>Ga0105046_10009364_pt1 | contig 15329 bp, 12 predicted proteins | sample MAT03_FD_78385 | JGI IMG/M metagenome (GOLD analysis project Ga0105046, IMG submission 78385) | Freshwater microbial communities from Lake Fryxell liftoff mats and glacier meltwater in Antarctica - MAT-03 (megahit assembly) | ecosystem: Environmental > Aquatic > Freshwater > Ice > Liftoff...
CCCACAACTATCCGCAGCTGCGCGACTGGTACGCCGACGTTTTTTACGACAAGACCAAAGTTCATCGCCTTCGTATCGGCCAATCGAAGGTGCCCTACGGCTGGGAGAACATGCAATCGAGTTCGAATCGCCTGGCGCTCGACCGGAACGACGCGCTCAACAGCGCGGTCCGCAACGAACGCGACATGGGCGTCTTCTACTACTGGACCCCCGAGTACGCGCAGGATCTCTACCGATACGTTCTCGAAGAGAAACTGAAGGGTTCTGGCAACTACGGTGTGTTCGCGCTCGGGGCCTACAACGGCCAGGGCGGGTCGTTCCTCGAACAGAACAACAACCTGCATATCGTCAGCCGGTTGAACATTCCTTACCGGTTCGACAATGGCCAGATCATGGAGTTCGGCCTGCAGGCGTTCACGGGCCGGTACACGGTCTTTTCGTCACTCATCCGTCCACGTGGCGAAGGGCCATCAACCCGCCCCTCGGGTACGTTCGAGGCCGGCAACATCCAGGGCATCTGGGAAGAACGTGCGGCCGCGTCGATCATCTTGTACCCGCAGCCGATCGGCTTCCAAGCCGAATGGCAGATCGGTCACGGCCCCGCCCTCGCGGACAACGACCGGGCCGTGGTTCGCCGTCCACTGACCGGCGGCTACGTGCAGGCCCACGCCAAGCTGCCAAGCGATCACGGCGTCTGGTGGCCCTACATCCGCTGGCAGTACTTCCAGGGTGGCTACCGCTCGGAGCGTAACGCTCCCTATGGCACGCTCAACGAAACCGAACTCGGCGTCGAGTGGCAGATTCAGCCGGCCATGGAGTTGACCGTGGCCTACACGTTCGCCAACCGCAGCAGCCTGCGGGCCATCGACCGGAGCGACGAAGAATCGTACCGGCAGTTTGTCGGCGAAGTGCTGCGGATGCAGTTTCAGTTCAACTACTGATCTCGAGATGCACGGCGAACTCGACGTTCGCCGTGCTGACCGACAAAGTGTTGCGTTCCAAAAGTGTTTCGGTGATTTCATGACGCGCGCTGCCGATTGGTTGACCATTCAATTCGACGGCCACCTGATCGCCCAATCCGTCAACCACCAGCCACACCCGCTCCCCGGCCGGCAATCGCGGCCGGCCGAATGAGCGTGTCCGTCGGTCGCCATCCACTTTCCAATGGCCCCGCAAATGAATCCGATGTGGTTCGCTCATGCCTGGCCCCGTTCGACCCGCTGGCGCATCTCCCACCACAGATCAGTGCGGTCGCTGTAGTTCGTGCGGTCGGGCGGCCCCTGGGCGTGCAGCAGGCGGCTGTCGCGTGAATGCTCCGCGATAGCGATGATCGTACTGGAGACAGTGCCGCCCTCCCCACCATGCAGGCAGATCGGTGTTGGCGGTTCGGCGTGTGCGCAGATGAATTTCGACATCTCGATCGCCGTGGCGCGATCGACCGGTGGGCGGTCGTGCAGGCGCTCCATCACCCAGTAGGCGCGGTCGTCGAGCGCGTCATTGACGTCGCCACTGGTGATGATGTGATACCCCGGCGACAGGCTCCGTACGCGCAGCCAGTCACCCGCCTGCACCACCCATAGCGAATCGGTATCCGCACAGATGATGTTGCAGCCGGCATAGGGGCCTTTGCCCAACTCCCGGCTGGCTACCTGGGCGGCTTCGCGGGCGCTGTCGAACGCGAGCAAGTCGCGCACCAGCAGACCCCGGCTGCGCGGCTGCGCCGGCCGATCCTGCTTCGGGCGATTGGTAACGGCGACGATCAACCCTGTTGCGTTGAGGCCCAGCCACGTGCCGCCCGCGGTGGGGTCCAGCCCCGCGATGAACGGGCGCGGGCCATCGCGGATGTCGAGCGGTGTTCCACCGCGCGCGTACGCTTCCTCCCGATTGGCGGCCAGCACGAGCGGCACGCCTTCGACAACGCGGTACATGATCGCGACAAGGCACATAGGAGTTGCTGAGGTGACTACGCTTCGAGGTACACAACCCGGCCGCAACTGTTGCAGCAGGTGAGATTGCCGTTCGTCAGTTCGTTGATTGCCTGTACCGTCACCGCCGTGAGGCAATTGCTGCAGATGCGGTCACGCCGGCCGACTTGCGCCAGGGCGTCGGCACCGTGGGCTTTCGTCAACCGATCGTAGATTGGCCGGGTCGTGGCGGGGATCTGCGGTTCGGCCAGGGCAAGTTGCTCGGCTGCCAGTTTCGCTTCACCCTTCAGCCGCTCTTCGCGCTCGTTGAATTCCGCTTCAAACGTCGCGTACTCCGCCTTCGCTTTCTTTACCTGTTCCTCGAAGGCGGGTACCTTGGCGACTTTCACTTCCACTTCGCCCATGCCGTTGAGAATTTGATCTTCGAGTTCGCCGATGTGGGCCTTCGCTGTTGCGATCTCGTGTTCTTTCGCTTCGACTTCCTTCGGCGACTTCATGTCGTTCAGTTGCCGTTCGTACTTCTGCAACTGCTGTTCGGTCGACTTCAAACTGACCTCACGCCCGTGATTGTCCGACTTGGCCTTCTTCACCTGTTCCTGTGCGTCTTTCAGTGCCGCTTCCTGCTTCGCGACTTTCGCCTGGTGGGCCTTTTTCAGCCTCGGCAGATTTTCGATCTCGCTTTTGACGTCGCGAATGTGCTTCCGCAGGCGGTGGATCTCGCGAAACAGCGCGTTGATTTCAGTGGCCATCGGAAGTGTCTCTCGGTGCAAAAAGAAAGGCGGCCCGTTCGGGCCGCCTTGAGATTCTATTTACTACTTCGCGCTTCCGTCCAGGAAGCCTTCCAATTGTCTCGACCTGACCGGGTGCTGCAGCTTGCGGACTGCCTTGGCTTCGATCTGGCGTACACGTTCGCGGGTCACCTTGAAGATGCGGCCCACTTCTTCGAGCGTGTAGGTATAGCCATCGCCCAGGCCGTACCGCAGCTTGATGATTTCGCGTTCGCGGTAGGTCAGCGTCTTGAGCACGCCTTCAATCTTGTCCTTGAGCATCTCCTGTGTGGCGGCGTTGACCGGCGACTCGGCCGACTCATCCTCGATGAAGTCGCCGAAGTAGCTGTCTTCGCTTTCGCCGACGGGCCGATCAAGACTGATCGGGTGCCGGCTGATCTTCAGCACGCGCTTGGTTTCTTCGTAGCTGATGCCCGCTTCGTTGGCCGTCTCTTCGATCGTTGGTTCGCGGCCCAACTGCTGCAGTAGTTTCTTTGAGACGTTGCGGAGCTTCGACATCGTCTCGATCATGTGGACCGGGATGCGGATCGTGCGGGCCTGGTCGGCGATGGCCCGGGTGATCGCCTGGCGGATCCACCATGTCGCGTAGGTCGAGAACTTGTAACCTCGGCGGTATTCGTACTTGTCGACTGCCCGCATCAGGCCGGTATTGCCTTCCTGAATCAGGTCGAGGAACGACAACCCGCGGTTGCGGTACTTCTTGGCGATCGAGACGACGAGCCGCAGGTTGCCGCCCGACAGTTCGCGCTTGGCCTGCTCGTACTCTTCGAAACGGTTGTTCATGATCTCAGCCCGCTTGCGCAGCGGGGCCGGCTCTTCGAGCGTCATGAGCATCAGATCGCGGAGTTCTTTTTCGAGGTTGGCCCGGTCTTCCTTGGCGGCACGGTTGCCCCGAAGCTTTTCCATCTCCTCTTCGATCTCGGTCATCCGCTGCGAGATCTGCTCGAGCTTCTTCATGAGCGGCTGCACCTTCTGGGTGCGGATGCTCAGTTCCTCGACGAGCGTCACGGACTTGCGGCGGCGGATGCGAAGCAGCCGGCGCAGTTCATCCCGGTCTTCTTCGGTGGTGCGCTCGTCGATGAGGCGGTTGAAATCCTCGACGTTCTGTTCCATCAAGGGTTCGAGGGTGCGCAGGTTGTGCGGCATCCTCGCGAGGATCTTCTCTTTTTCCAGGTTCTCAGTCTGCGAGACCTTCACGGTGCGGTCGAAGGGGAGTTCGCCGAGGTGAACTCGCCTCAACACATCGACGACGGCACGCATGGCGAAGTCACATTCGAGAACCTTCTTGCGAAAGCGCCGGCGCGTGACTTCGATTCGCTTGGCGAGCGTGATTTCCTGATTGCGGTTGAGAAGAGGGATCTCACCCATCTGGGTCAGATACATTCGAACCGGATCGTCGATCTGTTTGCCGTCGCCGTCATCGAAGAACGGGAGATCGGCATCGCCGCGCATCATCTCTTCTTCGTTGATGACCGCGACGTCGGGCTCGCGCTCCTCGACCTGGTCCTCCTCGATGATCGAGATGCCGTTCTGTTCGAGGATCTCGAGGATCTGATCGAGGCGCTCGGGCTCGATCGTGTCCGGCGGGATCTGCGCATTGACCTGATCCCATGTCAGGTAGTTGGTGCGCTTGCCGAGCTCGATGAGAGCCTTCAGGCTTTCGTCGATTTTCAGTTCCATTCAACGCCTCCTCGCCACGGTTCGATCCCGACCCGGTTGCCCGGTCGCCCGATCGTTTCCATTCGATCCGGACGACGGCACGGCATTTCGGCCGGCCTGTCAGGAATCGTTGGTCGCCGGTTTGTTCTGTATCTTCCGCAGAATCTCAAGCGCCGCCGCATGGTCGCCGGCGGCCGCAGACAGTTTACTCTTCAACTCGTCTTTGCCTTGCCCGTCACGCTGCTCGCGGAAGCCGTCGAGTACACGGTTCAGGTAATGCGCCCGTTCCGTAATCTGTCGGCCTCTCTCGCAGGCATCCATCGCCCACTCGATCAATGCCCGATCAGCGATTCGCGCTCGGAGCCCGTCCAATTCGGGCGGCTCACCCAACGCCATCATTTGATACAAAGCATCGAGCAGTCTCTTCAAGCCCGGATGAACCAAATCATCCGGTTGTATTGATCGCATGGCCACGGGCACCAGCATCGGGTCGGCCAGCACCAGTTCCAGCAACTGCCGTTCGAGCGGCGGAGCCGGGGCTGCCCGCGGTGCGTCCGCTTCCTGCGAATTCGTTGTCGCGGCAGCGGCCGGACGGGCCGGCTCGTTTTTCTTCTTCTCGCGAAGCTCGCCGAAGCGGGCCCAAACGGTTTCCAGCCGTAGCCCCAGCCGATGCGCGACCCGTGTCAGGATCAATTCGCGCTTCAGCTGCCCTGCCTTGCCGGGCAACTCCGGCGCGAGGGCCAGAATGGCGAGGATCGCGTCGACCATCCGCCGCGTACCGGCGATGCCTTGCGATTCTTCGCGGGCCAACAGGCCATTCAGCTTGAAGTCGAGGGCATCGACCGCGTACTTCAACGCCTTCTTCAGCGGCTCGGGCCCCTGGGCCACCAGCAGGTCGCACGGGTCGAGCCCGGGCGGCAGTGCCGCGATCGCCAGCTCGACATCCTGACTGATGAAGATGTCGACGGCCCGGTCCACACCGCTCGTACCACCCGCATCAGCATCGTACACCAGAACCACGCGCGGCACATACCGCCGCAGGTTGTGCACGTGGCGCGCACCAAGCGCCGTGCCCATCGTGGCCACCACGTTGGTGATGCCGTGCTGATGGGCCATCATCACGTCCACGTAGCCTTCCATGACCGCGAGGTAGCCTTCGCTGGAACCGGCATGACGGGCCAAATCGATCCCGTAAAGCAAGTCACTCTTGTTGAAGAGCGGTGTGTCCGCAGAGTTATAATACTTGGGGCTGCGGGCTGCGTAAGGTGATCCGGGAAGAATGCGTCCTCCGAATCCAACGGTTTGACCGCGCATGTCGCGTATCGGGAACATCACGCGATCCCGGAATCGCTCGTAAAACCCTCCTACTTCCTTCCTTTCCGATAAAAGGCCCAATTCCAGCAAGGTTTGCCAATCCTGCCCCGCTTTCCTGACCTTCGTGGTCAGCCAGTCGCCTGACAGCGGCGCGAAGCCGAGGCCGAAGTCGCGAACCGTCTTGCCCGCAAGCTGTCGTTCACCGAGGTAAACCCGTGCCTGCTCCGCGAGTGGCGAATCGACCAGGCATTCCTTGTATTGTTCGTCGGCCCAGCGCATCGCATCGAGCAGCTTCAGCCGATGCGGATCGGGCCCGGCATCGCCTTCGAGGTTGATGTTGGCCCGGCGGGCCAGTACTTCGCGGGCGCCCAGGAAGTCGACCTTCTCCATTTCCATGACGAACGAGAACACGTCGCCCTTTTTGCCGCAGGCCCAGCAGCGGAAGTTCTGCCAGCGCGGGTCAACGTTCATTGAAGGTCGGGAATCGTCATGGAACGGACAAAGTGCCTTGAAGACGGGGCCGGCGGAGTGCAGCGTGAGGTAGCCACCCACGACAGCCACGATATCGCTGGCTTCCTTGACCTGTCGCGTCAGCGCTGCCCTGTCTTCCGCCAAGGTGGAACCTGTTTCGCGGGGACTCACTGCGACGCAAATGGCAACTGACCCGGGTGGGTCACGTGTTGGGGCGGCGTTCGCGTGAATCAGCTTCAGGAAGAGTAAGGAAGGCGTTGACAGTGGCGGGTTGCGAGACCCAGCGGCAGTCCACCGCTCACACTCAACGTCATGACCCGATGGAGTTCGGGCCAGCGCACTCATCCGTAAGTGCTCTCGGAATTATAGCCGACCATCGGGGTCCGTCAAGTTGGGTAGGCGAGGAAGAAAAATGTTGGCCCGCGACCATGGGCCGGAATCGGCCCCTGTCTCACGATCCTGCACCCCGAGGGGAGACTGGTGCCAAATGGTGAGACTGGCCGTCTTTTGGTGAGACTGTTGTCCTTTTCGTGAGATTGGCTCACCTTTTCGTGAGACTCCCCGCACTCGGACGGAGCGATCAGCGGATGACCATCATTCTACGTTCCACCAGGAACTGCCCGTCCACGAACACCTGCAGCCGAAACTCGCCGGCCGACGGAAAACGCGCACCGTGCACCGGAATGACGACCTCCGCCACCGTGCGCGGATCATCGACGCGCATCTCGGCATCGAACTGAAACAACGCCTCTGCGTCTTCGTCCAGATCAACCAGTCGAAACGTGAGTTTCAGTTTCCCCTTCACGTCGGTCATTGCGAGGTAGACCACCAGTTGGCCGTGCGTCACGGGAAACTCGTTGGCGCGAATCGAGTTGAACAGGCCCAGCAGCGTCCACTTGCCCGTGGCGGGGTCGCGGTGCGCTCCGTCGCAGATCAGCAGCGCGAGCGGAATCGGCATTACTCTGTCAGTTGGCATGATGGATTTCCCCGGCAGGTTGGCAGGCGACGCCGCAAGCGGCGGACAATGTAGGCAGGATAGCAAACCTTTGCCGGTTGTAGCGGTCGGTCGTGTTGTGCTGCCGGCTGTTCGACTCAATACGCGGGTTCAAAGATGCCGATTATCAGGATTGAATCGACCACGCCGCACCGGCGACCGAACATCCCCATGCAGGAGTTTCCAAGGATGAAGAAGAAGATCAGCATGACGCTGTTGAGCGTCCTGTCGCTGTGGGCCGGCGCGGGCTTCGTCAAGGCAGCCCCGGCACCGACCCCGGCCCAGATGCTGCAGTTCATGCCCAAGCAGCCCGGCATCAACATGACCACCCCCAGCACGGCCGAGCAGGCCGGCTGCAAGGTCGAACTGGCCAAGGGAACCAAGCTGGCCAGCGGCAAGACCGGCAGCGGTTGGGTGCTGAAGGATGCCCAGGGCCGGATGCTCCGCCGCTACTTCGATTCGGACGGCGACAACAACATCGACGTCTGGTCGTACTACATGAGCGGCGACGAGTGCTACCGCGAGGCCGACTCGAACTACAACGGCAAGGTCGACCAGTACCGCTGGCTGGGCAGCAACGGCAGCAAGTGGGGCGTCGACCTGAACGAAGACGGCAAGATCGACACCTGGAAAGTGATCTCGGCCGAGGAAGCCAGCCAGGAAGCACTGGCCGCGGTGATGGCCAAGGACTTCGCGCGCATGCAGGCCCTGATGATCACCAAGGCCGAGATGGACGCGCTCGAACTTCCGGACAGCGAAGCCAACCGCATCAAGACGAAGATGCAGGGGGCCGCGACGCAGTTCCAGACCACGTCCGGCGCGTTGGCCAAGCTCAGCGACAAGACGCGCTGGGTGCATCTCGAAACCGCCGCGCCGGAAACGATTCCGGCCGACGCGCTCGGCAGCAAGGCCGACCTGATGCACCATCGCACGGGCACCGTGCTGTACAGCGATGGCGACAAGGTCAACGACTTCCTGCAAACGGGTGAAATGATCCTCGTCGGCCGCGCCTGGCGACTGGTGGACGCCCCGGTCGTCGGCGGATCGTCGACCACGGTCAACGCGACCGCCAACGGCGGCACCGGCACGGGCACGGGCGTGAACATTCCGGAAACGGCACGCCCCCTGATTGTCGAACTCGACATGAAGGACAAGGAGAACCAGAGCAAGACCGCGCCGAAGGAAGTGGCCCAGTACAACATGGAGCGGGCCGCGATCCTCGAGAAGATCGCCGCGGCGGTGACCGATTTGAAGGATCGCGAAGAGTGGATCAAGCAGGTGGCCGACAGCTACGGCACGGCCGCGCAGAATAACGATTCGGCCGCCCTGCCGAAGCTGACGGCCATGAAGTCCCAGTACGTGAAGGTCGCCCCGGGCTCGGCCCTGACGGCATACATCGCCTTCCGCGAAATGTCGGCCGACTACTCGATGAAGCTGACCACGACACCGCCGGCCAAGATGAACGCGCTGCAGGATGAATGGAAAGACAGCCTGAGCAAATTCGTCTCCGACTATCCGACGGCCGAGGACACGCCGGATGCGCTGTTGCAGCTCGGCATGGTGTCGGAGTTCATCGGTAAGGAAACCGAGGCCAAGAACTGGTACAGCCACCTGGTGAAAAACTTCCCGAATAACCCGATGGCCGCCAAGGCCGAGGGGGCTAACCGCCGACTGAATGCCGAAGGTCAGCCGTTCGCGCTGACTTCGTCGACGCTGGGGGACAAGACCCCGTTCGACGTGACGAAGCTCAAGGGCAGCAACGTCGTCGTTTACTACTGGGCCAGTTGGAACAGCCAGTGCGTCGGCGACTTCGCCAAGCTGAAAGCTGTGATGGCCGCGTACTCAAGTAAGGGCGTGCAACTGGTCTGCGTCAATCTCGACAATGCCGATGCCGAGGCGATGCAGTTCCTGAAGGCCAACGCACTGCCGGCCACGCACCTGCACACCCCGGGCGGCCTCGAAAGCGCCCCGGCCACGCAGTACGGCATCAACGTGCTGCCTAACCTGTTCATCGTCGATGTCGCCGGCAAGGTGACCAACCGCACCGCCCAAGTCGCCACGCTCGAAGATGAATTGAAGAAGATCGTGAAGTGATTGATCGTTGAACCGTTCAGCGGCGAGGCCAACGGCCTCGCCGTTTTCGTTTGCGGCATGGAGGCCGGCAGTAGGTCTGTTCCGCAACTGGCGTTTAATCCGGTTGCGGAGCAACCGGGCTACCATGGCGAGCGGGTTACTTCAACAGTCCCGGCGCACAGCCCACGTTGCGATTGATTCCAGCATCTCCCGATAGGGCGATTCGGGCAGTCCCTGCAACTGCCGGCGTGCCGCTTCCGCGCATGCTTCGGCCCTCGCCTGGGCCGATTCAATGCTGCCCGTCTCCCGCAACGCCCGGCAGATGGCCACGCCGTCCGGCCGACCCTGTTCGATTGAGCGCTTCAGCGCGGTTGCCTGCTCCGCCGGCAATCTGTCGAACAGATAGATCATCGGCAGCGTCAGCTTCTTCTGCACCAGGTCGGTGCCGAGCGTCTTTCCGGCAGTCTCTTCATCACCCACCAGATCAAGAACATCGTCGGCAATCTGAAACGCCAGCCCCAACTCGCGTCCGTACTCGGCCAGCGCATGCACCGTCGCGCTATCGGCCCCGGCGAAGTAAGCTCCCAGTCGGCCGCAGACTTCGGTGAGGGCCGCGGTTTTGCCGTCGATGATCGTGAAGTAGTCGTCCTCGCTCAACTCCAGATTGCCGCGTTCGCTGGTCTGCCGCAGTTCCCCGGCACAGACGCGATTGGTCGCATCGCCGATCCATTCACAGGCCCGTGCATCGCCGACGGTACTGCTCAGATGAAACGCCTTGCTGAAGAGCAGGTCGCCCAGCAGAATGCTGATCTTGTTGCCCCAGCCCGCGTTCACCGTGCCGACATGCCGGCGCGTCTCGGCCTCGTCGAGCACATCGTCGTGCACCAGCGTGGCAGTGTGAATCATCTCGACAACCGCACCCAATGTCAGATGCGCAGGCGTCAATCGCCCACAGGCGTGGGCAATGAGCAAAAGCAGGGTCGGCCGCAGGCGCTTGCCGCGATAGTGATTGAGGTGCTTGATCAGCGGGCCGAACTGAGAACGGAACGGAGCCAACGACTGCGAAAGAATCCGCTCCACCTGATCGAGATCGCCGGCAATCAATCGCTGGGGAAGCATGGCCGGTCGAACTTGGGCAGACAGTGTGGCCGTCATCGGAGTACTCCTCACGCGGTATCTTCGGGACTGTAGTTCCCGCTCTTGCCGCCGGACTTCGCTTCCAGTCGAATCCGTTCGATCGTCATGCCGCGGTCGATCGCCTTGCACATGTCGTAGATCGTCAGAGCGGCGACACTGGCAGCGGTCAACGCTTCCATTTCGACCCCGGTCCTGCCGAAGACTTTGACCGTGGCGACGATACGAAGTTGCGCATCGTCGATCCAGTCGAAGTCGACTTTCGCGCCAGTGATCGGCAGCGGATGGCACAGCGGGATCAAGTCGGGCGTCAGCTTGGCGGCCATGATGCCCGCCAGCCGGGCGACCTCGAACACGTCGCCTTTCGCCAACCGGCGATCACGGATAAGGGCCGCTGTCGCCGGTTGCATTCGCACGGTCGCGGAAGCAGATGCCTCACGGGCCGTCTCAGCCTTCAAACTGGTATCCACCATGCGGCTGGCACCCAGCTCGTCAAAGTGCGAAAGCTCGGCCATGGCCGTCTCCTGATGAACCGTTGAATAGCGGATTGGATAACAGAGAGGGGGGGCGAGTCTTTTGTAGTGTACACGCGGTATCTTCGTGGGGTACGCGTCTCGCGTGCCCACAAGCAGGGCACGCGGGACGCGTACCCAACGTTCGGAACCGAACACAAGGACAAGTGTACGCTACGGGACGACCGGCCCCGTTGGCAGTGGGGCGGGTGGCTGAGCAACGGGTGCAGTCATCGGGAACGGGCGGATCGGCACATCTTTGTCCGCTTCGAACACCCGGCCGTCGGCGAGGCGGAACTGGGCTTCGATGCGCAACTTCTTCTGGGTCGGCAGTTTGCTCCAGGCCAGCGGGACCTGATACCCGCTGCCGAGCAGCCCGCTTTTCCAGGTACGACGCAGGTCGGCACTACTGACTTCCCACATACTCAACGGCACCTTGACGCCCCCCGGCATGATCTCGCAGACGCGCACCTGCAGGCTGCCGACCGCCCGGATCGGTTGCTGGTCTTCGTCGCGAGGAATGACGACGACCAGCAGCGATTCATCGCCCGGTTGATTGTCGTTGTCGACACCGCCGGTGCCGTTGCCGATGGTGATGTCTTTGGGGATGGCCAGGGAGACGTTGGGCGGAAGCGCCTCACCGGACTGGCGGGCCATGAAGTCACGTTCCAGTGTCTGGTTGACGAGGCGTGTACGTTCGACTTCCGTCTGCGATTCACGCAGCTCACGCTCTTTGGTGCGAAGTTCGGCTTCAAGCAGATCACGTTTGGCGTTGGACCGGCAACCGCCGGCGGTTGCCAGCAGCAGAACAGCGAGCGGTAATCGGAGACCGTTCCAGTCCATGTCAGTCCTTTGACATCCCCGACCTTCGAAGGCCTCAGGTCGGGGCATTTTCAGATTTCAGCACCTGTCGCCCGGTCAGTTCGCCGGCGGTCGGATGGTCACGGGCATGCGATCGAGAACATGGTCCACGATGCCGTACTCGAGGGCCTCGCGGGCGTCCATGAACTTATCGCGGTCGGTATCCGTTTCGATCTTCTCGAGCGGATGGCCGGTATGCTTGATCAGAATCTCGTTCAGGTGCCGCTTGGTGCGGATGAACTCTTTCGCGTGAATCAGGATCTCGGTCGTCGTGCCTTCCGTGCCCGCCAGCGGCTGATGAATCATCACCCGGCAATTGGGCAGGGCATTGCGTTTGCCCTTGGTTCCGGCCGCAAGCAGCACGGCACCCATGCTGGCGCATTGGCCGATGCAGTAGGTCGAGACATCGCAGGTGATGTACTGCATCGTATCGTAGACACCCATCCCGGCGGTCACGCTGCCGCCGGGGCTGTTGATGTACAAATGGATGTCCGCCTTCGGGTCCTCGAACTGCAGGAACAGCAACTGCGCGACGATCAGGTTCGCGCTGACATCATCAATCGGCCCTTGCAGGAAGATAATGCGGTCTTTGAGCAATCGACTGTAAATATCGAAGACGCGCTCTTCCCGGCCGCTGCGTTCGACAACATACGGGACAAGTGGCATCGGGGTTCTCCGTGGGCACCCGCCCCTCATCGAATGGGATCGGATGCGTGGTGATGGATCATGAGCTTTACCGCGCGGGCCGCCTTCCTTCGCAGGAAGGTGGAACTGGTTCGGCCGGATAATTGCGCGGTAGGGATTGCAGGGGACGGGCCGGCCGTTACTTCTTCGCCGGTTCGAGCTTTTGCAGCACGTCATCGACCAGGCCGAACGCCTTCGATTCGTGGGCATCGAAAAAGCGATCTCGCTCGGTTTCCTTCTCGATGGCCTCGATAGGCTGACCTGTATGCTTGGCCAGGATCTCGTTGAGGCGCTGGCGATCCTTCATGAACTCGTTCGCCGTGATCTCGATGTCCGAGACCTGCGCGTAGGGGACCTGCCCCCAGGGTTGGTGGACCATTACCTTCGAGTTGGGCAGCGCAAAACGTTTGCCCTTCGACCCGGCCGCGAGCACAATGGCCGCACCGCTGGCCGCCATGCCCATGCAGTAGGTGGCGATCGGGCATTCCAGAAACTGCATCGTGTCGTAGATCGCCAGCGTGGCGGTGACCGACCCGCCGGGGCAGTTGATGTACATGTGGATTTCCTGCGTACGGTTCTCGTACTGCAGAAAGAGCATCTTCTGGATGATGATGTTGGCCATGTAATCGGAAATGGCCGGATTGCCGCCCGTCTCCGGCGAGCTGCCGAGGAAGATGATGCGGTTGTCAAGCAGCAAATCGCCGGTGGTCATGTTCCGCATGCGGGTGTAGTCGCGGTAGCGCTGCACCATCGGCTCGGACATGGGAGCCATCCCTTGGTACGGTAGATTCATCGGATCACCTTTCTGGTGCGAATGCGGGCGGCCGGGGGACGGACAGCACCGGCCGCGTTGCAGGGGGTACTTCCCATTCTACGCAGGCGTGGTCTCGTCGGATGTCGCGGGAGCGGCTTCCGCCGAAACCGTCGAGATACCGTTCTCCTCATCCTCGGATTTCAGTTCAACATCCTCATACACCGCATTGTCGAGCACGACGTCAAGGGCGCGGCGTTCGAGAATCTCGGTGGCGAGCGCCTCGATCATCTCTTCTTTTTCCATGCGGGCACGCACTTTACGGCGATTCTCGCCCGTGCGGTCCGCGATCCGGTCGATCTCCTCGTCGATGTCCGATTCTTCGATCTCGATCTTTTCCAGTTCGGCAATCTTCTGCAGAACGAAGTGTTCCCGCAGGGCGACCGCCGTGCTGCCGATCGAATTCTGCTGGATCACCTGCATGCGGCCCATGATCTCGGGATCTGCCATCCCGGCACTGCGCATTTCCATCACCCGGCGCGACAATGTCTGCCGGGCCTGGCGGATCAGCAGATCGTTTGGCAGCTCCCACTTGGCCGTGTCGACAAGCTGTTCCAGAATCTGCCGGCGGAACGATTGCCGCTGGGCGTACTCGAGCCGGCGGGCCATCATCGCGGCGATCAGCTCCTGGAACTGATCTTCATTGCGAACGCCGAACTCGCGAAGCAGTTCCGGCGTCAGTTCAGGCAGCTTCATCACCTTGATCGACTTGACCTTGAACTTGGCGGTGATCGTCTTGCCCTTGTGAGCTTCAACGGCGTTCTCGGCCAGTTTAATCATGACCGAGCGCTCATCGCCGACCTTCGCTCCCGCCAGTTCCTTACCGAAATTCTCAGCCAGACCGTCGGTCAGCGCCAGGGTATCCTCGACCTTCATGCGAGCGTCGTTGACCGTATTCAGATCCTTTTCTCCGTCGTTGATCACGACATCGGCTTCGATGTAGTCGTCGATCGCGACTTCCGGGCTGTCACCCGGTTTGATGATCAGTTCGCCGGCGGGCTCCAATAGCCGACGCTGTTCCTTGGCGATGTCGTCCGCGGTGAACGTCTTGGTGGGCCGCCGCAGCTTGATGCCCTTATAATCGGGCAGGTCAAACTCGGGGCGGACTTCGACATCGAACTCATAGACGAACGGTGAATCATCGTTCGGAATTTCGAGCTTGGACGGGTCGAGATCGGGCGGCGAAAGCGGGGAAATCTTGTGATCGGTCGCCAGCTGTTCGAGGCTGGCCATCAGCACTTCGTTGCGAACCTGCTCTTCGACGCTGCTGCGGAAGCGGCGTTCGATCACCTTGCGAGGGGCCTTGCCGGGACGGAAGCCGTTGATCGGCGACTGCTCGGCCCGGACCAGCTCGGTGAACTTTTCGTTGAACCGCTGATCGATCGCTTTGCGGGCGACGGTCACCTTGATGTGCTTGCGGCAGGGACCGGCATCGTTGATTTCGACGCTTTGTTCGAGCTTCTCGGTGGCGTTTTCGGGCGGCAACTCGGCGACTGCGGTGTCAGCGTCCGGTGTCATTTCGTCGGCCATCGTCGTTCCCCATTCAAACAAGAAAAGCCGGGAAGCACGGCCCCGGGACAAGCCCCGAACGACCCCGACTTCTCGGCCTGCAATGACCCAGTCAAGAGCGGGTGATGGGATTTGAACCCACGACAACCTCGTTGGCAACGAGGTACTCTACCACTGAGTTACACCCGCGTGTTTTCCGCGTCCAAGTACAGTATAGGGAGGGGGCGGGGGAATCAAGAGGTTCGGGGGAAAAGGGAGAAGGTTGGTGAATACGGAACGTAAAGACGCTCTTCATCGACAACTTCGCTGCTGCCTGCAGGCCTCCTACGAGATGACTGCTTCGGATCGTGAAGCCTATGATTGAATCGAAAAATGACCGCTTGCCGATGCACGATTTCGTTTCCGCTAAGCGTAGAAATGGTGTACCATTCCAAAAAAGGTTGAGAGACTACTCCAATGGCACACAACATTCAGACATTCGACAGTTTCACGGTAAACCCCGCTCCGCATCTGGAGCGATTGCGGGCCACGAGACAACCACTGTTTTTGTCGGTTGATCAAGGCGATGAAGTAGTTGTCCTTGACGCCGATACA
>Ga0105046_10009365_pt1 | contig 15325 bp, 7 predicted proteins | sample MAT03_FD_78385 | JGI IMG/M metagenome (GOLD analysis project Ga0105046, IMG submission 78385) | Freshwater microbial communities from Lake Fryxell liftoff mats and glacier meltwater in Antarctica - MAT-03 (megahit assembly) | ecosystem: Environmental > Aquatic > Freshwater > Ice > Liftoff...
ACCCGGCCGCTGTTGATTGACGACGATGGGGATGAAGCGATCAACCTCAATATCAACCGTGATGGAGCGATGAAATCCCCTATGCCGAGTCCGAAGCGGAATTGAATCGGTGTGACGATGCTGTTGCAAGTGTGGCAGGACACATTGAACATGGGAAACGATCGATCATGCCCGATCGAGTCTACATTGAAACGACCTTCGTCAGCTATCTGGCTGCCCGGCCGAGTCGTGATGTCGTTATCGCAGGCTACCAGCAAATCACGAACGATTGGTGGAATCAATAACGAGTCGACTTTGAGCTGTGTGCGTCCCATCTGGTGCTTCAGGAAGCAAGCGATGGCGATCCGGTGGCTGCCGCGGAGCGGCTCAAGTTACTGAAAGCGATGCTGCTGCTCGATACGACGGAAGCAGCAGTACGCCTTGCCGAAGACTCGTTCGCGCGAGAGCCCTGCCGGAAAAGGCCGCGGATGATGCTCTTCATGTTGCAATCGCGGCCGAACAGCAGATACCCTATCTGTTGACGTGGAACTGTCGGCATATGGCGAATGCGACCATGCGTCCCGTGATCGAGGCGGTCTGTTCCGCGCAGGGTTACAGGGCACCCGTCATTTGCACCTCCGACGTGCTGCGAAAGGTTATCCGATGAACGATCCGATTGTCGACGATGTGAGGCGAATTCGAGAAGCGCACGGCGCGCGTTTCAATTTCGATCTTTGGGCAATCTTTCGCGACATCAAGGAACAGCAGGAACGCAGCGGACTCACGTTTGTCTCATTCGCCGATCAACCGGCGGCTGCTTCGCCCGAATCTTCCGGCCCAACAGCGATGCCGCCTCACATTGCGGACCCCGTGAGCGGCGGGACTCGCGCGTGCGCGTAGTCAGTGCTGGGAAATTGGCTCGGTGGACAACCCAGTTTGCCCCTGTTGCCAATTTACGCTTCCCAGCGCTGTCTGTTTTTCGAGCTTCTCTCATTAATTAAAACTGAGAGATTGCGGAAATCGGTAATGACTCTGGAGCGATAATGCCGAATGTAACGAAGTAATGGGCCAGATCCTCCGGATCGCGGCCGCAATATCGTCCCATGGATCGGGCGCAGGTTGGGAGCTTCGAATGATCGACTCACGTATCCGCGGATTCTGGCCCCGGCGTTGGTTGCGCTCGATGGCGGGCGTTGCCCTGGCCACCGGCGTCAGCGTCGGCGCGCTCTACGCGCAGGACGTGTTGCTGATCGCCCCGCCTGAAACTGCAACGAAGGACGCCAGGAAAGAAACGGCTCCCGAGCCGCGCGACGCCCCGGTTAAAGAAGAACCGAAGCAGATCGAAATCAAGAAGGAAGAAGCCAAGGCCGCGCCCAAGCAGAAGCTGATCACCTTCGAATTTGCCGACACGCGCTGGGATGACGTCATCCGCTGGTTCGTCAAGGAATCGGGGCTGGGCTTTGTCGGCACCGACAAGCCGCCGACCGGTTCGTTCAGTTTCACGCCGCCGCGCGGTCCCGATGGCAAAGTCAAGCAGTACACGATCACCGAAGTCATCGACATCCTGAACGATGCGATGTTAGCCAAGGGCTACCTGCTGATGCGCCGCGAGGGGGCGTTCACCGTCATCCCGGCCGATGCGCAGCCCGAACCTGCGCTGGTGCGTCTGGTGACTCCGGCCGCGCTGAAGGAGACGGGTGCCAAGGAATACGTGAAGGTGATCGTCGGCCCGCTCAAGTCGATCAGTGCCGAGGACCTGGCCCCGCAACTCAAGTCGCTCATGGGCAAGTTCTCGATCGCGACGGCGATTCCCGCGTCCAATCAAGTGATGCTGATGGACCAGGGGGCGAACCTGCGGTTCGTGCTCGACTTCGTCGACAGCATCGAGCAGCAGGAAGGGCAGAACGAGACTTACACGCGCGTTCTGAAGTACATCAAGGCACGCGCCGCCGTGGAAACATTGACCAACATCTTCGGCAACCCGGCCGAGACGCTGAAGAATCAGGCACAGCAGTTCACGCGTGATCGTGATGGCCGGCCGATTCCAGCGCCGCCGGTTAAAGTGAAGATGTTCTCTTTTACGGCGGATGATCGCCTCAACACCGTCCATGTGAATGGCCCGGCCGACGTTATCGCCAAGGCCAGGAAGGTTCTCGAGGATCTCGACAAGGGCACCACGCCTGTCCTCAACGGCGACCCTTTCATGAAGGTCTACCCGACGGCCCCCGGCACGTCGGAGACGATCGCCAAGTCGCTGTCCGAGATCTACAAGCCGACACAGAATCTGCGTATTGCCGCCTTGAGCCCCAACCAGGTCATGGTCTGGGGCAACGCACAGGATCAGTTCGACATTGCCAAGAGCATCGTCGGCATCAACCCGGCCGAAGACACCGTCACGAAGTATCGCTCACTGGCGACGCTCGATGCCGCAAAGGTGGCCGCCCAACTGAAACTGGCGTTCAGCGATCAGGCCAAGGGCGGCCCGTTCATCGGTGAGGATGAACGAAACGGCATCGTCATCAAAGGCACGGCCGACCAGGTTCAGAAGGTGATCGACTTCATCGATGTGCTCGAACCGCGCAGCGGCAGCGGCAATGAGGGCATGCGCCGCGCGACCATCACGATCAAGGAAGGCAACGCGGTCAACGTGGCCGAGACCGTGCTGAAGATGATGCAGGAGATGGGCTACCAGCCCAAGCTCATCAAGCCCGGCTTCGAGGAACCGGCCGCTCCACCCAAGAAGGACGAAAAGAAGGAAGAACCGCCGAAGGACAAGACCTTCGTGCCGCCGCCCTTGCTCGATACGAAACTGACCGCTGTCTCGGCCAGTCAGCCGCTGGTCGATCCGCGCGACAAGAAAGCCGAGATCAAGGTGACGGCCGTAGGCAACCGGTTGTCGATCGAGAGCGACGATCCGGACGCGGTGGCAAAGTTCAGCGAAATTGTTCGGCTGATCGTGGCCCCGGGTGGCGAGGGCGACTTCAACGTCATCCGGCTGAAGCGGGCGAACGCGGCCGAAGTGGCCCGCATCCTCGATCAATGGTTCAACGGCACCAAGCCCGAGGGCCAACAGGGTCGCAGTCAGTCGCCGTTCGGCGGCGGCGGCTTCCCGTCCCCGTTCGGCGGTGGTGGCGGCGGCCGCCAGGAGACGACCACACCCGAGAAACTTCGCGTACGCATCGTGGCCGACCCGGGGACGAACTCGTTGCTGATTCGGGCATCGGCCGTCGACATGATGACGATCCAGTCGATGCTCAAGTCGATTCTCGATTCAGGCATCGAAGATTCCGAAGCACTGGCGAAGACCAACATCATCAAGCTGCAGAACGCCTCGGCAATCGATGTGTTCCAGGTCTGTCAGGACGTGTTCCGCGAGTACACCAACCAGTCAGCATCATTGTCGCCGGGCGGGTCTTCCGGCGGTTTTAGCTTCTTCGGCGGCCCATTCGGCGGCGGTGCCTCGGGGCAGCGGTCGCAACCGCTTGATGCCTCTGGTCGGCCGAAACAAGTTCAATTGACGATGGCCGTTGACGACCGCAGCAACAGCCTGATCGTCAACGCCCCGCAGAAGATCTTCGACAGTGTCAACATGCTCGCAATGGAACTGGACAAGGCCGCGGCCGAGTCGGCCCGTACGGTCAAGGTGGTCAAGGTTACCAACGTCGACCCGGTTCTCGTGCAGCAGGCAATTGATGCGATTCAGGGCCGGCGGACGGGCATGACCAGCACCAGTACCCGCGGCCAGCAGGGCGGCTTGAACCGCGGCGGCTCGAACACCGGCTCGCCGTTCGGCGGCAGTTCGCCGTTTGGCGGAGGGGGCCAGTCGCCGTTCGGCGGGGGTGGCGGCTTCTCACCGTTCGGCGGTGGCGGCTTTTCGCCCGGCGGAGGTGGAAGCCCCGGCGGCGGTCGCGGCAGTCGCGGCGGCGGCGGATCGAGACCCAGCGACGGCGATGAGCGAGGGCCAGGTTTTTTTGAATCACGGGGAACGGACTCCCCGCAACGGACCCTGATCTACGATCCGCGAACGGACCCCCGAGTGGTGCAGGCCCGGCACGCAGGCGTGCAACTGGCGGCGCACCAGCAGCCCAAGGATGAACCGAAGAAGGACGAACCGAAGAAAGATCCCGCGAAGAAGGATGGCCCCGAGGACATCCGCGGCCCGCGCTCGACCGTCATCGTCGAAGCGCTGGAAGAGATCGGCGTCGTCATCATCAGCGCCAACAACCAGGCCGACCTGGAAGAGGCGATGAAGATCCTCCGCGTCATCGAGGAAATCTCGAAGGAAGCGGAACCGACCATCCATATCCAGGCACTGGAGCACGGTGATGCGACCGCTATCGTCAACATCCTCAACCAGGTGCTGACGCGCATCCAGGTGGTTCCAGGCGGCAACGTGCTCACCCCCGCCCCGGCACAGGGCCAAGGCCTGGGCCAAGGCCGTACGGGTACTGGCGGCGGCCTGGGCAACATCCTCGGCGGCCTGCAACAGGGCGGTATCCAGGGCGGTCAGCAGCAATCTTCGACAGGCTCGATCCTGATGCTACCGCTGCCGCGCTTCAACTCGATCCTGATCGGGGCACCGAAGTCGCGCCTCGACTACGTGATTGCCGAGATCAAGAAGCTCGATCGGCCGAACGCCCAGCAGGGGGCCGCTCACGCGTTCCCGTTGAAGAAAGCCTCTGCCCAGATCGTCGCCGGGCAACTGACGCAGTTCTACGCCCAGCGCTACAGCCCGGGTGAGTCGTCCCAGCAGAACCAGGTGCGCTTCGCCTTCGACGTCAGCACAAACACCGTGCTGGTGCAGGCGGGTCCGGCCGACCTTGAAGAGATCCGCGGCCTGATCGAGCGCATCGACAACACCGTTTCCGACGCGGTCAACGACCTGAAGGTCGTGCGGTTGCGGAACGCCTTCGCTGATGAACTCGCCCAGACGCTGTTGCAGGCTCTGATCTCCGGCGTGGCGACACAGTCAATCGGCACGACCGGTGGAACCGGCGGTGGCGGGTTGGGTGGCGGTGGCCTCGGCGGCGCGCTGGGTGGAGGCGGCTTCGGCCAGCAAGGCGGCGCCGGGGGTGGTGGCTTCGGCCAGCAGGGCGGCCTCGGCGGCGGCGGTCTTGGTGGGCAGGGCGGCATCGGCCGGACCGGCTCGCAGACTTCCACCAACGGCATCACGACCAAGACGACCACGCTGCGGCTGATCCGCGGCGACGGGCAGAACGCGATTCAGTCCGGCTTCCTTGAAGACGTTCACCTGACTGCGGACGTCCGCACCAACAGCCTCATCATCGCCGCCAAGCCGGAGACGATGTCGCTGATCCTCGGTCTGATCGAAAAGCTCGACGTGACCGCGGCCGCCCGGGCACAGATCAACGTCTTCACGCTGAAGAAGGCAGACGCTGTCCTCACGGCCAACCTGATTCAGCAACTGTTTCAGGGTAGCCGTACCGGAACCACGGGAGCAACCGGCGGCGCCGGCGGCGCGCTTGGTGGCGGCGCGCAGGGCGGCGGCGGTCTCGGCGGACAGCAGGGCGGTCTGGGCGGCGGGACCAGCCAGCAGGGCATCCGCCCGTTGCTGACTCTTTCCGGCTTCACGTCGGACGGAGCGACGCTGATCGATCTGCGAATCAGCGTCGATGAGCGGACCAACTCGATCCTTGTGGCCGGCAGCCAGAACGATCTTGACACGATTGCCGCGATCATCAGCCGGCTCGAAGATGCTGACATCAAGCCGCGCATCAATGAAGTCATCAAGCTGCGCAATGCCGCCGCTGCCGATGTGGTCAACGCACTGCAGGGCTTCCTGACGAACTCGCTGGCGGTCATCCAGACCGGCAATCAGTTGACCGGCTTCCAGGAAATCCGCCAGGCCGTTGTGCTCGCCCCTGAGCCGATCACGAATTCGATTCTGATCAGTGCCTCGCAGGAGTGGTACCCGCGGGTTCTGCAACTGATCCAGGGACTCGATCAACGGCCGATGCAGGTGGCCGTCAATTGCCTCATCGCCGAAGTGCGGCTGTCGAACACCGAAGAGTTTGGCGTTGAACTCGGCCTGCAAAGCCCGATCCTGTTCAACCGCGGTTTGATCGGCACCACGGGTACGGTCGGGCTGACGAACACGACCGGCTCGCTGATCCCGGCCGGCGTGTCGGTCACGCAGGCGACCAACATCACGGCCGTGCCGGGCCTGAACTTCAATAACACGCAGGCGATCAACGGCGGCCTGCCGCAGTTCAACCTGGCCAGCCCCAGCACAGTGGCTTTCCAGGGGCTTGGCAGTCTGGGCGTTGGCCGTGCCAACGCCAGCGGCATCGGCGGCTTTGTCTTCAGCGGGGCCAGCGATACGGTCAACGTGCTGATCCGGGCGTTGAAGACGCAGGGACGAATCGACATCCTGAACGCTCCGAACCTGCAGACGCTCGACAATCAGATTGGCTTTGTGACCGTCGGCCAGATTTTCCCTTACATCACGGGTGGTCAGTTCACCGCGCTGGGCACGTTCCAGCCGAACATCACCTACCGGACCGACGTCGGCGTGACGCTTCAGGTCACCCCGCGCATCAGTCCGGAGGGGCGAATCCTGATGCGAGTCGAGCCGTCGGTCATCCAGCCGCTCGATACGCAGGTGCCGTTGGGCAACGGACTGTTCGCCACGGCGTTCAGCAATCAGGTCGTGCAGACGACTGTACTGGCTGAAGACGGCGAAACGGTGGTGATCGGCGGTCTGATCACGAAGAACAGCACGCGGCAGGAGAATAAGATCCCGTTCTTCGGCGATCTTCCCTATGTCGGTGCCGCGTTCCGGTACCGGACGCAGGCAATGGAGAAGCGGGAACTGATCATCGTGCTGACGCCGCGGATTATCCGCACGCCGGAAGATGCGGACCGCTTTGCCATCGACCGCTTCAAGCAGATGGATTGGAACCTGAAAGATGTCGAGAAGGCCTACGGCAAAGAGAACATGAGTCTTATCCGGCCGAACCCGAACGGTTCGAACGTTGCCCCGTACTGCCCGCCGGCGGAACAGGAACAATTCCTGCCCGCGGACCCCAGCCTGCCGGCTCCGAAGCCGGTGTCGAAGGGCGAACCGCAGGGACCGGAACTCAAGCAGGCCAGTCACACGGTCGGCACGGATGCCCCCAAGCAGAAGGAGTCGCGAGGATGGAGCCTCTTCGGCAACAGCAAGTGACCCGTCGCGCCGCCCTTGGCGGTATGGCGTTCGCGGCCTTCGGCTCGGTCGGCTGCTTCGGCAAGCACTTCGCGAAGAAGTCGACCGAACTGGTCAAGCCGGCCGCCCATGGTCGGATGATCTCGACGTGGGAAAAGAACGTGGTGTTCGCGCCGGACGCTTCGCGCGGCGGGGCAATCATCCCGGGGTTGATGGGCCGCATGTACCTGTTCGCGCCCGGCACCGAGGTGCCGCAGTACGGCGACGGCAGCCTGAAACTCGATCTTTGGGACAGCACCCCGCACGGCGATACTCCGCCCCGGCAGATGGAACACTTCATCATCGGGGCCGACGTGCTCAGGATGTTCTCGAAGGTCGATGGCCTGGGGTTTGAGGGTTACTCGATCTTCTTCCCCTGGTCCACCTACCGGCCCGATGTGACGCAGGTGTACATCACCATGCTCTACACCGCGGCCGACGGCGGCACCTACTTCCACCAGAGCGGCACCTTCGCCATCGATCACACCGGTGCGCAGGAACGCGTCAAAAAGGGACAGAGCATCTCCAGTCCGTCGGTGAATCAAGTATCATCAAAGTGATGTAAACTCAATCCGAGCCGGATTTGTCGACGATGTCAGTCGCTGCCACATCCGGCTTGGGTTGAATCTCTCTCCTGATTACTAACAGGTTGTTCGATGCCGTTTGAAAGGACTTCGCAGGCGGGAACGCTCCAGCCCGCGGGCACTCTTGCCAACCGCACATACATCGGCCTGTTGATCGCCCAGTTCCTGGCCGCGTTCAACGACCAGGCGATTCACGCCTCGGCCATGTTCTTCGCCATCAATACGCAGACGCTTACGGAAGCCTCGGCCATCTCGCTGATGCCGATCCTCTTCTACGCGCCGTGGGCCATCTTCTGTACCTACGCGGGTTACTTCGCCGACCGGTACAGCAAGCAGCGTTCGCTGGTGTTCTGGAAGTTTGCCGAGATAGCGATCTGCGCGCTGGCCGTCCTCGGCTTCTGGCTCGGTACGCATGATTACCCGCAGACCGGTACCTGGATCGTGCTGTCGACCGTGTTCCTGATGGGCACGCATTCGGCATTCTTCGTCCCGGCGAAGTACGGCGTGATGCCCGAGATCCTGCAACCGCACCTGTTGTCGAAGGGGAACGGCCTGCTCGAATCCCTGTCGTTCCTCGCGGTGATCCTGGGGACTGTCTCGGGCGGCGTGCTTTCGTTTCTGTTCCTGCGGCATGAATACGTCATCGGTTTCATCCTTCTGGGGTTGGCCGTCGTCGGGTCGATCAGCAGCCTGCTGATCCGCCGGATGCCCGCCGCCAATCCGACGCTCCGGCGGCCACCGTATATCTATCAGCCGCTGTTCCGCAGTCTGCGGATGCTCTTCAGCACGAAGGCGTTGGTGTTCGCGGTGATCGGCATCGCGTTCTTCACGTTCGTCGTGGCGTTCATGCGAGCGACGGTCTACATGCTCGGCGAAAGTCAGAACCCCCGCTGGGACGAACTGCGTACCAGCGCGATCGTCGGCACCGTGGCACTGGGCATCGGCCTGGGCAGTCCGCTGGCCGGGTGGTTGTCGGGCCGCAAAGTCGAACTGGGCCTGATCCCGCTGGGGGCGTTCGGCATGGTGGTCGGCTGCGTGCTGTCGGCCTTCATGCTTGACTTCATCCCAGGGCTGGTCGCGTCGATCATCCTGATCGGCTTCAGTACCGGCTTCTACCTGGTGCCGTTGTTCACGCTGCTCCAGCATCGGGCACCGAAGTCTGCAAAAGGCGACATGATCGCCACCAGTAACTTCATTAACGTGACCGGCGCCATCGCGGCGTCGTCGTTGTTCTTCTTCCTGGTCTTCCTGGCGAAGAAGGTCGAGTTCATCGAGCCGGTGACACAGCAGGACCGCTTCGCGCACGGCATACTGACCGAACTGGAAATCGAACGCGGCCGACCGGTCTTCTTTGACGTCAACAGCGTCACTGGCGGCCGTAAGCCGGATCCGAACGCGCAGCCGCCGAAGGCGCTCGACCAGATCTTCGGTGATGCCAAGCTAGGCGGGGCGATCGTCATCCACCTCGACCGCGGCATCGTCATCGGCGATGAGGTGATTGTCAGCCGCTACGTGCTGCGCGGGGTCGAGCATCTCGATGTGCGCCGGCAGGGCGACGAACTGAAGGCCGCGTACGACGCCCGGCATCTGCCGCGATTTCTATTCCTGGGTGCGGGCCTGATGACGCTGGCGACATTGCTGGTGCTTTGGAAGCGCCTGCCCGACCTGATGCGGCGGGCGGGAACCGTGCTGCGGTCGCTGAAGGGGCCGCACGTTCTGATGTCGGGCGGGCACCATCTGCCAGGCGACGGGCCGATCGTGCTGGCGCTGACAGCGCATGACCCGCTATTGCACGCCACTGTCCGCTCGGCCACCGATCGCCGGACTCGCATCTTCGGGGCTGATCCGCTGCTCGCCGAGACGGCCGCGGAAGTGCTGCGACATGGCGACATCGTCGGAATCGTACTCGACGGTCCGAAGGGCGATGAACTGCTGCACGCGGTGGCCGCCCGGCAGGCGTTCGACATCGTGCCGGTCTATGCCGTGCACGAGAACCGCACGCTGATCATCGCCTTCGGCGAACCGATCGCCGCGAGCACGCCGCCGGATATCGTCCGGCTGCGGATCGAGGCGCTGCGAAGTTGAAAGAGCCGCGCACGAAGTAAGCGGGGTGAGCGAAGCGAACCCCGGGGCTCGACTCCGCAGCGGAGCGATCCGTTGCGGTCCGCGGCCTCACAACGAACGTTGTTCTTGATCAATCGTATGATTTCCGCATGGCGACGTTCATCGACGAGCAGAGCGGAACAAGCTGGACGCCGGGTTCACATCCTCACTTCCGATTGGCCGCCGCATGGCTGCCGACACAGAATGTCAGTGTTTTAGGATGAGGTACGGCAGTTGCGTCGGGTACTCGGAGTTCGATCTGATTTCGAGTTCAAGTTCGCCAAGACACATCAGCGGCCCGACTGGCGCTTTCGCTTCTACAATCTGTCGATCGATCTTGGTTTGAAGTTTGCCGCGTGTGCTTTTGATAAGAATCGCATCGTACCCGGTTCCTACACTTCTTCACAGTTCTATCAAGCGGGTGCAACTGTATTGGCAGCTGACCTTTGTGCAACCAATCGCGAGGCAGAGGCTGCGCGGTGTGCCACCATGGGAAAACCAATGCTGTTGCAGGAACCAATCGCCGTGGATGACAACAAGGATGCCCGAATGCTGAGTGCGATCGGGGAGGCCTTTCGCGCACTCCGTTCAGGTCGCGATCTTCGATCGGCATTGACGATCAAGCCGGTGTTTCGTGATTCCGCTAAGGATGAGGCCCTTCAGTTGGCCGACATGGTGATGGGAGCGGTCGGGGCTCACTTGGATGGTGACAGCGAGTGGTGTGATCTGATTCGGCACGGTGGCAGGGAACTGGGAATCGTCAATTGGTCCAGTTGTCCAGCCGCGGTGATGGCCGGTGACCTGTGCGAGAACAGAACGAGCCGGGCAACTTGAAGATTGCCCGGCTCGTCGAGAATCAAGGGAACACAAAGCACGGCGAAACCGCGCCCTGTCCGGGTTAGGTCAATTGCTAGTTATCAGCAGGCTTGCGGACCTTGTCCGAATACCTGCACCTCCCCGTCGAGTGTTCGCAGAAATTATCGACCACACTCGCCTGAAAGTCAAGGCCGACATCAGTTTCCGAACTTACCTCAGCGAATCGAGAATGCCCTTCCGCATGCCGGAGAGTGCCGGCACCAGGCCGCCGAGACGGCCCATGATGATGGTGAACAGTAAGCCGCAAATCAGAATGTCGGTATCGAAAACCAACCGCATGATCACCGACTTGCCGCCGCCTCCCTGACCGCCGCTCACGGTGCTGGTCAATTGGCCGCCGTTGAACAGGGCACCGATGACGATGCCGAGAACGCCGCCGAGAAGGGCGATCGTCATTGTCTCCAGCATGAACGAGACGAGAATCTGCCAGCGCTTGAAGCCGAGGATGCGCATGACGCCGATGTCGCGAGTTCGCTGGGAAATGGCCGCGAACATGGTGTTCATGACACCGAAGACGCCGCCGATGGCCATGATCAGTGCGATGAAGATGACCGACGTCAGCATCTGATCGTTCGACTTTCCCAAATCCTCGAAGTATTTGAGTTCATCCACGGCACGCACGCGCGGGTTCTTGAAGTTGACGCTCAGATGCCTGGCCATTGCCTTTGCGCTCTCTTCGCTGTCGTCGTTGACGCGCATGACGATCGTCGTGTACTGGCTTTTGTTGAACGCATCGGCCGCACGTTTCCAGGTTGCCCACACTTCCGAACCGAACGTGGACCCTTCCGACTTCATGATGCCGCTGACAACCACATCGAGCGTGCCCAGTTTGAACACGTCGCCGACCTTCAGGGTCTTGCGACCGAGGTCTTCCGCGAAGCTGGCGGCTGCCCCCTCGCCCAGCACGACCGGGCAGGCGGTTTTGCCGTCGCCGACGTCGACGCCGCCCTCGCGGCCGAACCAGTCGCCTTCCAGCAGTTCGATGTTGTGCACTTTCCCGGCGACATACGAATCGACAACGCCGCGAAGCTGCACGAAGCGCCGGCGCGGGCGCTCACCCGGTTTCGCCGCGATCGGCTGATTGATCACGAAATAGGTTTCAAAGCTGCACAGCTTGACCTTGCCGGTGGCGCTCGGCCCCGGGACTTCCTTCACGGTGATCGGTGATGGCATTGATCGGCCGTAGAGGTCTTCGGTGGCGCGTTCCAGTTCGATCTTCTCGATGTCGCCCTTGTACAGCGAACTGAACAGTTCATCGGTCGCACCTTCGGACAGTACGAACACATTGCCGGCAATGCCGCTGTTCGATGTCAGACTGTTGAGCCCGTTCACGAACGACAACATGACCGTCAGCAGGGCGAGGACAACCGTGAATGCCAACCCTGTCATTGCCGTGGTTCGCCAGCGCACGCGAAGGTTGCGCAGGTTGTACGCCAGCGGCACCTTGCCGATGCTCAAAAGCATGAGCAGGTCGACGGCATAAACGATCAGCAACACGTACGGCCATTGGTCGACCATGGCCCGGGGCAGCGCGTTGGCCAGTTCTGGCGGCAAGATCATGCGGGCGACCTTGCCGAAGTACGGGCTCTTCAGGTTCAGGTTGGTGACGATCTCCGTCGAGACGGCGAGCAAGCCGACCAGCAGCGCGATGCCGGTCGCCGCGGCGAACAATCGGGCAAACAAACGCCGGACGACGGAGCGCTCGCGCCGTGCTGTGTCGGTCAGTACCGATTCCTGCGGAAAGATTGCCGGCAGCATCAGCAGCATCGCCGAGAGCGGCAGCAGCGACAGGCCCAGCAGGAGCACCATGACGATGGTACTCTGCAGCAGTTTGAGTCCGCGCAGCACCAGTAGGGATGCCGGTTTCAGAAAGTTGACGAACGCCTGCGCCATGGATGCTCTCACGCCACTTTCGAAAACACTTCGGATACCTTCACCGATCGCGCCGTCCACGATGGCATGATGCTGCCGAGGATGGCGACACATGTGCCCATGAACGGCCCCCACCAGAGGGCTTCGGCCGGGATGAAGAACTTCGGGAAGAATGCGATCGGGAACGGAATGCCGCCGGCCCCGTTGATCAACGCGAATGCCGTGGCCGTGGCCATGAAACCGCTCAGCGCACCGATCAGGACTGCTTCGCCCAGCACCAGGCACATGACCATCCAGGGGCGGAAGCCCAGCACCTTCAGCACCGCCATTTCAATCCGACGTTCCCGGACGCTGATGCTGATCGCGTTGGCAATGACCAGCGTCATGGTTGCCAGCATCGCGGGCACCAGCAGCCATTTGATCGCCCAGAGGATGTCCTTCATCGGTTCGAGGAATGCCCCGATGGCCGACGATGCCGTCTCCATTTTGACAGCCGGATTGAACTTGCCCGAGGCGTTCACCTTCTCCGCCAGGATCTCGAACGACTTGCGATCGGGCATGCGGACCCAGATCAGGTTCAGGCTTTTGTCGGCCAGCGGGTGTTCTTTTCCGGTACGCCCCTTGAAGTCTTCGAGTGACCGCTTGAGGTAGTCGCGATGCATGATCGCGCTCTGGTCATAGCGGCCTTCGGGAAAGATGCCGACGATCTTGAACTTGAAGACCATGTCGGTGTAGTTGAAGCTGGTCATCTCGATTTCATCGCCGACCTTCTTATCCAGTTGCGCCAGTCGCTCCTTACCGAGGACGACGCTGGACTGGTTGGCCTCCATCAGATTGACGGATTTCTGCAGCAGATCGCGCTGCTCGCCCGTCAGTTCATCAAGGCCGTCCATCATCGTCATCAGCTTTTTCGGCTCCATGCAGAACAGGAACAGGGAGTTCTTGGACGTGCGGTTCTTCGGGTCGAGACTCCCGCCGACAAAAGCCCATGTCATGATGTCGTCGTCGCCGCTCTTCGGGCGGTTCTCCGGCGGAAGTTCGGCGATCATCGCCCGCAGTTCGTTTTCGTGGCTCGGCTTCATCTGGCTGGGAATCTGGTTCCTTTCGGTGATGATCGCCTTCAGGTTGCTCTCTTTCTCGGACGTCACAAACGCAAGGAATGTCAGGATCGAGAAGATGAACGTGATGACGCAGACGAATACGAAGATGGCCAGATAGGTCAGGCCTGTGCGGAGCAGATTGCGGCTAAGGCTTCGAATGATCAGTACGGGGCCCATCCGGCCGGTGACCTGCGTCAGCAAAATGACCATGGCGGGGAACGGGCCGAACGACAGCAGACACAGCAGCGACAATGCGCGAACCAGCGGCAGGGTCTGCTTCACCGGGTCGGCATCAGGGTCGGCATTAGGCCCTGCCGGTGGGCGAGGCAGCGCTTCCGCGACGGATCGCGTGACTTCATCGAATCGCAGTTTGCCCCACGATGCCTGTTTGCTCGCTCCTTCGCCTGACCCGCCGAAGAAGTAGGTCGCCATGAACACCGTCGCACCGATGCCGATGATCGGCACTGCCCAGACGACGACCCTCGGCAACAACCGACGCAAAGGGCCGCGACCGCTGTCGCCACTGTGTGCTTCGTCCAGCGCCCAGAACCAACTGCTGACCGAGTAGAGCACGGCGAAGAACAACGGCAGCGTGAGCACTGCGACGACCAGCGACAGCACCGACAGGAACAAGAGTACCTGCAGCATGTAGAATGCCGCCTGCGCCAGCGATGTATCGACTTCGAAACCCGACATGGATCATTCCCCGGCAGTTCAATCGCTTCAGATACTCAACGAGCGGCGACGGTAACACTACTTTCAACGTGAGTAAGTCTATGTTCATCAGGAATTCCATACGAACGATGTCCGTAAGTCCTGAAGAGCATTAGCAACGGACATCCACGGATAAGACGGTGAAGCAATTGGCTTTCCGCAGAGATTCTCATCATCCTGGTTTTCATCCGTGTTGATCCGTGTTCATCCGTGGCCGTTTTTGATTTCCGCGAAAGCCGCTCCCTTACGGTCGCGGCTCGTGATCACCCGCATCCACGCGGCGGTCAGATCTATGCCGACGCCGCCATCGGCCGCGCCCGTTCCTCTTCCAGCACCAGCTTGCCTTTTTCGAGGTGCAGCGTGCGCTGGGCGCGGTCGGCGGCGTGGGGGTCGTGCGTCACCATGATGATCGTCTTGTTCAGTTGCGAACTGAGGATTTCCATCATCGTCAGAATCTCATCGGCGGACTTCGAGTCGAGGTCGCCGGTCGGTTCGTCCGCGACGATCAGTTTCGGATCGGTCACCATCGCGCGGGCGATGCCGACGCGCTGTTGCTGGCCGCCGGAAAGCTGGCCTGGTTTGTGGTTCATCCGGTCGGTCAGGCCAACCAGGTCGAGGGCGGTCGACACCTGCTTGCGGCGCTGTTCCTTGGTCAGGGGCAGCAGCAGCAGCGGCAACTCGACGTTCTCGAAAGCACTGAGGACGGGAAGCAGATAGTAGAACTGGAAGATGAAGCCGACGTTCCGCGTCCTCCAGCGCGCCAGTTGACTTTCGGACATGGCCGAGATTTCCTCGTCGCCGATCCAGATGCTGCCGCCGGTCGGCTGGTCGAGCCCGGCAATCAGGTTCAAGAGCGTCGTCTTCCCGGAACCCGAGGGGCCCATCAGCGCGAG
>Ga0105046_10009367_pt1 | contig 15324 bp, 13 predicted proteins | sample MAT03_FD_78385 | JGI IMG/M metagenome (GOLD analysis project Ga0105046, IMG submission 78385) | Freshwater microbial communities from Lake Fryxell liftoff mats and glacier meltwater in Antarctica - MAT-03 (megahit assembly) | ecosystem: Environmental > Aquatic > Freshwater > Ice > Liftoff...
CCCCAAAATCGCGCAGCGCGGCATCGAAGTTATCTTTGCCTACCGCCAACGCCAAAACATCCAACTTGCCGTCAATCTGGTCGATGTAATGCACTTGCGCCTCATCAAAAGCGTAAATCTCGTCCAACTCTTTGTTGCCAATCTTGATTTGCGCCCACATCCCGTCATATTTTGGGGCGGCGGTATGCACGCGGTCACGATAAATCCGCAATTTGGTCTTGGCGCTACGGGTGTCGGTCATCTTCATCAGGCCGCCGGGGGCGTCGAGCACTTCGCGCTCGATGTCCTCAAATTTGCTGATGCGACGATCTAACTCTGAGGAGATATGTTCGCGCAGCATGGTGTCTGCCATACGGCGGGCGTTCTTCTCATGATAGCCCTTAAAGCCGGGGATTCTGGCAATCAAGCCTTCAAGCGTGCCGCGCTGCGACACAATTTTCTCGTATAGTTCAGAAGTCATCGGTTGTCTCCATTGGCACTGCATCGCCGGTGAATCAATAAATCATATCCCGAAACCGCAAGAACCACATGGTCAGTCGTTGGGGGTTAGGACGTCCGCGTGTTGAGCGCGACAAATCGGGCAAGTCAGCCCCACACGCCCGGCTTCCAACAGGATCGGTTCACCACAGTGTAAACAAGCCTCCAAACCCGCCAAATACCCCGGCTGACGCGGGTAGACCGTACTGCTATCCCAAGCCACCGCCCCTGCGAATAACCTCAAGTCGATCAGGTTATGCAGCGCTAACGAGGTGTTTTCCACAGAGCCTTCAACCGTCTCAGCCAATTTGACAAGGCTGATTTGGTCGATTTCTGTCAGGATGTCAACCAATTTACGCTGGATTTCGGACTCTGATTGTTGGCTCTCTTCGAGCAATTCCATGAGCGCTCCGACGTGGGTGGCCGCCAAGCCAACCCCGACGCACAAGATGACGCCGACCACAATCCACGCGCCGTAAACCCATGTCATCTGCCCTGTGATGAACAAATAGACCGCTGCCGCGCTCAATAAGCCAGCGCCCAATAGCGCGCCATTTCGCAACGGTATCCCCCAAGAACGCATCGCTATTCCTCACCTCGTTACTGCTCAAAGTATAGCGCATCCGACGGCATCATGAAACCATAACGCCCCAGAGTTTGGCGTAATCCCTAAGCGGCGTATAATTGACACAAAACATCTTCGCGGCAGCATTGAAAGGTTTGGCAGTTATGAACGGACGACAGCGGACAGCGTTACTGATAGGACTCAGCGCGATATTCCTAGCGACGCTGTTGAGTGGCGGCCTTCATGCGGCGGCGGCGGCCATAACCCCCACTGCACCAGCCCCCTTCACTCCTACCGTGACCCTTACGCCGGAAGGCACAGTTTATACCGTACAAGCCGGGGAAACCCTCTCGCGCATCGCCCAACGCTTCGGCGTGACCGTCAACGCCATCGTCCAAGCGAACCAACTCGCCAACCCCGACGCCCTACGAATCGGACAGCAGTTGGTCATCCCGGTGAATTTGACCCTCACGCCCATCCCCCCTAAAGCCACCATCTCGCCAACCTTTACGCCCTCCCCCACTGTCGCGCAAGCGACCCTAGAATCGGCCTCACCCACCGCTGGGGGGGAGCAAGTCACCCAGACCGTCCTACCGGGCGACACGCTATCCCGTTTCGCTCAACGCCATCTGACCACCGTACAAGAAGTGGTGCGCCTCAACAACATCACCAACCCCGATTTGATTATCGCCGGGACGCGCCTAATCGTCCGGGCGGGCGCAGTCACTACGGCCAACGCGACTCCGCTACCCGGCCAAACCGTCGTCCCACCCGTCAATCCAGCTGTTTTATACGGGCGCGGCGTCAGTTTCAGTTTGCAAGGCCAAGACCCAGCCGTCATTATTGAGACGGTCATCTCGCTCAATGTCGATTGGGTCAAGTTAGATGTCGATTGGCGCTCGGTTCAGCCGCAAGCCGATATCTTTGACTTTGGTGCGCTGGATACCGTGATTTTCGGCTTGAGCGATGCCCGGATAAAGCTGCTACTGACTTTAGACAACTCCCCGGTCTGGGCGCGTACCCCCCAACTTGAAGACGGCCCACCCGATGATTTCGCCGTTTTTGCGCGCTTTGCTGGAGCGTTGGCCGCCCGTTATAAAGATCGCGTGACCGCTTATCAAATTTGGAATGAGCCGAACCTCCGCCGCGAATGGTTCAGCGAGGTTCACAAAATCGACCCAGCCAGTTATTTTGACCTCTTCACGCAAGCCCGGGACGCGATTAAAACGGAAGCCCCCAATGCGTTGGTCATCACGGCGGGCCTCGCATCTACCGGCTTCAACGACGGTGTGAACGCGCTAAATGATCGGCTGTATCTGCAAAGCCTGTATGATCTCGGCATTGCTCGAACCGCTGATGGAATCGCCGTTCATGCGCTGGGATTCGCCAACCCGCCAGAGTCACGCTGTTGCCAAGCCACCGAGGGCGTCCTCACCCACTTCGAGAATCGCAGTTTCTACTTCCGCGACACGATTGAGGATTACCGGCTCATCGCTGAGGCCAATGACGATCAGCGCCCGCTGTGGGTGACGAAATTTGGTTGGGGGACGGCAGAAGGCGCATCAGCCCCCAGCGCCGATTTCGTCTACATGACCTATACCACGACGCTCGAACAAGCGCAGTATGTCCCGACGGCTTTCGCGGTTGGGCAATCACTCGGCTATGTTGGGCCGATGTTCGTGTATACCTTGAACGGGTGTAGTATCCCGGATGGGCGCGCTGAACAGTGTTATTTCAGCTTGACCAGCGCAGATGGCACGCCCCGCGCCGCCTATAACGCGCTCAAAGCCATGCCGCGTTAACCTCTTGGAGGAGAAGATTAGACTCTAAATGATGATCGTGCTGATGAGGCAAAAGGTGCAAGATAACGCTTAACTTGCTTGCACCTTAATCACACATCATCTCATTTCTATTCCTGTTCTCAATATCGGGATAAGGCATAAAAAGCACCCTCCGTGAGATATTCTCGCGGAGGGTTTTTGTCGATTTTGGGGCGTAGATTAACGCGCTTGAAAAACCGCGATATACAGCGGGATTAAACAAGTCACAGCGACCAGCGCCAGCACAGCCAATGCCAATGTCACCGGGTCAAATAACCCGCGTGAAACCGTTGGCTCAGACGGCTGCTGAGGCTGCATCGGGCGGCTGTTATAGTAATTCGCCGGTTCGACCATCGGCGGCTGCGGTGGCGCGACCAATGGTGAGGACGGCTGTGACATACGCGGCGTCTGCGGGCGCAACGGCGTTTGCTGATAAGAATCCGGCGCGGCGTTGACGCGCTGGGTCATCACGTTTGACACGGCGGGCGGCGGAGGCTGGATCGGCGGGGTCGGGCGCGACAGCGGCGTGGGCTGAGTGGGCGGCGGCGTGCGATTGCCCGCCGTATTAGACGACGGTGGGGGCGGCGGTGCGGTCTGTTGACGCGCTTCGGCAGGCCGCGAGGCTTGCGGCGGTACAGGCGGCGTCGTTTGCGACGAATCAACCGGCATTTGCGCGTAAGTTGAACTCATCCGGGCGATCCGCAGTTTTTCGCGCAAGCTAATCAGCAAATGCCCCAGTTGCGCGGCATCACGATAGCGCGCAGCGGGAACTTTATCCAGCGCCCGCGCCACAATCGCAACCAGTTCTTCTGGGACTTCCGGGTTGAACTGGCTAATCCTCGGCGGGATATCGCGGACATGCGAAATCGCAAGTTCTTGCTGGGTCGTCCCATTGAACGGCAACCGCCCGGCCAACATTTCAAACAGCACAATCCCAATCGAATACACATCCGAGGCGGGAGACGGTTTCTCGCCTTTGGCCTGTTCCGGTGAGAAGTAATGTGGGCTACCCCACACCACTGCCTCGCGCTCTTTGGGTTGAGTTTCGCTCAAAGCTTGGGCGATGCCGAAATCCGTCACCTTAATCATCTGATCGGTGGAGTTGACCAAGACATTTTGCGGCTTCACATCGGCGTGGACAATACCCGCCCGGTGTGCGAACCCGATCCCGGCGCAAATTTGGATGGCATAATGCAGCGCCAATTCAACCGGCAACGGAGTCCCATTTCCATCACCGCGAATAATACGCTTGAGATCCGCCCCTTCAACAAACTCCATCACCATGTAATGGGTCGTGCCTTTGGGGTCGCTGTGCGTACCAACATCATGCACCGTGACGATATTGGGGTGTGTCAAATTGGCAATCGCCCGCGCTTCGTTCTGGAAACGCACGATAAATTGGGGGTCTACAGTCATGCTGGGGCGCAGAATCTTGACCGCGACAGTGCGGCCTAGCGCCTTATCGGTGGCCTTATAAATGACGGCCATTCCCCCACTGCCTTGTTGAGCCGTCAGCAGGTAGCGGCCATTGAGAATTGTCTCATTCGACATGAGGGAATACCTTCTTCATCGCATCCTTTCGCATTGTACCGTAGAAACACGCGCCGTCAACGCGCATACATCCGTTGATATTCGGCTGTCGCGCTTCTGTCGGTCAAACACGCGATATAATCGGCCACCGTGCGATGTAATCCGTCACGTTCCAATCGCACTTGCCATAGCTTGGGCAGTTGGCGCGGCTCCTCGATATAACTCTCGAACAACGCCACGATGATTCTGTCCGCCCGCCGTGCCATGCTAATCACGCTGGGATGAAAGTACATATTGGCATATAAGAATTTTTTGAGTTTGCGCGACATTGACCAAATCTCATCGCTGAATTTTACGATGTTATCCGGTTGCGTTGTGATGTCGTTGGAAGACCGGGGGTTCAAGGCTTGAATCCGCCCATCTGTCACGGTCAGCAAATCGTCAACCAACATCCCAACCAATTCTCGGATGAACCGATGGCGCATCACCTCATCTAATTGCGTCCCGTGCCAATCCAGCCGGTCACACAACGTCCGCCACACCTCCAATTCTTCTAATTGCGCTGGAATCAACAACCCAGACAGCAAGCCATCGTCAAGGTCGTGCGCGCTGTAGGCCAACTCATCAACGATGTTGGCGATTTGCGCCTCAAGGCTGCCGCGTGTCTTGGGGTCAAGCCCCATCAAACCGCTCAGGTCACGCGCCGCCTCATGCTTGGCGATGCCTTCTAGCGCCTCCAACGTCAGATTCAAACCCTGCCAGCCCGGATAGCGCACTTCTAGCGTTGTGACGACGCGAAACGACTGCGCGTTATGATTAAACCCGCCGTGCGCTTGCATGACGCTGTTCAGTGAATCCTCACCAGCATGGCCGAACGGCGCGTGGCCGAGGTCATGGGCGAGGCAAATCGCTTCGACCAAATCCTCGTTCGCGCCCAGCGCACGCGCCACCGTCCGTCCGATTTGCGCGACTTCCAACGTATGGGTCAGGCGTGTGCGGTAATAATCTCCGGCGTCATTCACAAACACCTGTGTCTTATACTCTAACCGCCGAAAGGCCGCCGAATGCACAATGCGGTCACGGTCACGTTGAAAAGCCGTCCGGTAAAGCGGTTCTTCCTCTGGGTTTTGGCGTCCCCGGCTGTCGCGGCTTTTCAGGCCATACACCGCCAAGCATTCTTCCTCGTGTTGTTCCAACTGCGCCCGCGTGACAATCATCGGTCATCCTCACTCATCAAAATTGGGTTCGTTATTTACCCCTTAATTCTATCGCTTTTTTAGGCAAGGATTGAGCATGTGTTATAATCGTCAATAAGCAATACACACACGGGACATCCACACTATGGATATTCAACAAGCGTTACGCCTGATCGAATGGTTGGACGAAGAACGACGAAAAGACCGCCAGACCATTGCGACCTTAGAAGAGCGTTTGGGAGGCCAGCAAGACATGATTGACGGCCTCAGCCGCCGCGTCAACGGCATGGAATCCGACCACTCGGTCATGCGGACAGAACTCACCCCTTCAGCGGCCAGCAATGACACGCTTGATCAACTGCGCCGCGAAATGCGCCAGATGGTTGAAGGCATAGAAACCAAGCGACTGAACGCCGAGCGCGAATCTCAGCGCGTCGGCGATATGCAGCGCGAACAAGTCATGCGGACAGTGCGCGAAATCGAAGAAAAGACCGAGCGCATCGGGCGTCAAACAGTGGAATTGCCCGGTTTCCAGATGGAAAGAGATCGACTGGCCGGGACGGTGGGCGATGTCCAACTCAAAATTGACGACCTTACCAAGCGATTTGATGACCCAGAGCGCCGCATCGCTTACTTAGAAGAACAGCGCCGCCAAGACGCCCGCCGCCTCACCGAATCGGAGACGCAACTTCAAGACACGCGCAAGGCACTGGAATCCGTCCGACCAAAAATCAGCTTGATTGAAGACCTTTCTATCCGCAACGAGCGCCGAATCCAAGACATTAGCAACAGTGACCGTGAACGCCGCGAGCAGATTCAGCAGTTCATCGACCAGCAAACCCTGCTCACTCAAAACCGCGACCAAGAGACGGCTGGCCTAATGCGCCGTTTTGAGGAGCATGATCGCATGATGGAGCAAAACATTCAGCGGTTTGAAACATGGTCAGAGGCCTACCGCGCCATGCGCCAAATCATTGAGGACTTCCATCGGATTGGTGAACGCCTTGAGCGCCGCATCAACGAAGTGGCCGAAATGCAGCGTTTGTCCGAAGATCGTTTCCGGCAAGAGTGGAACGCCTATCGTACCGACGACCAAAAGCGTTGGAAGCAATACACGCTCTCTAGCGATGAGGTCTGGCGTCGGCATGATGAGGACTTTGGTGAGTACGTCAAATTGATTCAATCGCTGCAAACTGAATTGCCCGTCATCCAATCCAACGTCAATCGCCTGTGGCAAATGGAGCGTGATCGTGCCGCTGTTGAAGCCGAACGCGCCCGTAGCCTACTTCAGCAGATGGAACCCGGCGCACCCGGCACGCCCGGCCTCACAAATACTTCCACCTCAACTTTCCCTATCGTCGGGCGCAACAGCAACAACGGTGGGTATCCCTAAAATCAACGATGGGCGTCCCGTGGGTCGCCCTTACGATTGATTCGCGGTGTCTATCGTCACCCGTTGAATATTCGCGCCCAATGCTCGTAATTTCTGCTCTATCCGCGCATAGCCACGGTCAATCTGATCAATGTTAGCGATGCGGGTTGTGCCTTCCGCGCAGACCGCCGCCAGCAATATCGCCATGCCCGCCCGGATGTCTGGGCTTGTCACCAACGGTACAGCATGAAGGCGTGTCGGTCCCTGAACCAAGACGCGGTGTGGATCACATAACGTCATGCGTGCGCCCATCTGCACCAATTTATCGGTGAAGAACAACCGACTCTCATACATCCAATCGTGAAACATGACCGTCCCCCGGCTCTGGCTGGCGATGCCGATGGCGATGCTCATCAAATCCGGCGGAAAGCCGGGCCACGGTTGCGCTTTAATCACCGGGATACGCCCGCCGATGTCCGGCGTGATGGTCAATTCTTGTGCGGCGGGGACAAAAATCGAGTCGCCGCGAGTTTCCCAGCGCACGCCCAATTTCTCAAACACGATTTCGACCATCCCCAACACATGCGGGTCGGCTTTTTCGATGGTCAGCGCCCCGCCGGTCATGGCTGCCGCGCCAATCCAACTCCCGACCTCCATAAAGTCTGCGCCCACCGTCACTTCACAACCGTGCAGCTTATCAACGCCTTGCACGGTCAGTCGGTTTGACCCCACCCCATCGACCTTGGCGCCCATCGCGTTGAGCATGTCACACAGGTTTTGGACGTGAGGCTCACCCGCCGCGTTGTTGATGACCGTCGTCCCCTTCGCCATGACCGCCGTCAGCAAGGCGTTTTCGGTGGCCGTCACGCTGGCCTCTTTAAGCAATATATTTGCGCCTTTCAAACCGTCTTTGGGCGCTTTAACGCTGAACAGCCCATGCGTATAAGTGATTTCCACCCCCAACTTTTCTAGCGCGATGACATGCGTATCCAGACGCCGTTCGCCAATCACATCTCCACCGGGAACCGGCACTTCAGCAGCGCCCATCCGGTGCAGCATCGGGCCCACGAACACAAAACTGGTGCGGATGCGCTGCGCCAACGCCGGGTCTAATCGCGTGGCATGAATCGTTTTGGCGTGGACGCGCACCGATTCCGTGTCCAACCATTCGACTTCGACGCCCAGTTTTCTCAGGATGTCCAGCGTCACCCGCACATCTAAAATATCTGGGACATTATGCAAAATCACCGGCTCATCGGTCAACAGACAGGCCGGCAACATTTTGAGGATGGCGTTTTTGTTGCCACCGGGTCTGACTGTGCCGTTGAGGGGCGTCCCGCCCTGAATCACAAATTGTTCCACCGTTCACCCCCAATTATTTGTGAGTTCAACTCTACCCAGCGTCTGGCGCGTTGACAACCCACAGCCCCCGCGTTATACTGATTTTCATGCAGAAAACTTTCTCTCTCCACCATCATCATCCCCAAGCCCACACCCTATTGTTGGACTGAGTATAAGTCGCGTCTAGTCACCAAGCGCCTTCTTGTTCAACAAGAGGGCGTTTTTTTTAGTTCCGAGTCCTGAGCGATGAGAAAATTTCGGGTCATCACTCTACTTTTAAGGGGGTCGCCTATGCTGGCAGTCATTGATTATGGCGCGGGAAATCTACGCAGCGTCCTACACGCGCTCAATCACCTCGGTGTTCAAGATGTTCACCTCGCCCGCACGCCTCAAGATTTAATTGGCGCAGATAAGTTGATTCTGCCGGGAGTCGGCGCGTTCGGCGCGGGGATGCAGCAGCTACGCCAGCAAGGTCTGGTTGACGCCATCCGCGCCGCCGTCGCAGTCGGCACGCCGTATCTCGGCATCTGCTTGGGGATGCAATTCTTGTTCGACACCAGCGATGAAATGGGGAATCACGCCGGGCTGGGTATCTTGCCGGGACGAGTCACCCGCTTTGAGAATCGTCCTGATTTGAAAGTGCCACACATGGGCTGGAATCAAGTCGATGTACAGCGTCCGTCTGCGATTTTCACCGAGCTGTCCGCGCCCGCCTACGCCTATTTCGTCCACAGCTATTACTGTGTGCCGGACAATCCGGTTGATATTACCGCCACCGTAACCTATGGCGACCCGTTTTGTGTGGCCGTCCAGCGCGATAACGTCTACGGCGTACAGTTTCACCCCGAAAAGAGCCAACAAACCGGCTTGCGCGTCCTACAAAATTACCTAAATCTGCCCGGAAAGGCCTTCAGCGCATGATTATCTACCCCGCTATTGACCTACGCGGCGGCAAGGTCGTCCGCCTAAGAGAAGGTCGTCTTGACCAACAGACCACTTTCAGCGACGACCCGGTTTCCGTTGGGCGCGCATGGTTGGATGATGGCGCCAAGTGGCTGCATGTCGTCAATCTTGACGGCGCGTTCGCCCAAGCCAACGACAACCTCGCAGTGATGGAAAAAATCGCCAAACTGGGCGGTTATGTACAGTTCGGCGGCGGCCTACGCACCTTAGCAGACATCACCCGCGCCTTGACCGCTGGCGCGGCGCGCATCGTATTGGGGACAATCGCCATCCAAAACCCCAGCTTGGTGTATGAAGCGTTGGCGCAATATGGCGCGGATGTGATTTGCGTGGGACTCGACTCGCGTGACGGGCTAATCACCACCCACGGTTGGCAAAATATGACCGACATCACCGCCGTTTCGCTCGGCAAACAAATGGCCGCCGCTGGGCTGCGCCATGCCCTCTATACCGATGTCGCCCGCGATGGCGGCTTGACCGGCTCGAACGTTGAAGGCACGATTGCGCTGGGGCGCGAGACCGGTTTACAGGTCATCGCCTCCGGCGGCGTCAGCACGCTTGAGGAAATCACGACGCTTGCGCGCAGCGGGGTTGTCGCGGGCGCGATTATCGGGATGGCCTTGTACACCGGCACGTTGAGCCTGCCTGATGCGCTCGCAGCCGCACAACCAGCACAGGAGGCTTAACGCATGTTGGCAAAACGGATTATCCCGTGTTTAGATGTCCACAATGGGCGTGTTGTCAAAGGCGTCAATTTCGTCAATCTGCGCGACGCGGGCGACCCGGTAGAACAGGCCGCTATTTATGACCGTGAAGGCGCGGATGAGTTGGTGTTTTTGGACATCGGCGCATCGCATGAAGGTCGTAATACGCTCCTCGATATGGTGCAGCGCGTGGCCGATACGCTGTTCATCCCGTTCTGCGTCGGCGGCGGCATCCGCACGATTGAGGACATCCGCGCCACGCTGTTGGCCGGGGCGGATAAAGTCTCAATCAACAGTTCCGCCGTCAAAACCCCCGATTTGATTAACGCGGGCGCATGGGCGTTCGGGGCGCAATGTATCGTGGTCGCCATTGATCCCAAATTAGTCGATGGGCGCTGGATTGTCCACATTAACGGCGGGCGCGTTTCGACAGGCATGGATGCGGTAGAATGGGCGCAAGAATGCGAAAAGCGCGGCGCGGGCGAGATTTTACTCACCTCAATGGACAAGGACGGCACAAAATCCGGCTATAACCTCGACCTCACCCGCACCATCGCTGAGGCTGTGACCATCCCGGTAATCGCGTCTGGTGGCGCGGGCAAGGCTGAAGACTTTTATGACGCGCTCACGGTGGGCAAGGCCGACGCGGCATTGGCGGCCTCACTGTTCCACTTCAACGAACTGCGCGTGGGGGAACTCAAAGCCTATTTAGACGGGCGCGGCGTCCCGATTCGCATGACGGGCTGGGAGGCCGCAAAATGAGCGACGTTGAGACGGTATCCCAGAGTCAAATCAAGTGGGACAAAGACGGCCTAATTGCCGCGATTATCCAAGACGCCGATAGCGGCGCAGTCTTGACGCTGGCTTATATGAGCGCCGAATCGCTCCAACAATCGCTCGACATCGGCCAAACCGTATTTTGGAGCCGCAGTCGAAGCGAAATCTGGCACAAAGGCGCGACCAGCGGCCATACCCAAGACATCGTGAGCCTATCGCTGGATTGTGACGGAGACGCCTTACTGGTGCGCGTTCGGACACACGGCCCAGCCTGTCATACCGGCGCAGACACTTGTTTTCACCGTGACCTCAATGAATTTACCCGGAAGGCGTGACCCAATCCCATGAACGACATTTTAGACACCCTGCAAGCACTCATTAAAGCCCGCAAAGACACTCCGGTTAAGGACAGCTATACCAACAGCCTGTTTGAGTCTGGACGTGGCCGTATGGCACAAAAGGTCGGCGAAGAGGCCGTCGAAATGGTGGTAGCCGCCCTATCACAAGACGCCCCGCGCCAGATCAGCGAGGCCGCCGACCTTGTGTATCACTTGCTGGTCTTGCTGACTGATCTCGGCCTGTCGCTGGACGATGTACGCGCCGAACTCGCCCGCCGCCACGCCCCAAAAAACGAGTCCTGAGTGAAAAAAATAAGTCCTGAGATTGGATAGATATCTATCCAATCTCAGGACTCGGAACTCATGACTCATGGCTGTTACTCTTGGTAGTACGACTCCAGCCCTTGAAAACCCGTCCAATCAGCTGGGGCGGTGGCGGTAAGCAACTCTTTCATGCGGGTTTCGCTAAAAAATTGCGCGCCAATCACCGACGCCTCAGCCGTCAAGCCCGTATCAAGCGTTGCGAATGACAGCACCAGCATCGACTTGGCTGGGAAAAAGCTGTACACAATCGCGCCACCGCTGTCATTGCGAATCGCCAGCGCGTAATCGGGTTCACCTTGCACGCCGATGACTTCTCCCAATGTGAGCGAGTTCGCTTCCAAAATTGAGACGATTTCGACGACACCCTCCGCGTCGGCTAAGATGAAATTCGGTTCGCCGACGCCGCTGCTAAGGCTCAACCAACTGATGGCTTGGGCATCAACCGTGTCTAGGTGTTCTTCTATCTCATAAAACTGGCGCTCAGACCGAATCACATCCACTAGGCCAGCAAACTCGGTTTCGCCGGGGGTGATGCCGTACCAGCACGGGGCGACACAGCCCTCAAGGTTGGTCAAGACCGATAACAGCGGGCGTGGGATGAGGACTAATGCGTCCGGGTTTTCGGCTGTGATAATCAATTCCAACATGGCTGGCGACAGACCGCCCCGATTCATGACTTGATCGTTGAGATACGCCCAGCCCAACTCACCAGCTACGTTGCGAATAAGCACGGCAGGTGTGCCTCTGACGCCTATCGCCTCGCCAACGCTTAAATCCGTCTGATATTGCACAGCACCCTCGGCGCAGGTTTCTAATTTTTCACTGCTGATGCCCAACACCGACCCTAGTATTTCCGCTGTATCGGGGCCAATTTGTCCCGACGCGGCCAACCCGTACAGCACATCGTTGGCCGGCCAAAACCCGCCTTCGAGTTGGGCTTCGACACACTCGGCCAACTGCGCGGCGTAAACCGAATAGGTCGGATGGACAATCGGGTATAGGCGATATTCCAAGCGCGCTCGCCCGGTCTTGACGTACTGCTCAATAAACTGTGCAACCGTGCTGTGATAGGTTTGGCAGTGCGGACACATGAAATCCGCGAATTCAACCACCGTCACCGGAGCGTCTGGACTACCCAACACAAACGCGCCGTCGTCCGTCCGCCCGAATGGGATGCCCTCATACGGCGCAAACGGGTCGCTATCTTGTGCGCCGACCCCAATCGTCAAAACCAACAGCATCAATCCGAGTATCAACCAATGTCTCATCACAAATTTCCTTATCCTCGCAACGTTCAATTTAATCAGGTTAAATGACTTACCCAGCGCACCCATGAAAAGTATCGCGTGCGGCATTGACTCTGCAACCGCTAAATATTGCACGTCACTCGTCATTCCCCCGAAGTTCGTCCAGCATCTCTTGCAGAGTTGGCGTGGTAGGAAGTTTTTTAGCACGAGATTGCTCAACCGCTTAATTGGCAAACTCTAAAAACTCCTCGCCTAATGGTGATTTCTCAAGCATAGGTGAGGAGTCGGAAAGCGTCAAATACTTAGTGGCGGAAGTGACGCACGCCCGTGAACACCATAGCGATGTCAAAACGGTTAGCCGCTTCAATCACCTCAGCATCGCGGATGCTGCCGCCCGGCTGGATGACCGCCGTCACGCCCGCCATCGCCACCGCTTCGAGTCCGTCGGCGAACGGGATCAGGCCATCAGACGCCATCACAGCGCCTTTGGCACGCTCTCCGGCCTTCGCCACCGCAAGGCGCGCCGCATCAACCCGACTGGTCACGCCGCCGCCGATACCGTAGGTCGAATCCTCGCCTGCAATCACAATCGCGTTGCTTCTGACGTGCTGCATCGCCCGCCACGCAAAGCGCATCGCCTTCATCTCAGATTCGCTGGGCGGGCGGTGAGTCACCACCCGCATCGACGTTCCATCCGGGTCGCCGACATCGGCACGCTGAACCAAAAATCCGCGGTGAACGCTACGGACTTCCATGTCTAACCCGTTATAAGCATACGGGATTTGTAATAAACGGCAGTTCTTACGCTTCGCGCCCAAGAGGGTCAGCGCGGCCTGCGTAAAGCCCGGCGCAGCGATATCGTCAATCATCAATGACCCCAACGACTCGACAAAGGCCTCGTCTACCTCACGGTTGACCGCCATCGCGCACCCGAACGCCGATAACGGGTCAGACGCCAACGCCTTCGGGAAGGCCTCGGCAATCGTGCTGCCGACAGCCACGCCGCACGGCGTCAGATGCTTGACAATCACCACAGCTGGCTCATCAAAACTGCCCGCCGCCCGCCATGCCGCGTCAATATCGAGGATATTGGTATAAGACAGCGCCTTGCCACTTAACAAATTGCCGCCCAATGGCCCTTCGTAGGGATGAGCCGTGTAATAGGCCGCCACTTGGTGCGGGTTTTCGCCATAGCGTAAGACTTCCCCGCGCTGCACAGACAGTGATAATTTCTCAGGCAGTTGACCGGCATCTTCCGGCGCGGCGGCCATGCCCGTCGCCCGCTGAAGATAAGCGTGAATCGACGTGTCATAATCGCGGGTGTGCGAGAACGCCTTAATCGCGAGGTCACGCCGTAGCGCCATATCCACTTCCCCGGTTGCCCGCAGCGCCGCTTCGACGCGCCGATAATCCGCCGGGTCACACACGGCCACCACGCTCAGAAAATTCTTGGCAGCGCCGCGAATCAAGGTCACGCCGCCGATGTCGATTTGCTCAATCGCGTCTTGCAAGGTCACATTCGGCTTGGCGATGGTCTCGCTGAACGGGTAGAGGTTACAAACCACCATGTTAATCGGGGCGTAGCCGTGCGCGGTCAATTCAGCCACATCTTCGGCACGGTCACGCGCCAAAATGCCCGCATGAATGGCCGGGTGCAACGTTTTGACTCGCCCGCCGAGCATCTCCGGCAATTGGGTCAACTGTTCAACTGGGGTGACGGACAAGCCAGCCTCGCGCAGGGCGCGCTCGGTTCCGCCGCTGGCAACGATGTCCCACCCCAATTGGCTGAGAGTGATGGCAAATGGGATGAGGTCGGTCTTATCGTGGACGCTGATGAGGGCGCGTGGCATGGATTCCCCTTCTTATAAATGGCGTGATGAGTGAACGACAGAGGGTTAAGTCCCCTCTCATCACTGAAATTATAGGGTTGAGGGCATTGTGCGAACAGGCACAAACTTTTAACTATAAAAACAAGACTCATCTATTTCTAATTGCTCTAAATTTCACAATCATCGTATGCTATGGTAAGGAGATGCGATTTGAGGGAATCGCAACCACCCCAAATAACAGGAGGGACATCATCATGACGACACCACGCCGCAAGGTCGTGATTATCGGCGCGGGATTCGGCGGACTCAACGCCGCCCGCGCACTCAGTGGACAGCCGGTAGATGTGCTGCTGATTGACCGCAACAACTATCATGTCTTCACGCCGTTGCTGTATCAGGTCGCCACTTGCGGCCTAGACTCGTCCGACATTGCCTACCCCATACGCGGCATTTTCCGCCGCATATCCAACGTCCGATTCCTATTGGGCAGCGTGACCGCCATTGACACCGCCAACCGCGTCGTAACCGTCACCGCCGAGGCTGGACAGCGCGCCGAGCCGTATGACGATTTGATTGTAGCGGCGGGCAGCGTCACAACCTACTTCGGCAATCAGCACATCCAAGACGTCTCATATCAAATCAAAGACCTGTCCAGCGCCGTCCAACTGCGGAATCACGTCCTCAAGTTGCTGGAACGCGCTGCGTGGACGGAAGACGCCGACGAGCGCCGCGCTCTGACCACCATGGTGGTAGTCGGCGGCGGCCCGACCGGATTAGAAACGGCTGGCGCGTTGGTCGAACTGTATAACGGGGTCGTCAAGCAAGAATACCCGCACGTCGC
>Ga0105046_10009370_pt1 | contig 15322 bp, 13 predicted proteins | sample MAT03_FD_78385 | JGI IMG/M metagenome (GOLD analysis project Ga0105046, IMG submission 78385) | Freshwater microbial communities from Lake Fryxell liftoff mats and glacier meltwater in Antarctica - MAT-03 (megahit assembly) | ecosystem: Environmental > Aquatic > Freshwater > Ice > Liftoff...
GTCCAGCGCCGCGCGTAACTCGGCATCTACCTTAGCACGGGCGCTCAATTCAGCGCGCAGCTCCGGTTCGCTGTGATCCTTCCAGGTTTGCACGACGTTCGCCAACAGATTGCCGCCCACGCCGCCGATCAGGCCGACCAGGGCGTTGCGCGCCGCGGGTTGGCTGGCCGCTGTCACCAGCGGCAAAAGCGCCGCCGCTGTGAGCGCGCCGTAGATCATGCCCGGGGCCAGGCTGTCCAGTTGGGCGGCCAGGCGCGTCAGGTTTTTGTGGGCGGCCGCTTTCCAGGTCGTGGGGTCCATTGGCGATACCTTGTCTTTCACGCGGCAGACGTGCGGTCTGCTAGGGAAATCTGTAACGATTCCGCGCCGTAGACTCCTTCCAGGAAGGCGAATTCGCGGCGGTGAGCTTCACTAGTTCAGCTTCCCGGAAGGGCATCCTCGGCAGATGTGCGTCTGTTAGGGCGCTGGCGGTGATGGAAATTTTAGCACACGTAAGGCCATTCGCAAACCAATTTGTAGTAGTTTGGGGAAGATATCAAAAACACCGCTGGGTAAAACGGACGCGACGATTTGAAAAATCGTGCTACATGCGCGATGAGGCCCTTCCGGGAAGCTGTACTAGCGACATTACCCCCGCGAATTCGCCTTCCCGGAAGGTGTCTACGGCGTGGCTCAATCGACACCGCTCCCAATCAAAAAACGCCGCAGAGCTTGGCTCTGCGGCGTTTTTATTGTGCTTGCTATTCTCTGCCACCCATAAAAAACGGACGCAACGATTTGAAAAATCGTGCTACACGCCGCCCGCGCCCTTCGTTGTCTGGCCACTTTGCCCGCCGGCCTCTGGATCCTTCCCCGCATAAAGCTTGGGATCCCGCCCATAGATGGTCGTGGCCTCCAGCAGCCGCTCGACCAGATAGCCGGTGATCTGTTCGGGGACAAAGCGCCAGGTCCAGTTGCCGTCAGCGCGGCCGGGTAGATTCATGCGCGCTTCGCTGCCCAGGTTGAGCAGATCTTGCAGCGGCGCTAATGCTCGGTAGGCCACGCTGCGCCAGGCGGCATCGATCAGACGCCAGGCCGCGTCGTGGCCTTCGGTGCGCAAATAGCGGCGGAAGAAGTCGCGCTCATGATCATTGGCACTATGCTCATACCAGCCACGGCTCGTGTCGTTGTCGTGGGTGCCGGTGTAGACAACAAAATTGGGTTTATAGTTATGCGGTAGGAATTTATCACTGGCATCGGTACTAAAAGCAAATTGTAAAATTTTCATGCCCGGCAGCCCAAACTGATCGCGCAGGGCCACCACGTCCGGTGTAATATCACCGAGGTCTTCGGCGATGATTGGCAGGTCGCCCAGTTCCTTTTGGATCGTTGCAAAGAGATCAGGGCCTGGTCCGGGGACCCATTGCCCGCGTTCGGCGGTCTTCTCACCGGCCGGCACTTCCCAATAGCCAGCAAAGCCACGAAAATGGTCGATGCGTACAATATCATACAGTTGCAAGGCCGCTTTGATCCGCTGGAGCCACCAAGCGTAACCACTCTTTTTCATCACATCCCAGCGGTACAGTGGATTGCCCCACAGTTGACCGGTGGCGCTGAAATAGTCGGGCGGCACACCGGCAACGACAGTAGGCTGATATTCCTCATCCAAGTAAAATTCTTGCGGATTGGTCCAGGCGTCACTGCTGTCCATCGCCACAAAGATCGGGATATCACCGACAATCTGAATTTCAAGGGCGTTGGCGTAGCCTTTGAGACGCAGCCATTGGCGATAAAAGAGCCACTGGTTGAGCTTATGTGCATGAATGGCGGCAGCGTGCGTTGCGATGGCGGCTTGCAGTGCCTGCGGCTGACGGCTGCGCAGTTCCAACGGCCATTGATTCCAAGCGGCGCCCGTGTGGGCGTCTTTTAGGGCCATAAACAGGGCAAAGTCATCCAGCCAACTGGCTTGCGCGGTGCAGAAGTGAGCAAACTCAGTTTTTTGATCGGGTGTGGCGCGCGCGTCAAAACTGTCGGCGGCCTGCCGTAATACAGGCAGCTTCCAGGTGTAGATCGCGCCGAAGTCTACCTGTGCGCGGGGGAAATCTGGCGCTTCGTCCAGCACCTGGCGTTCAAGCAGCCCCATTTGCACCAGTTCTTCCAGGCTGATCAGATAGGGATTGCCGGCAAATGAACTAAAGCTCTGGTACGGGCTGTCGCCGTAGCCGGTTGGCCCCAGAGGTAATACTTGCCAGAGGCCCTGGCGGGTTTTGTCGAGAAAATCGATCCAGTCGTAGGCTGCCTGATCAAAACTACCAATGCCATAGCGACCGGGCAAAGAAGTGGGGTGGAGCAAGATGCCGCTTTTGCGCTGGTGTTCCATGTTGGACGCACTCCGTAATGATGTGAGTTAGGATGAAGGGATGAGAAGCTGACAGGATGACAGGATGACAGGATGACATTGGGGTGTCCCTTTGTCATCCTGTCATCTCCGACCGCAGGTCGGCGTCATCCTGTCATCTCTACTTACAAAATCGAAGCTAACTGACGAATACTGGGCCAAATTGCAAGCCCAGCCAGAGCAAAGCCAGACAAGCCAGTGCCCAGCCCACTTCGCGGGCAACTTGCGGTTCCTCGATCATCGGCTGCGGTCCCAGGCGCACAACCGAGGGTGACGCGTAGCGGGGTAGGAGACCCCAAGCCACCAGCGCACCACCGATCAGGCCGCCAATATGGCCCCAGTTATCGATGCCCGGCATGCTCAGGCCGAAGATCAAGTTGATCACAATGACGATCACCATATTTTGCAGAATGGCGCGCCCACGTGTGCCAAAATTATTCTGATAACGCAAAAAGTAGACTGTAGCCGCGCCGATCAGGCCAAAAATTGCGCCTGATGCGCCAGCCGATGGCACGGCCGAAAAGATATAACTAGCCAGGCTACCAAAGAGACCACCGATCAGGTAGACGACCAGAAAACGCCGGTGACCGAAAAACCCTTCCACCAGTGGTCCCAACGAGTTGAGGGCATAGAGGTTGAAAAGCAAATGGATGACGCCAATGTGTAAAAACATGGCCGTAAAGAGCCGCCAGACCTGCCCTTGCTCGATCAGTTCGTTGACCTTGGCGCCAAAATCAGTCAAAACATTGAGGTTCGTTGTGCCATCCGGATCACCGTAGACAAAATAGCCGTAGGCAATCATCGCTAGAAAAACGGCCAGGTTACAGCCGATCATGACGCGGGCCCAAAATGGTGGCGTCATGGCGATAAAAAATTCGGGCCGGGTAGGGATAAAGGTTGGCGCCGGTGATTCAGCCAGTTCATCAGGACGTTGATAGGGATTATTCACGTTGCTTACAACTCCACGGGTGACCAATCAACGCGGCTTTTTTCGGCGATGATGATACTAATAACTTGTTGCACGGTTTCTTCTAGCAGCTTGGCGCGATTGACGACCACATAGTCGAACTCGACGACGCGCTTCAACTCTTGGCGCGCGGTGGCGATCCGCATCTTGAGCTTGTCTGGCTCCTCGGTCTTGCGTTCTTGCAGCCGGTGGACCAATTCCTCTTCGTTCTCGGCGGTCAAGAAGATGGTGACGGCATTGGGCACCAAGCGACGAATCGTGGCCGCGCCTTGCACGTCGATGCGCATGATCACATCTTTGCCACTCTCCAGCGCTTGGCGCACGTGCTTCTTCGGGATTCCTTTGTAATCGCCGTAGACGACTGCATACTCGAGCAGTTCGCCCTCTTCAATCATCCCGGCAAATTCACCGACGGTGATGAAGTGATAATCTTGTCCATCCACTTCACCCGGGCGGATCGGGCGCGTAGTAGCGGTGACGACAAAGTAGAAGGGAAATTTACACTCCTTGAGCATGTTGAGCGTGGCATCTTTGCCCACACCGCTTGGCCCCGAAAGCACGACCAGCAAGGGTCGGGGTTTCGTAAGGCTTGCGTAGAGCACGTCGATTTCTTTATCACTGTCGGAGGGTGCTGTCACCGTTTTACTCCTACCATTTTGCGCCTACCATTCTTAGTCTGTATAATCTGAATCTAGCCTAAGAGTATAAGCCACCCTACACCGCCAGCGGAAATCTGCGCGATTCAAAATGGAGCATCAGATGCCAATTTACGAATATTATTGTTTCGATTGTCGCAAACGTGTTGCTGTCTTTTTCCGCTCGATGAGCACGGCCAGCGATGACGCGGCCCGTTGTCCGCACTGCGAAGGTGCGCATCTACGCCGCATGGTCAGCCGCGTCGCAGTCTTAAAATCGGAAGATAGCCGGATGGAAGAAATGGCCGATCCATCGATGATGTCCGGGTTGGAAAGTGAAGATCCACGGGCGCTGGCCAGCTTTATGCGCAAGATGAGCAACGAAATGGGCGAACCATTAGACGCGGAAATGAACGAAGTGCTCGGTCGCCTCGAGTCCGGCGAAAGCCCAGAAGCCATCGAACAGTCGATGCCGGATCTGGGTGGCGAAGGCGGCGGGGGGATGGATTTGCCGCCAATGGAATGAGGTGGGATGGTAAGTGGTAAATAGTAATTGGGACAGTGCTAAACAATGACCAATTACGATTTACCACTTATTCCTCTCACTGCGGGCGCACGGGGAACAGGAAGCGATCCCCGGCCTTTACATCTAATTCACCATTAATCGAGGCCCAAGGTGGCGGGGCATCAATGGTGTAGGTGTAGCGTCCAACATCGAGGCAGTAAGGGGTCTCCTGATCGCTCGGTACTTGGAAGGAAAAGCTTTGCGTATCGCCCACCCTTGTCATTGTCACAGTCAGCTCGGTGCCGAGCTGGTTTTGGAAAAGATAACAGCCCTGCTCAGTTGGCAATGCGTTCCCTGTAGCGCCGCCTTCGACGGTGGGTGTCGGTGTCGCCTGGAGCACCGGCGCATCCACAATAGCAGTTGCAGTCGGGGTCAGCGCAGTAGTTGCTGCGGCTGGCGGGGTTGCAATCGCCTGTGGCGTAGTGGTTGATTGGGATGGATCGGGAATGGTGGCGCAGTCGACATTCAACGTCACATATTGCGCTGTGCCTGCCACCCAACCCTGACCACCGGTCGGGGTGATCACTTGTAACCAGGCACACGCGTCGACCTGACCGGTCACGGTCAGACGGTTGCCTTGGCTTAATGTAGCAATCCGCTCAAAGCTAGTGCCAGGACCAGCGCGCAGATTGAGTACATCGGTTTGCACGACCGCTTCAGCCGGAACGGTTGTCGGCGTGGGTGTGACAGTTAGCGATTGTGTAATAACTGGCGCCGCCTCTAGCGGCCAGGTGCGCACTGCGCCATCCATAGCCGTAGAAACCAAAAGCAATCCATCCGGCGACCAGATTAAATTTGTAATCGCCCCGGTGTGTCCCTCCAGCGTTTCCAGTAGGCTTGCATCGGTTGCCTGCCAGAGTTCGATCACGCCCTCATCCGTGCCCGTGGCCAATTGGCGGCTATCCGGCGCCCAGACCAGCGTTACAATCGCGCCAGCATCACTGGTGATGGTCACCAACTTGCGTTGGTCGGCCACTTGCCAAAGCTGAACGGTGCCCGTGTAGGGGCCGGCGGCAAGCACACTGCTATCCGGCGCCCACCAGGTGTTCGTCACCGCAGCTCGGTCCAGCCATTGACCGGCGTCTGCCTCGTTCGGGTCTGCGAGCCAGAGACCAGCACTAGTGGCCAGTGCCAACTGTGATCCGTCGGGCGACAACGCAATCTGACGAATATCACCGGCTTCGATGCGCAGAAGTTCGCCCGCCTCCAACGCTGATGGCTCGGTGATAACCTGGCCACTTTGGTTTTGGGCGCGGACAACAACCGCAGCACCTAGGCTGAGGATGCCAACGGCCACACAGATCAGCACAAAATAACGGGGGGAAATTCGGTTATAAAAAATTCTAGCCCTGAGCATACGCTGCTTATCCATTGTGGTGTCACCTTTCGGGGAAGTTGCGTAATTTATAGTGAAGTTGGTTTGGTGAACGCGTGCCCAGATCAGCCCGTTGCCATAAGCGCTGGGCGAATAGCCCAATCAGCTATATTTTCTTAAAACCTTATACCTTCTCGAAATGATCTACATTCAGGACAAAAACCGTGGCCCCGCCGACTTTCTTTTCCACCGGCGTGGGGATGTTGACCTCACCCGGCTCCATAACCGGCGGCAGCGGCGTTACATATTGCGTGCGATTCGGACAGCTTTCGCGGATCACATTAATTACTTCTTCCACGCGTGCATCATCAACGCCACAAAAGAGGGTGGTGTTGCCGACGCGTAAAAAGCCGCCCAACGTGTTTGTCACGGTGACGGAAAAGCTGCGTTTGCTCAGGCGATCGATCAAATTGCGGCTATCGTCATTGTTGACAATCGCCATCACAAGCTTCATAAGTGCTTACCTGCTTCAAAAACTATTCGTACAGCGGTGTTCATTCAATTTGTGCGATTTGGGCCCAAACTCGGTGCCAAATCAAGTCGTGAACTTCGGCTATGGATTGAGCTGCATCGACCACCAACCAACGACTTGGCTCGGCGGCGGCCAATTGTAAGTAGCCCTGGCGTACGGTTTGATGAAAGGCTAACTTTTTTTCCTCCATTCGATTCCACTCTTCCGTTGTTGCGCGCTTGCGTTCTAACCCGGCGGCCGGATCAATGTTGAGGAAAATGGTCAGGTCGGGTGTAAGGCCCACAGTCGCAAAATTGCCCACCTGGCGCAACGGTGCTAAATCCTGGCCATGTCCAAAACCTTGATAAGCCAATGTGCTATCGGCATAACGATCACATAACACAATTTTACCAGCGGCTAAGGCGGGGCGAATTACTTCATCAACTAATTGAGCGCGTGCAGCATTGAAAAGCAGTGTTTCGGCGCGCGGCATAATCTCGGTATGCGCCGCGTCCAGGAGGATGGCACGAATGGCATTGCCGATCCGTGTGCCGCCCGGCTCGCGTGTGATAAGGATTGAGCGGCCACTCGCCACCAACCGATCCGCCAACAGCCGAATTTGTGTGGTCTTGCCGCTGCCTTCCGGTCCTTCAAAAGTGATAAATAGGTGCATAGGGTAGACGGTAGACAGTAGACAGTAGACAGTAGACAGCCGACTACTGTCTACTGTCTACTGTCTACCTACTTACGAAAGATGCGTACTCGCCGATAGGGTTCGCGGCCATAACTGTGGCTCACAAGATTAGCGGCGCGCACAAGTTGATGTTGCTGGCTGCGAATGGCCGCGGACTGGGGTTGTAGCTCCGCATCGCCAGTGCCATTCATGACCCGCTGGATGCCCTCTTGCGTCTCGCGCATGGCCTCGGTAAAGACATCAATCGGATCACTCGGCATATGGAAGATATCGACCAGACATTGTTCCATCTGCGTGGCCGTGTTACTGCGCAGAATGTAGACCGGAATGTTACGCCGTTCCGCGTCAGCAATTGGCTGTGGCTGCTGGCGATAATAATTCTTGAGCGTCATCACAACATCGGCCTGGTTAAGATTATCAACGATCTCAATCGGTACATTCAGCGTATTAGCCGCGACACGGAGTCGGTTTTGCCCGATTCCATAGGGAAAGATGCGCATCAATTTGCGATGAGCACCATCAACAGCGGGTGGTACGGGTGGCGCAAAGGTTTCTGGTTGGAATTCTTCTTGCTCGTTCCAAGCCGGCGCACTATCACCATACTTCTGGTCCACTAATGAGGAATGACCTTTGCCATTTTCCCACTCGCGGCCGCGATGTTTACGCGGGGCACTGCTGCGTGTCTCGGTTGTCGGCTGCGTGGCCACGCCATAATCAGTCGCTTTGCCAATGTGAACTTGTTCGTTTTCATCCAGATAACGCAGTTCGGGAATCAGCGTGCGCCCACGTAACAAGGCATCCACTGCCGCCCCGACATCGTTATGGATAATCATGCGCTGGCGATCCTGGATTTCGATCAGCACGTCGAAGGTGGGCGGCGCTTTGCGCTCGAGCACGCTTTTTTGCGTGCCGCGACGGCGCGCTTCCTCATCAGAGAGCGTGACAGACTCGATACCACCCACCAGATCGCTCAGGGTCGGGTTCATGAGCAGATTTTCCAGACTGTTGCCATGCGCGGTGCCCACTAGCTGGACACCGCGCTCGGCAATTGTCCGGGCAGCAATCGCTTCCAGTTCGCGCCCAATCTCGTCAATGATGATCACTTCTGGCATGTGGTTTTCGACAGCCTCGATCATCACTTCGTGTTGGAGCGTCGGTTCGGGTACTTGCATGCGCCGCGAACGACCAATCGCCGGGTGCGGAATATCACCATCACCCGCAATTTCGTTGCTCGTGTCGACGATGATTACACGCTTCTCTTCACCGCGTACACGCGCAGCCTCGCGCAGCAACGTTGTTTTGCCCACCCCGGGCCGGCCTAACAAGAGAATGCTCTTGTTACTAAGGACGATATCTTTGATGATCTCGATGGTGCCATAGACGGCGCGTCCCACGCGGCAGGTAAGCCCAATGATCTTGCCTTTGCGATTGCGGATGGCCGAAATGCGATGTAGCGTTCGTTCGATACCAGCGCGGTTATCCGAGCCAAAATCACCGATGCGCTCGATCACCATTTGCAGATCTTCGGATGTAATCTCTGTCTTGTCCAGGTATATTTCACCTTTGACAAAACGTGCTTCCGGCAACCGGCCCAAGTCCATCACGATCTCGATCAATTCGGCCGAGCGGTTGGCGGCTTCCAGTGCTTCACGCACGCGCTCGGGTAAAATCGCCAGCAAGACATCCAAGTCATCTGTAATTTGTAGAGTACTCATATTATCACTATTACTACTGTTCTGTGGTGCTATGAGCTCCGTGGATCCATCTCTTGTCACTTGTTCGTTTGTGGTCTGTTCTTTGCTACGTTCCAGTATCACAAATATTCCTTTGATTGCCAGGTTTGGCGAACGATACTCGTTATCGTTGATAGGATTAGCATTAACAATCTCGCGCTTGTCGACGATCAATACTCAACTGGTAGTGCTTTCTGAATCGTCAATCTATCATCGATTATCAGGGCTAAAATCCGCCCCCAGTAACAAGTATTATAAATTAAACAACGTGAATGCGAACAGGATTGTTCCTGAATGTTTGCCTATTCTTTGTCCAACTGGTTCATCCTAGCCATCCAGTGGACATTCGATTATGCCGGTTATGCATTGCTGGTGATGGACCACTAATCAATGACGCCGATCTCTTGTCTCTTGTCATCACTTCCACCTCCCTCCGGGGAAAATAGCGCATTATTTGGCTGCGCCCATGGAAAAGTTATCGAAGGTAGCCGATGTGGCTCTTCGGGGAACACAAAAGGTGTTGGTATAACCTCGCGCACGCCTTCTAATACAGGCACCAAGCGGGGCGCGGTATGGCGCACCCATTGGACCACATGTTTTACCATTTTGGCCCGATCAGTAAAGGGTGCAAAGCCGAAGTCCGACAAAATCGTCCCCAATGCACCATGATAATCGCGCACGCCAATATAAACAGGCAGGTAGATGCGATCTTCACGCAAGACCGTCAACGCGCAACTGATCAAACTCTGGACGCAGGTTGTGTTGGTTTGGTGTGGATCAGCCCAAAGTTGCAGCCATACACCACGACGGCCCTGCGCAATGCGCACATAACCTTGCAATTCACCATTGCGCTCGAAGACAAAGCTATTGCGCAGACCCGTTTGCCACCAATCCAAAATCGGTGATTTAACGGCATTATCAGTCTGCATACCTTCGGCTAATTGCACATGGTTGGGGCTAATGCGGGTATAAAGCCGCTGCAAGGCCCAGTCATCGGCCTTGGTGGGGAGGCGGATCGAATCCGTCTTCCACTGGGCAGACAACTCGCTGCGGTAGGATGTAAGACGCCAAACGGTTTGACGGGTATAGACTTTAAAGCCGACATGGCTGAAGGTGTTAACGGGTAGAGGTTGGTCGGGTGCATCAATATAGAGACGCGTAATTTGCTGTTGAGCGGCTTCAGTACTATAGTGGGAAAGTAATTTTTCCCAAACCGCGGGGTGTCCCCACTCTGTATCCAGCGCGGGCGCTAGTAAGATAATATCGGCTTCGGGACGCCCGATCCGCTTTTGCGCCTGCAAAAAACCGGCGCGGGCCAAATAATTGCCCCGCTGATGCAGCACATAGGTGGCCACTTTGGCTTCATTCCATGGCAACACCGCAGTTAACGCAGCCCATAAAGCGGAATAAGGTTGCAGCAAAGCGCGAACAGTGTTAAGCTTGGTTGCTTGCCGCCCCAGACGCTGGATCAACAGGATGTCGCCTGCCGTGAAAGGATAAATCACCGAGTTAAAAACTCCTTAGCAGGAGGAGCGAAAGCTAGGGCCAGGCAGCAAGAGCTAGTGTTCAGTCGGCGCCGACCCAAGTCGGAAGTTATCAGTCAACCGTGTCATCATCCAAATACGACCTAAACGTGACATTGTTATACTGACAGCCACTTTTCTAATGGCACTAAACAGCCTGGACTAAGCGAATTATCTTACTCTGTTGCAAAGGTACAATGGAGGGCTCAACACTGGTATGTCAACCGAAAGTACAAGTGTGGCGGACATAACAGCTCGGAAACAAGGTGACGATAAGTGAAAATACTTTTGCTTGTCCCGATAGCCCGTTTGATAAATCTATTTTATCAAATTTTGGTTCAAATGACAAGTAACCATAGATACAAAGCCCTTACAGTGCGATGTCAATTCAAACGCTTATGACGCTATACGATAAGCGGAGGGATAAGGTTTCATGCGCGCAATATTGCGGGTTGCTTGAAGGGCAGGCTTATGATACAAATGGCAATGATACCAAATGGCAATGATACCAAGAGGCAGGCAAGCGATAGGCAGATCAGTACCTTTCACCCCCACCCTTAAACCAGCGATCCAATCAATAGAGAAATCACCCATCATGAAAATCGAACAAATTCGTACCATTCATTTCACAAATTTTCCCAATATCACACTGCTCGAATTGCGCACCGACAGTGGTATTGTTGGCCTGGGCGAGACTTACTACACCCCGCGCTCAGTGACCACCTATATCGAAGAGGTATTGGCGCCGCAGTTGCTGGAGATCGACCCACTCCAGATCGAAGGGTTCTGGCGGCGCGCTTACGATGGTTCGCACGTCTACGGCAACCGCGGGCTAGAGATGCGCTGCCTTTCCGCCGTCGATATTGCGCTGTGGGACATCCTGGGTCAGCATGCCGGCCAGCCGATCTGGCAGATGATGGGCGGCAGCAGCCATCCTAACGGTGTGCCGGTCTACAACACCTGTGCCTCCGCTGGCTATGCGCAAGGAACGCCCGGCATTGCGCGCAAAAATGCGCCGGTGCTCGCCCAGCAATATCGCGACTTTGAAGCCTGGCAAAGCGGCGACGCCGGCGAATTAGCCAAATCGCTGCTGGCGATGGGTATTAAGGGCATGAAAATCTGGCCGTTTGATCCGTTTGCCATCAGCAACCGGGGCCAGACCATCTCGTGGCAGGAGATCGAGCAAGGACTACGCCCTTGGCAGCAGATTCGCGATGCCGTCGGGCTAGAGATGGATGTGATTCTGGAAGGGCATGGCTATTGGGCGCTGCAACCCGCCCGTCGCATTGCCGAAGCATTGGAACCCTACAAACCGGCGCTGCTCGAAGATTTGATGAAGCCCGACAATCCGCATACCTTGGCTAAATTGCGCGCTTCGACGCGCACGCCGATCTGTGCTAGCGAGCTGTTGATGAACCGCTATGCGATCCAAGAATTGCTGGCCGCTGACGCCTGTGATGTCGTCATGACCGATATTGCCTGGTCGGGCGGCTTTACCGAGGCGCGCAAGATTGCCAACCTGGCCGAGACCCACAATATGGGCATGATCTTTCACGATTGCAGCGGCCCGGTGACGCTGGGCGCAGCCCTACACCTGGCTACCCACTGCACCAATACCTGGATGCAAGAGATGGTGCGCGCCTACACGCTCGGCTTTTTCCGCGATCTGGTCGATTTTGAGTTTGTCGTAGAAAATGGCCGCATGAAGGCGCCAACGACGCCGGGGCTTGGTATGGCGATCCGACCCGAGGCGCTAGAGCGGGAGGATTGTGTAGTGCGAGTGCTGGCGGAAACGAAGTAACCTAGGGTTCTTACGCAAACAAAGTACGACGATGTCACCCTGTAAGGGTCTTTTGTTGGCGCTGCTTGCTTAATTCGTCGCCTCACCCCTCATAAGAGTCTGGTTTTCGTCTAGTAGAACAGACCCTTACAGGGTGACAAGCAAAAAGTTATTTATTATGAACTCTAAACATCCGACTTTCTGTTATACTACAATTCATGGCACGCATTCTTTTCTTCTGTCCCGACTTTCCCCAACCTTCTGGCGGCACAAAACGACTTTACCGCTATGTCCAGCGCTTGAATCAGCTTGGCTTCGACGCCGCCGTTGTCCACCAAAAAAAGAATTTTGTCCTGACCTGGCACGGCTACGCGGCGCCCGTGCTTTGGCTGGAGGATCGCCCGCAATTCCAGCGCGATGATACACTCGTAATCCCAGAAGTAATGCTGGAGATGATGCGCCAGACGCAAAAATTTGCTGGGCGCCGTGTGGTGCTCGCCCTCAGTTGGGCGCCAGCCTACAACCGGCTGAAACCGGGCGAGCGTTGGCAGGATTATGGCATCACCCAGGCGATCACAGTATCACCAGTGATCAAGCGCTATCTGGAGTGGAGCATGGGCATCAACGTTACCCTGATCCACGAGTATGTAGACGCGGCGCGCTACACCTATCAACGGGGGCAGAAAAAGCCCCAAATTGCCTATCTGACGCGCAAAGATGCGTCGGGCGCATGGTTGCAAGCGATTATCACACGTCGTAATCCAACCCTGGCAACTTACGCCTGGCAAGCTTTGCGCGACATGGATGAAGCGACCTATGCCCAACACTTGCGCGCCTCGACCTTCTACCTGGCGACGACCCTGCAAGAGGGTATGCACGTCTCGGTGTTAGAAGCTATGGCCTGCGGTTGCCTGGTGGTTGGCTACGCCGCCGTTGGTGGCCATGCCTATCTGGTCGGGACCGGCGCGCAGCAAAACTGCATCTTGGTCGAGAATGGCAATTTGCCCCTGCTCGGTGAGACGCTGGAACAAGTTTTATTAACCTTGCTCGCTGATCCCCGCCGCTACGATTCGATTATTGAAAATGCACTGGCGGCGGTACGTCAATATCAAGATGAGGAAGCAGAAATCCAGAGTCTGCAAGCTTTCTTTGCCGCCAATCCTTGAGGCGTATCCGTCAGTTTGTCGATCATTTCCAATATGCTACAATTCAGATCGGCTTTCGCCAACGGACAAAATTCTTTACGATTGCGATGAACGCTCCCTTGTATAAAGAAGGAACCCACTCATGCTCGCCACCAACAATCTGCTCACCGACGACCAGATGCGCCAATTTATCGCCCACGGCTATGTAGTGCTCAAGGCGGACTTCCCACCCGAATTTCACGAGGCCATGCGCCTTAAGATTGAAGCCGTGATGGGCAAGGAAGGCAACCCCGGCAACAACATTCTGCCGCGCGTGCCAGAAATTCAGGACGTCTTTGATCACCCGACCGTACGTGGTGCGCTGACGAGCGTGTTGGGACCAAGCTACATTATGCATCCGCATCGTCATGGTCACTTTAGCGAACCGGGGCGCAAGGTGCAGGCGTGGCACAAAGATAGCTATTGGGGTCATGCCAAGGTGCGCAACCATCATCAATGGTGGGTCATGATCTTCTATTTCAATCAAGAGGTGATCCAAGCGATGGGGCCATCGGCCATTATGCCCGGCACCCAATATTACAACTCGCGAGCGGGCGACGAGAGCGAGGTGGAAAAGCACGTACTGGGTGAAGCCGGCACCATGGCCTTGATCCACTATGACATCTGGCACAAGGGGACAGCCAATATTTCGGATCGCAACCGCTCGATGCTCAAGTTCCAATTTGTACGCATGGAGCGCCCCAGCGCGCCGACTTGGCACAATCAGCAAAGTGCTTGGAAGCCGATGAATGGCGAGGGGCCGACCAATCAACATGAAACGGTCTGGCAGCACCAATGGCAATGGCTCTCCGGCCAAAGCGGAATCCCAACAAACGGTGCAAGTAATGGTAACGGCCAGATTGGGGCGCTGATCGACGCGCTGGCGAACGGCGACAAGCGCATCCGTCTGCGCGCCGCCGATGAGTTGGGCTTGTTGGGCGCTGCGGCGGCTGACGCCATCCCAGCCTTGACCGCCGCGCTGGACGACGAATACGAGCCAGTGGCGATCAATGCGGCCTATGGTCTGGCCAATATGGGCGAGCCAGCGGTAACCGCGTTAACCCAAGCGCTTAAGTCACCATCCAAAGACGCCGCGCGCAATGCCGCTTATGCACTAAGTGCAATTGGTCCGGTTGCAGCGCCGGCGTTGGCCGAGTTGCTCGATTACGAAGCGGAAGCGGTGCGCGGTTATGCCGCCTATGCGCTGGGCGAAATTGGGCTAGTAGCGCCGGAAATTGTGCCAGCATTGGTAAAACTGACTGGCGACGAAGCCGAGTGGGTACGCCGCAACACTGTCGAAGCGTTGGGCACCATCACCGCACCAGCCGCGCCATTGGTGGAAACTTTAGCCGAAAGCCTAAACTATGATACCGACGACCAGGTACGCTTCACCGCTGCCTTAGCGCTGGCGCGGCTGGGGGCGAAGGCAGCGGGGGCGGTGCCAGCCCTCAAACAAGCCTTGAAAGATGAAAATCGCTATGTGCGTGCCAACGCAGCAGATGCGCTCAATCGCATCGGCACACCAGAAGCACACGCCACGCTGATCCCCTATCTATTGGCCGCGCGCTGGTGTCCATCGACGACGCCCGAGAGTACGTTCTGATGGTAGATAAGGAAACAGGTAGACAAGTAAATAAGTAGACGACATCTATTTCCCATCTACTTGTGTACCTGTTGTATACCTGTTTCCTTGTTTCCCTGTCTACCTGTTTCCCTCTCTCCCTATCAACTGGGTTCATACTCACCAACTTTGGTTAGCGATCTATTGGTCTGGTCTGGAAGGTATGATAAAATTTCTCCGGCTACTAATCTTGTATTACGCAAAGGGAGTATTATCATGACCATTGTCAACCGGCCCCGTCTCTCTGTTTCTACTTGGAGCTTGCACCGATCATTGGGGCGCCCCACTTTTTCTGGCCCTGAATCGAATGAAAATGAAGGTGGCGTACCAACAACGACGCCCATCTTTACCTTATTGGAATTGCCGGCGCGCATTGCCGAACAAGGTATCCATACGCTAGAAATCTGCCACTTTCAC
>Ga0105046_10009371_pt1 | contig 15321 bp, 12 predicted proteins | sample MAT03_FD_78385 | JGI IMG/M metagenome (GOLD analysis project Ga0105046, IMG submission 78385) | Freshwater microbial communities from Lake Fryxell liftoff mats and glacier meltwater in Antarctica - MAT-03 (megahit assembly) | ecosystem: Environmental > Aquatic > Freshwater > Ice > Liftoff...
GCGAAGGTCCGGCCCATGAAACTCCATCTGATGACCGCGACCGCCCTGCTGTCGCTGGCCGGTGCCGCCGAGGCCCAGACTGCGTCAACGCCCCCGACGACCCAATCGTCCGCGCCGGCCGGCAACCTGACGCGCGACCTGAACAGCGGCCCGCCGGTACCCGCCGTCTATATCGCGCCGGCCCCGGCACCGGTCGTGGCCTCTGCGACGCCTCCGGCCAGGCCGGCGACTGCTGCGCCCATGACCGCTGCGCCGACCGCGTCGGTTCCGATCGTCCGCCCTGCGACCACCTCTGCGCCGACCCTGCCGTCGTCGGGCCCTACCCTTCCGCCGTCCAACGGGGCCCCGGCCTCCGAGCCTCAACCGTTGACGACCGGGGCACCCGTTATTCCCCCGACTCCGCTTGCGTCAGTCCTCGCCACCGGCCCGGCACCCGCGTCCGCGCCCATCCCGCCGCCTGGCGTGTCCACCATCACGGAGCTTGACGCCGCCACTCGCGCGTCCCTGCCGTTCTCCGTCATTCTGCCGGCCGGGTTCGAGATCGTCACCGGCCGCCCCGGCCCGGACTTCCGCATCTATACGATCCGGCGCGGCGAGCAGTCGTTCGTCATGGTCTATGCCGGTCCCGCATCGCAGTTCCCGATCTACAGTGGCCAGATGGTCGAGACGGGCGGACGCGCGTCGGTCCTGTCCACGGAGGACGGCGTGCGCCACGCCATGGAACACTTGTTCCAGCGACCTGACGCCCCGCGCGAGGTCCATGTCTGGACCATGAGTCTGGAGGGTGGAGACCGCGCGCTGGCGGAGCAGATCGCCCAATCGATCGATATTCGCTAGGATCTGTTCAGACCAGTTCGACCGCCAACGCCACGGCCTCGCCACCGCCGATGCACAGGCTGGCCATGCCCTTCCTGCCACCGCGCGCCTGAAGCGCCGCCAGCAGGGTGGTCAGGATACGGGCTCCCGAGGCCCCGATCGGGTGGCCCAGCGCCGTCGCGCCGCCGTTGACGTTCAGCTTCGCCCGGTCGATGCCCAGGTCGCGCATGGCAATCATCGCGACCACGGCGAAGGCCTCGTTGATCTCCCACAGGTCGACGTCAGCGACCGACCAGCCGGCCTTGTTTAACGCCTTCTGCATGGCGGGAACCGGTGCGGTGGTGAACAGGCCGGGCTCATGGGCGTGGGCCGCGTGGCTGACGATACGGGCGACGATCGGCAGGCCGAGGGCCTTGGCCACGCTCTCGCGCGTCATCACCAGGGCAGCGGCGCCGTCCGAGATCGAACTGGCGTTGGCGGCGGTGATGGTGCCGTCCTTCGAGAAGGCGGGCTTCAGATTGGGGATCTTCTCCGGCATGGCCTTGCCGGGCTGTTCGTCCTCGGTGACCGTCTCGACGCCCTTGCGGGTCGAGACCTCGACCGGGGTGATCTCGGCCTTGAAGGCCCCCGAGGCGATGGCGGCGCGCGCGCGGGTCAGGCTCTCGATCGCGTATTCGTCCTGGGCCTCGCGCGTGAACTGATAGGTCCGCGCCGAGTCCTCGGCGAAATTGCCCATCAGTTTGCCGGGCGTATAGGCGTCCTCGAGGCCGTCCATATACATGCTGTCGACGATGACGTCGTGACCGATGCGGGCCCCGCCGCGATGTTTGGTCATCAGATAGGGGGCACCGGTCATCGACTCCATGCCGCCCGCCACGATGACGTCGGCGCTGCCGGCGTTCAGCGCGTCGGACGCCATCATTACGGCTTGCAGGCCCGAGCCGCACATCTTGTTGACCGTCGTCGCCTCGACATGCAGGCCGAGCCCGGCACCGATGGCGGCCTGACGCGCAGGGGCCTGGCCCAGACCGGCGGGCAGCACGCAGCCCATATAGATCTGCTCGACCTTGTCCGCCGCGACGCCGGCTCTCTCGACCGCCGCCCTGACCGCTGTCGCGCCCAGTTCGGTGGCCTTGACCCCGGACAGGGCTCCCTGAAAGCCGCCCATCGGCGTGCGGGCGAAGGAAACGATGACGACGGGATCGGACATGGGGAAACTACCCTTGCGAGGAGGATTTGCGCGGCTGGATGGGCCGCTGCGGGACGAAAGGCAAGTGGATCAGGCCGCCTGTTCGCCCGCCCGTTCGCGCGGCATCATCTCCCCGACCGTCGGACGGTTCTCGGCCGTGGTCAGAAGGATGTCGCGCGGTTTGACGATCTCGTTGCAGTGGCCACAGGCGATGCGGGGCGACAGGTCATGGCCGCAGGTCTTGTGGATCATGGAGACGCCGGAATCCGCGTCCCCATAAACGTGTTTGGCCCCCCAGCCGTGCAGGGTGACCAGCACGCCGTACAGGTCCTTGCCCTTGGGGGTCAGGACATATTCGTTGCGCGGCGGCCGTTCGGAATAGAGGCGGGGCTCCAGCACGCCGTGCTGCACCAGGCTCTTGAGCCGGGCCGCCAGCACATTGCGGGCGACGCCCAGCCGCTCCTGCCACTGTTCGAACCGGCTGACCCCGTTGAAGGCGTCGCGGATCACCAGCAGGGTCCAGGGATCGCCGATGACTTCCAGCGTCGCGGCGATGGAGCAGCTCTGGCGTGAATAGTCGGCTGTGCGTCCCATGGTGCGAAAGTGACCCTAGGTCAGCCGTTTGGCAAGAGGGTTGCCAATGCGAACGGACCAAGTCAGTCCTGTTTGGCTACGGAGGTGCTGCAGCGTTTCCCGATCCCCGAACTTCCGGCGGAAGGCCTCCCCTCTTTCGCCCACCCTTCCCGCGCGATAGCAGGGCCCCATGACCCAACAGACCCTTGCCGAAGCCTTGGCCCTCCGAGACGACGGCGACGGCGGCCTGGTCGCGCATTTGACGGGCGATTTCTCGAACGCCCCTCAAGCCATGCCGCAGGACAAGGGCGCGCCTTTCGGCGGTCTGATGGCGGCCCTGGCCGCCAGTGCCATGCGGCAGGGGTTGGGCATCGAGACGCCGCTGCAGTCCCTGACTATCCAGTATCTGGCCGCCGCCCGGTTCGAGGACGCGGTCTTCACCCCAAAGATGAACCGGGGCGGGCGCAATGTGGCCTATGCCTCGGTCACCGGCGGACAGGCGGATCGGCCGGCGATCCTGGCGCTGGGCACCTACGGTCGGGATGTCGGCGGGCCTGTGCTGACGCCCCTGACCGCCTCGCTCCGCCCGGTCGACACGTTGGAGCCGACGCCGCTCGACGCCAGCTTCGGCCCCTGGTTCACCCGGCATATCGACCATCGCTTCGTCGCCGGCCCGAAATTGTTTGACGACAGTGGGGGGCGTGCGCCCGAGCTCGGCTGCTGGATGCGGACCATCGACGCCGTCCCGCTGGACGAGGCCCGGCTTCTGTTCCTGCTGGACGGCCTGTACCCGACCTATTTCACGGCCCTTCCTGCCCCGCCGATCATATCCGCCAGTGTCGATCTGCGCGCCGACCTGCTGTGCGCGATCACGCCCGACACCTCGCCGGAAGGTTGGGCCTTTTTCCACTTCACGACCCGCGACGTCGGCGGCGGCTGGGCAGTCGAGGACGGCGTGGCCCATGCGCCAGACGGCCGTCCGCTGGCCCTGGTGCGACAGCGGCGGAAGCTGATGCCGGCAAGGGTTTCCGGCGGCTGAAACCTTAGCCCGCGACAGCCGTGGTCGTCTTGATGAAGCCGCCGCCCAGCAGGCGGTCGGGATCGGTCGGATCGTAGAGGGCGCAGGCCTGGCCGGGGGCCACGCCTTCCTCGCCGGTCGCGAACAGGACCGCGACGACACCCTCGATCAGGGCCAACCGGGCAGGCGAGGGCGGGCGCGTCGACCGAACCCGGGCCAGCACAGGCGCACCGGCTTCGGCGGCGGCGACGATCGAGGCTTCGTCGCCCAGCCAGTTGGTCTCGTCCAGCGTCAGGGCGGCGGTCAGCAGGGCCTCGCGCGGGCCGACGATGACGTGGCGTTTCACCGGATCCAGCCGGGTGACGAACAAGGGCTCGCCCACGGCGACGTTCAGGCCCCGGCGCTGGCCGATGGTGTAGTCGGTGATGCCCGAATGGCCGCCCAGCACGCGACCGTCCATATGCACGATCTCGCCGGCCTCGCGGCCCTGCGGCCGCAGTTTGTCGATCAGGGTGCGATAGTCGCCGTTGGGCACGAAACAGATGTCCTGGCTGTCCGGCTTGGCGGCGATGCGCAGGCCCAGTTCGGCGGCGACGCCACGCACCTGGGGCTTTTCCAGATCGGCCAGGGGGAAGCGCAGATAGTCGAGCTGCTGCGCCGTGGTGGCGAACAGGAAATAGGACTGGTCGCGCGAGTGGTCGACCGCCTTGCGCATCTGGGTGCGGCCGTCGATGACCGACCGGCGGACATAGTGGCCCGTGGCCATGGCCTCGGCCCCAAGGTCGCGGGCGACGTCCAGCAGATCGCGGAATTTGACCGTCTGGTTGCAGCGGATACAGGGCACCGGCGTCTGACCGGCCAGATAGGCGTCGGCGAACTGGTCGATGACGGCGTCGCGGAAGCGGCTTTCATAGTCGAGCACATAGTGGGGAATACCCATGCTCTCGGCCGCCAGCCGGGCGTCGTGAATGTCCTGACCCGCGCAGCAGGCCCCCTTCTTCTTCAGGGCCGCGCCGTGGTCGTAGAGCTGCAGCGTCACGCCGACGACGTCATAGCCCGCCTTGTGCAGCAAGGCCGCGACCACGGTGGAGTCGACCCCGCCCGACATGGCCGCCACGACCCGCGATCCGACCGGCAGCCCGACCGCCGCCCGCGCGGAGGCGATCGCCGCGTCCATGTCGGCCTGGCCGGTCATGGGGGCGATGTTCGGAACCGGGCAGATGTCCTCAGCGAGCGTCATGGGGCGCTATCTAGTGCGAAAGCCGCGCGATTTCGAGGCCGTTGCCCAAACGACAGCGGCCGCCCCCGTTTCCGGAAGCGGCCGCTGTCGGCGCGGGGAGACAGTTCTACGGGCGGCCGTAGTGCTGGATGCGCGTGGTGCGCAGGCCCTGCATGCCCCATTTGTCGATCGCCTTCTGCCACGCGAGGAACTCCTCGGCGGTCAAACGATAGCGCGCGAGCGCGTCCTCCAGGCTGATCAGCCCGCCGCGAACGGCGGCCACGACCTCGGCCTTGCGGCGGATCACCCAACGGTCCGTATTGGCCGGGGGAAGGTCGTGCAGCGTCAGGGGGGTGCCCGTCGGCCCGACCACGTATTGTTCGCCTCGAATATTCAGGCGTCGCTCTTGCAACATGGGCTTATGCCTCATTGACCACCATCACCAAGGTTGAACCATAGGGGCGGGCGGCTAAGGGCCGTTTAAGCGTCGTGGTGAAGGAAAGGCTAAAATGCCTTCCATCCAACCGATCAATATTCAACGAAGGATTCATTGAAATTTACGTCTCGTTACTAGACGATCAGCGTTTGATGCTGATCAATTCGGCCAGCATTTCGTCGGCGGTGGTGATGATCTTGGATGAGGCGGAATAGGCTCGCTGGGTGGTGATCAGGCCCGTGAACTCGGCCGACAGGTCGACGGTCGAGGCTTCGAGCTGCGAGGCACCGATGAAACCGGCACCACCGGTGCCGGCGGCCTTCAGATTGTAGGTGCCCGAGCCCTGGCTGACCCGATAGGCATTGCCGGAGGAGAGGGTCAGGCTGTCGGGGCTGGGAAAGGTCGCCAGGGCGATCTGGGCGATCTGGCGCGTCACGCCGTTGTCGAAGATGGCGGTGACGAAGCCCGCGTCGTTGATCTTGACCTCGGACAGGTTGCCGAAGGCGGTGCCGTTGGTGAGCACGGCCTGCACGACCGAGGCGCTGTCATACTGGGTCAGGCCGCCGGTGGCCGCGGTCAGGTCGAACGACAGATCTTGCGCGTCGATGCCCAGTCCTGGTGCCCAGGTGACGGCTCCAGCGGCGGGCGGACCGGAGCTGGAAGAGCCGAAGCTCAGCGACGCCATGGTGGCATCGGGAAACAGGGCCTGCGCGCCGAGGGCGGCCATGGCATCGGCGTCGAGACGCCCATCCTGGGTGAAGGCGACCAGACCGCTCTTGATCTGTCCGTTGGACAGACCGGCGCCGGTGACGACGTCGGAGGCGGGGATCGCACGGACCTCGGCGAACCACTGGTTCGGGACCGTGCTTTTCAGGAAGGCTATGGCCACCGTACGCTGGCCGCCCTTTGAGTCAGAAACCGGAATGGTCAGTTCGAAGTCCGGCTTGACCCCCGCGCCGGTCTCGGCGTCCCACATGGCCATGGAGTTGGTCACGGAGTTATAGGCATTGGCACCCGGCGGAACGGCGGCGGCGTCGGCCGCCTCGACCGACACCAGCTGGCTGGACTTGATATTGGCGTTCAGCTGGATGCGGGTGGTGGCTTCGGCCGTGCCGCCGACCGAACCGACGTTGATGGTTCTCAACCGGTTCAGGTCGGACGGGTCGGTGGCGATATTGCCTTCGCCGTCGACCGGCCAGCCCTGCAGGTACAGGCCCGCAGTGTTCTTCAGATAGCCGAGGTTGTCGACGCGAAAGGCCCCGGCGCGGGTGAACAGCCGGCTGTCGGTGACCTGCAGATTCTCCGGCTTCTCGGTGACCACGAAGAAGCCCTGCCCGGCGATCCCGAGGTCGGTGTTGGAGGTCGTGCGCTGCAACTGGCCGTTCTGGCTGGTGAAGTGGCGCGCCGTGGCGAGGACCCCGCCCGCCGAATAGCCGGCACCCAGGGCCTGGCTGTTGATCACGGTCTGGAACTCGCCCGAGGTTCGCTTATAGCCAATGGTGTTGACGTTCGCGATGTTCTGCGAGATCGCGGCGAGGGCGGCAGAGTTGGCGGTCAGGCCGGACACGCCGGCCAGAAGGGCGCTGTTGATACTCATGGCGCGGGGCTCCTTACGAGAACAATTTCAGAGGATTGAGGGAGGTGGCGAGCGAGGCCAGAAGGCTGTCGCCGTTGGCGGGCGGTGGCGTCCGGGCGGCCGTGCGCGCTTCTTCCAGCGCGATGACGCTGGACAGGGGCAGGATGGCGTTGCCGATCGTCAGATAGGGCTGGCCGTCGTACATTTCGACGCCGGTGATGCGGCCGCGGGTCAGGACCTGGCTGTCGATCGCGCCGCCCGCCGTATCCTTGGCGACGATCTTCAGCGAATAGACCTGGCCGTCCTGTCCGTCGGTCCCGGCGGTGGCCTCGCCATCCCAGGTGAAGTCGTGCATTCCGGTGGTCTTGACCGGTGCCTCGCCTTCCCAGACGACCCGGCCCGAGCTGTCCAGCACCTGCAGCGTCGCGGACGAGGCGTTTGAGGCCAGCTCATAGCTCCAGGTCGCCTCGCCGCCAGTGAATTTGGTGGCCGACCAGGCGGCGGTCGCGTCCTTGCCGATATAGGTCGCGGCCGCGCCCAGACCCCCGCCACCTTGGGCCGCCAGCAGGCCTTTGAGCAGGTCGTTGGTCAGCAGTTGCTGCTCGACCCCCGCCATCTGGGTCAGCTGGGCGGTGAACTGGTTGGAATCGACCGGCGAAAGCGGATCCTGGTTCTTGAGCTGCGATGTCAGCAGGGTCAGGAAGGTCTCGAAGTTCGACGCCAGCAGCGACGAGCCGGCCCCGATCCGGCTGGTCGCGTTGTTGGTCGCGGTGGTGACGGAATCGACCATCGGGTCAGACCTTCATGTCCACGCCCGAAGGCGAGAGGGAGAGCGACAGCCAGCGAGGCGGTTGGGCAAGATCGATGTCTGCGTTGAGACGCGAGGCGGCGGCGAAGGCCCGCGACTGGCCGTCGCGCGCATTCTGGCCGCGATCGAAGGCGCTGGAGCCGCTGTCACGATCGGCGAACTCGAAGGCGTCGTCGGCAAGGTGGAAGCCGGCGTCTTCCAGCTGACGGCGCAGATCGTCGACCCGCCCCTTCATGTCGGTGGCGGCCAGCGGATTGTCGAAGGCCAGACGGGCGTTCAGGCGACCCTCGGAATCGATGTCCAGCTTGACGTCGACGCGGCCCAGTTCGTCGGGGGTCAAGGCCATCTCGAACCGGGTCGAACGGCCTTCAAGCTTGCGCAGGATCTGGGCGGCGATCTGGGCCGTGGCGTCGATGGTCGCACGTGACAGGGTCGACAGACTGGCGTCCCGGGCGACGCCGGAGGACGAGGTCTGGGCCGTGGCGCTCTCGGTGGTCCGCGGCAGGTCGGCGGACCGGTCCTCGGCCTCGGCGGCGGCCGAGGTGTCGGCTGCGAGGACGGCGGCGAAGGCTTCCGGGACGATCGGTCGTTCCTGCCCGGCGGTCGTCGGTGCGGGGGCGGTCGCGGACGCGGGGGCCGAGGGCTTGATCGCGTCCGGACCGGAGGCCTCGCCGGACCGGACCGCCGTCGCCTCGACGGGCTTCGACGTGCGTTCGGCGAGGGGACGGAGCGTCTGGGGTTGCGGCTGAGGCTGTGGCGTGGGGGCGACGAGGGGGCCGGCGACCCTTGCCCGGGCCTCGGCCGCCTCGGTCATGACGGCGGTCTCGGCGAGGGTCAGTTGCGTCTCGCCCGCCGGTGCCCGCTCAAGCCGTCGCAGACCCGGTTCCACCGGCTGTACCGGGGGATCGGACTCCTTGGGCGGGGCGACCTTGTCGACCGGCAGGGGTGTCGTGCCCTGGGGGGCGGCGTCGACCGCCGGGTTCCCGGCGGAGGCGACGGCTGTCGAACCGGCGGCAGGATCGCCGGCCGGAGTCGGTGCCGGGACCACCAGAGGGCCGGCGAGCAGCGGCGGTGCGACCAGAAAGCCGGCAGGAGCGACAGGGGCGTCGCCAGAGTCCTCAAGGGCGGGCGTGACGGCCAGCCCGGACTCTCCGTCCAGGGCGGCATCGGCGGTCAGCGCCTGTAGCAGGCTCTGGAATCCGGACGCGGCATGGCCCGAGGACCCTTGGGGGGCCACCGGGATGGCGGGCGCGATGACGGACAGCAGGGCTTGGGCGGACATGGTTCCGGGGACGGATCGCCGAGGCGAGGGGGACAAGGGCGCCTGCTGCGCCGGACATTCGGAAGCCATGGCGCAAGTCGCGGGCCAAGCGAGGCTCGACGGGTATCCTGCTGATAAAACAGGAAGAAGTCTGGAGCCATCCTGCCGCCCGCCGGGCCAACGTCAGTCGTAACTTGCCGTGTGGCGACGATTCTTGCCCGGTGCCGCGCGGCCGTTCCGACGCCGCAGCGTCTGGCCCGGCGCTTGCGCCCCGTTGTCGTCATGACCCAGAGGCGAAAGACGATTGCGCGCAATTTCATAGGCTTGCCAATGCTTCGGGCAATCGAAGCCGGGCAAAAAGCGCGCGGCGGCTGGCAGGGCTTGCCGGGTGCCGCTCGGCAGGGGGGCACGGCATGTCGCTGAACGCCATCATGAATACGGCGTCGTCGGGGCTGCAGACCGCGCAGACCCAGTTGCGCGTCGTCTCGGACAACGTCTCCAACGTCAACACGCCCGGCTACGTCCGCAAGATCGCCGACCAGCGCACCCTGACCGGCCAGGGTGTGGGCTCGGGGGTCGAAGTCGCCCGCATCCGTCTGGCTACCGACCGGTTCCTGCAGGCCGCCAGTCTGAACGCCGGTGCCGAGTCCGCGCGCCAGGGCGTCCGCTTCGAACTGTATGACCGCATCCAGTCGCTGTTCGGCGACCCCGGCGGCGACAGCGGCTTCTTCTCCAAGGTCGACGGCGTCTTCTCGGCCTTCGCCGCCACGGCCGAGGACCCGACTTCGGCACCCCGCCGCCAGGACGCCCTGTTCCGAACCCAGGCGCTGTTCGACGAGGCCAGCCGGATCGCCGGACAGATTCAGGCGGTGCGCGAGGACGCCGACGGCCGCATCCAGAGCGCCATCGAAAAGACCAACGGCCTGCTGGAGCAGATCGACGGGCTGAACCGCGAGATCGCCCGCGCCACCGCGATCAACGGCGACGCCTCCGGTGCCGAGACGGCCCAGTCCGCCCTGATCGGGCAGCTGGCCGAACTGGTCGATATCCGGGTTGCGGTGCGGCCGGTCGGTGGCGTCTCCATTCGCACGGGGACGGGGGCCCTGCTGGCCGGCGAGGGTGCCGCGACGCTGGGCTACAACCGCGCCGGGACCATCACGGGCGAGACCGCCTTCAACGAAATCTGGCTCACCGAGCCGGGCGGCCGGAAGCGGTCGCTTCTGGACAGCGTGAGGTCCGGGGAGATCAAGGGACTGGTCGAACTGCGCGACGTCGAGGCACCCGCCGCCGCCGAGCGCCTGGCCGAGCTGGTCACCCATGTGGCCGACGAACTGAACCGGGCCCACAACGCCAACGCTTCGGTGCCCGCGCCGACCAGCCTGAACGGCCGGAACGTCGGGCAGGCGTTCGAGACCGCGATCGCGGGCTTCTCGGGCCGGACCACGATCGCCGTGACCAATGCGGCGGGGGTGGTGCAGGGGCGGGCGGACATCGTCTTCTCCGGCGCGACCATGACGGTGAACGGCGCGGCGGCCACCCCCGCAAACTTCCTGTCGGTGTTGAACACCCAGCTGGGCGGGTCCGCGACCGCCAGCTTCACGGGCGGCAAGCTCAGCATCGCCGCAAGCGGCACCAACGGGGTGGTGGTCGCCGACGACGCGACCAGTCCTTCGGCCAAGGCCGGACGCGGCCTCTCCCACTATTTCGGTTTGAACGACCTGATCTCGTCGGGCCGGCCCGCCCTGTACGATCTGGGCCTGACCGGCGCCTCGCCACACGGGTTCACCGCCGGCGAGACCCTGACCCTGCGCTTCACCGGCGACACCGGCTCGCGGCTGCGCGACATGCAGGTCGCCGTTCCGGCCGGCGGGACCGTCGCCGACCTGATCGCCGGGCTGAACGACCCCGCGACCGGCGTCGGCCGTTTCGGTGCCTTCTCCCTGGCCGGAGACGGAACGCTGAGCTTCACCGGCTTCGGCTCGCCACCGCCAACGCTGAGCGTGCTGGAAGACAGGACAACCCAGGTCCCGTCAGGCGTATCCGTGACCGAGCTGTTCGGCATCGGCGGCGGCGTGCGCGCCTCGCGCGCGGACGGGTTTTCCCTTCGCACCGACATCCGGCAGAGCCCGTCCAGGCTGGCGCTGGCCCAGCTGAACCTGTCCGCCGCCGCGGGAACGTCTGCGCTGAGCCCCGGCGACGGGCGTGGTGCTCTCGCGCTCGCCGATGCCGGCGAGCGGTCGGCAAATTTCCAGGCGGCCGGTGGCTCGGCCGGCGGTTCGATCGCGGTCTCGCGTTACGCCTCGGAACTGTCCGGCGAGATCGGCGGTCGGGCGGCCTCGGCCAAGAACCGCAGCCAGACCGCCGAAGCCCTCTATACCGAGGCCAGCGCCCGTCAGACCTCGCACGAGGGCGTCAATCTGGATGAGGAACTGGTGCTGATGACGACCTACCAGCAGGCGTTCAACGCCTCGGCGCGATTGATCCAGGCGGCCAAGGACATGTACGACACCTTGATGGGGATGGTGTGATGACCCGCGTCGCCACCTTCGGAAACTACCAATCGGCCCTGCTGGACCTGATGAGGGCGCAGATCCGGGCCGCCGACGCCCAGCAACGCGTCTCCACCCAGAAGAACGCCACCGACCTGACCGGCTTCGGCCGGCAGTCAGAGACCCTGACGGCCCTGAAGGGCTCGCAGAGCCGTATCCAGGGGTTCATCGACACCGCCGAGGCGGTGTCGGCCCGACTGGTGACCCAGGACCTCGCGACCAACCAGATCAACGACGCCATCACCGGCATTCGCGAGTCGCTGGGCAGCGCGCTGTCCACCGATTTGGCCGGTTCGTTGATGCTGGAGCTGGAAGGCCATTTCCAGTCGATCCGGGCCGGACTGAATACGCGGCATCACGGCGGCTATCTGTTCGCCGGCGCCTCGACCAACACGGCACCCGTCGCCGCCGCCAACCTGTCTGAGCTGCTGGCCGCGCCCAGCGTGGCCTCGCTGTTCAGCAACGACACCCTGAAGACCGCCAGCCGGGTCGCCGAGGGCTCGACGCTGGAGACCGGTTTCCTGGCGGATGAGCTGGGAACCGAAATCCTGACCATCCTGCGCGACATTCAGAATTTTCAAGGCACACCGGGGTCTGGTCCACTGACCGGACGGGTGACGGAGATCCAGAAGACCTTTCTCGCCGCCCAGCTGAGCCGGCTGGAACAGGCGAGCACCAATGTCGTCAACAAGGTCGCCCAGACCGGCTCGCTGGCCAAACAGGTCGAGACGATTTCAAAAGGTCACGCCGCCCAGCTGGGCGCGCTGGACCAACTGGTCGCAGGGCGAACCGACGCCGACATGGCTGTGGCCATCACCGATCTGCAGCTGTCCCAGATCGCCATCCAGGCGTCGGCACAGGTTATCAGCCAACTGCGCCAGGTATCCCTGCTCAACTATCTGAGCTGAGGCAGCAGATCGGGCCGTCGGGAACCATGGCTGAACGAATACGCTGGCGTTGCGTTGTGGTGACGGACACAGCTTTGCCGTAGGGCGGACATAGGCAAACTTCACGGCTCAATCTAGGTAGGGGCATGGCCGCAGCGGACTTCCAGATCGACGACGGCGGGGCGGGTCTGACACTGCGTCTGACCGGCGACTGGACCGCGACCGAACTGGGACGGATTTCGCGCCGGCTCGACAGCGAACTGCATGACCGCTGCGTGGACGCCGTCGACCTCGCCGACATGGGTCGGTTCGACACGGCCGGTGCCCTTGCCATCGTACAGGCCAGTAACTGCGTGCTGCCGCAGACGGCGTGGGTTCAGCGGCCCGAAGCCGGCCGGACCTATGCCGTGGTCGAAAAGCTGGAGCGCGAAAGCGCCGGACCACCGCCGACGTCGCCAGGCTGGATCCGCGGCTTCGCCAAGGTCGGGCGGGGGGTTCAGGACATCATTGCCGAGGCGACGCTGTCGATGGCCTTTCTCGGCCGGTTGATCGTCGCCGTCGGTACCGCCCTGCGCAACCCCGGGCGGATCCGCTGGGCCGCCTGGTTCAGCCAGGCCGAGCGGGCGGGACTGGACGCCATACCGATCATCGCCACGACCAATTTCTTCATCGGTGCCGTCATCGCCTTTCTGGGCGCCAATCTGCTGACCCAGTTGGGGGCGGCGGTGTTCACGGTCCAGCTGGTGGCGGTGGCGGTCGTCCGGGAGCTGGCGGTGGTGATCACCTCGGTGCTGTTGGCCGGCCGGTCGGCGTCGTCCTTCGCCGCCGAGATCGGGTCGATGCGGATGAACCAGGAAGTCGACGCCATGCAGGTGATGGGGGTGAATCCCTTTCAGGCACTGGTCATTCCCCGCCTCGCGGCGATGATCGTCATGCTGCCGCTGCTGACCTTCATCGGCATGGTGGCCGGCCTGCTCGGGGGATTGCTGGTGACATGGAGCCAGTTGAGCTACGGCCCGGCCTTCTTCATTCAGCGCATCTCCGAGGATCCGCTGATGGGCAACCATCTCATGGTCGGCCTGATCAAGGCCCCGGTCTTCGCCGTGGTCGTGGCCGCGATCGGCTGCCGGCAGGGGATGGCGGTGGCGGGCGATGTCGAGAGCCTCGGCCGGCGGGTGACGGCGGCGGTCGTCCAGGCCATCTTCGCCATCATCTTCCTTGATGCCGTGTTTGCCCTGATCTTCCTGGAGATGAACCTGTGACGGCGTCCGCACAGACGACCGGGGCGGCTCCCGCGCCCGACAGGCTGGTGGAGGTGCGCGGCCTGCTCAGCCAGTTCGGCGAACGGACCATCCACGAGAACCTCGACCTCGAGCTGGAGCGCGGCGAGGTGCTGGCCGTGGTCGGCGGCTCGGGCACCGGCAAGACGGTGCTGCTGAACTCCATCATCGGCCTGAAACAGCCCGAGGGCGGCTCGGTCCGGATCTTCAACTATGACCGCGCCGACATGACGGCGGCCGAAGAGGCCGATGTCGAGCGCCGCACCGGCATCCTGTTCCAGCAAGGGGCGCTGTTCTCGGCCCTCAGCGTGATCGACAATGTCTCCGCTCCGCTGGTCGAGCATACGGGCCTGTCCAAGGATGTGATCCGGGAGTTGGCCGAGATGAAGATCGCCATGGTCGGGCTGAAACCGGACTCCCACCATCTGAAGCCGGCCGAACTGTCCGGCGGAATGCGCAAACGCGTCGGGCTGGCGCGGGCGCTGGCGCTGGATCCGGAACTGTTGTTCCTCGATGAACCGACCGCCGGGCTGGACCCGATCGGGGCCGCAGCGTTCGACGAGCTGATCCGCCAGTTGTCCGACGACCTCGGCCTGACGGTGTTCATGATCACCCATGACCTCGACAGCCTGTACGCGATCACCGACAAGGTCGCGGTGCTGGCCGACAAGCGTGTCGTCGAGAAGAAGACGGTTCAGGAGCTGGAGCGTTCAGACCATCCCTGGATCAGGGAGTATTTCCTGGGACCACGCGGTCGCGCGGCCGCCAGGGCCGCCTGAGGAGAGCGGGACGAGATGGAACGAGACGCACATTACGCCGCCGTCGGCATCGCCACCATCGCCCTGATGGCGGCGCTGGCGGTGTTCGTCATCTGGTTGGCCCGGCTGCAGTTCAACAATGACTATGACGTCTATGACATCGTCTTTTACGGACCCGTGCGCGGCCTGTCCGAAGGCGGCGAGGTCCATTTCAACGGCATCCGGGTAGGCGAGGTCACGGATCTGAACCTGGATCCCGAGAAGGGCGACCAGGTCATCGCCCGAATCCGGATCGACGGCACGACGCCCGTCCGGGTCACCTCGCGCGCCCAGCTGGAGCCGCAGGGCATCACCGGGCTGAACTATATCCAGATAACGGCCGGCAATCCCGGCAGCGCCATCCTGAAGGACCAGTACGCCGACAACGTCGTGCCGGTGATCCAGAGCCAGCCGTCGCCAATCGCCGAACTGCTATCGGGCTCGGGCACGGTGCTGGCGCAGACGGTCGACGCGCTGAACCGCATCAATCGGGTTCTGTCGGACGACAATGTGCGGTCCTTCTCGACCAGCCTGAAGAACATCGAGTCCCTGAGCACCGAACTGGAGGCGCGCAAGGGTATGCTGGAACAGCTCGAGCAGGCTCTGACCAAGGCCAATTCCGCCGTGGCGGAGTTCGAGGCGCTGGCCGTCAGTTCGCGTCAGATCATCGACGGAGACGGACGCGAGGCCGTGGCCAACATCAGCAAGGCGGCCGAGGAAGCGCGCGCTGCGGTGGCCTCGATCAACCGCACGGCCACCAATGTCGAGGGGCCATTGAACGAGTTCGCCACCACCGGCCTGCCGCAACTGCAACAGTCGATCCAGGGCATCGAGGACGCGACCCGGTCGCTGGAGGGCCTGATCGACGAGGTCCGGGCCAGTCCGCGCGACTTCATCAGCCGCCCGCCCACC
>Ga0105046_10009372_pt1 | contig 15320 bp, 11 predicted proteins | sample MAT03_FD_78385 | JGI IMG/M metagenome (GOLD analysis project Ga0105046, IMG submission 78385) | Freshwater microbial communities from Lake Fryxell liftoff mats and glacier meltwater in Antarctica - MAT-03 (megahit assembly) | ecosystem: Environmental > Aquatic > Freshwater > Ice > Liftoff...
CTCCGGCTGCGGCAGAGCAGCCAGGCATTGCGTTGCGGGCCGTGTCACTCATGTTTCAGGACGAGGCGACCCGTACAGCATTGGGCACCCCGACCACTTTCGATCTGCCGCTGTTGGTGGCTCGCACTTAACCGCAAATCGCATTGCCTTAGATAGTCAGAGAATCAACCCAAACACGAACGGTGTCACCCAGGCGAGGCAAGCCCGCCGCCGTAGCATCGCTGGGGTTGGCCACGGGATGAGCCCACTGGCGTTCGCGACGGTATAGCGAAGCTGCCATTTTGGTTGCCATATGCGCGATGGTTGCGTGGGGAGAGTCCGTGACGCGAAATGCGGGGTGGTGGCTTTGAATTGCAGGCGCAAGCGGGGCTTCCAATGCCCACGCTTCCACGACACATGCGCCCGCCAAGGGCGACAACGCTTTGCTGACTTCGAGCACTGTGTTGCGCATGCTGTTGGCCGTTGGAGAAAGGCCCAGTTCTTTCGCCTGTGCAGTTGTAGCCAACAACGCCATAGGAAAACCAATTTCATGCAGAAGCCCGCAAGGAAAGGTTTCGGAATCGGGCAGGCTGCATGAATGGCCGAGGTCTTTCGCGAAGAGACCCGCAGCCAGTGCACCACGCCAAAAACCGCGCAGCTCATTTTGAAATCCATCCACAGCGAACACATTGAGTTGCAGTGCGGCAGCCAAAGCAATTTCGCTCAGCGCGGCAAGCCCAAGGCGGTTTGCGGCTTGTGAAATTGAAACCAAGGGCGTGCGTGGTTGGTACGTTGGCGAATTGCAGATGCGCAGCACTGCGCTTGCCAAGGCGTCGTCACTAGATAGGTCGCCAAGCAGATGGTAGCCCGGGCTCAACGTTCGTTCGTCTGAAAGCAGACTGGAAGCTGCCCACGGCAATGGGGGCACCACGGATTGTCCCGATTCCAACGTGGCTACGGTCGACTTACGAAGGGTATCAAAGGTACAGGTTGCCGAAGCAAGGTACCCGGACTGTGTTAACGAAGTCTGCATTGCGCTCGAAACTCCATCGGCGGCTTCTTGAGATAGATAAAGCCGCGAGAAGTGACATGTTTTTGACGATCACGCGCAGTGCATGAAGCTCATTGCGTCACTGCCAGCCACCGTGGACGGCGAGGCCCACGCTTTGCTGGTCAGCGAACGGTGCGATGGCCACTTGGCTCGTCTGTTTTGGCGGCGGCTCTTGCAAAATCCACCACGCTGTTGCTGTTCCAAGCCCTGCCAACCCAACAATACCCAGACCTATTGCGGTGGCTTTGTGATCCTTGGGTGAACTACCGACGTTGCTGTTGGCAAAAAGAATACCTGAGATTCCCAAGGTAACGGCGCTGCCGCCTGCCAACCACAAAGGGCCTGTACTTAAGGCGGGGGATGAAGATTCCTCCACCGCGTAAACGCGCGGAGGGGCAAAACTTGGTGCAGTTATTGGAGCAATCTGGGACGCCATTGGGGGCGTGGGCGATGCCAGCACGATGGGATCTGGCGCGGGTGCGGAGGCCAAATCATTCATTCGTGATCGAACTTTTCGTGCGGCTTCTTTCGCTAGGCGCTGCACGGTTTGAGGCATGGGCGGACATAGGTCGTCGGCGCCGCACTTGATGCGATCAACGGTCATTGTTTCGGCTGTGGCAGCTGAAACAACGCGGATCTGCACTTCGTAATTTTGTGGAGAACTTTGAACCGTGGCCCAAGCAAGAAGGTCGGCTTTGTACTTCTTAGCCAGCGGCGCTAGGCAATCGATTTGCTTGCAGTCATCGGCGCTAGCGTCTAACGGCAAGCTGCCCACTGCAAATCCACCTGCGGTGAATCCCCTTCGCAGGGCAACGGATAGATCGCTGGGTGATTGTGTTTCGCCCTGCAAGCTGACGTTCACAATGGCCATAGCGTCCGCAGCGAAGGCCGGTGCGGACGCAAGACCAACAACGCTGGATAAACACAGCGTTGCGACCACCGAAAGCCGCAGACCGTTAATTGTCGTGCGGCCTTGATGATAAAGAGACATGTTTCGACCTGGATTAACCACCAGCAAGTTCGTTATCAATCAGTTCTTTGAACTTTTCAAACGGCTGCGCACCCGAGATCATGCGGCCATTGATAAAGAACGCAGGCGTACCGGTAACGCCAACAGCTTCGCCCGCCTTTTTGGAGGCTTCGACTTTGCTTGCGGTACGACCGGAATCAAGGCACTCGCTGAACTTCTTTTCATCAAGGGTTAACTTCTTGGCATGATCTTTCAAAGCAGGAATGTCGAGGGCTTGTTGGTTGGCAAAAAGCTTCTCGTGCATTTCCCAGAACTTACCTTGCTCAGCTGCACACAACGCAGCTTCTGCGGCCTTTTGAGCCTTGCTGTGGAATGGCAATGGGAAGTCGCGGAAGTACAATCGAACCTTGCCCTTGTAGGCTTCCATGACCTGCGTAACCGCAGCTTCCGCGCGGCTGCAGAAAGGGCACTCGAAATCGGAGAATTCCACGATTGTGATCGGAGCGTTGGCGTCGCCTTTGAGTTGTCCTTCTGCGGCCACTTCAACCTTGGGAACGAGCAAAGGAGGCAACTTCATTTCGACCTTTGACGCGGCCTTAAGGCCCGTCATGAAGGCTTGCTGAATGTCCTGCGACTTTCGGGCAGTGAGGAACTTGGTGATGTCCTCACGCACCTGGTCGATAGGCGGCAAAGGACGACCGCTTGCCTTGGTTTTATCGTACAGGTCTTGAATCTCTGCGTCCGTTGGCTTGGGTGCCTTCGAGGTGACTTCCCGTTCGACTAACTTCTCAGGCGTGAGGTTTTCGGCTTTTGCCTTCTTGTCGATGAGGCGCTTGTCGACCAGAGCGTTCAGCGCCTGGGAACGAACGCCATGGATGCGTTCCGATTGCTCGGCAACGGCGCGGGCAAGGTCGGCCTTCGCAGCTTCATCAACTTCAGCCATCGTGATTTGCTGACCGTCAACGGTTGCTACCACTTTGGTGGGATCAATACCGCCTAAAGCGCCAGAAGTAGCTGCCTTCGGGGCGGAAAGGGCTGGAGGTGCTGGGGGCGCTTGTTTTTGGCAGGCGAGTCCAAGAACGGACGACAGGGCGAGGGTGCAAATAATACGTTTGTGCATGGTTTACGGCTTTCAACAGTTGTAGGCGGTCTTTTGACCACAGAATCGTTGGGAAGACGACGAAAAAACAGCCCGCTGTGACGCGAGCCGTTCTTATTTTTACGGGTTGATTGGGTATCGCAGCGTGTTACCAGCGTCCGCGATCACGCCGGCCGCCACCCTCACCACCGCCGCGTTGACCTTCAAAGGCGTTGCGAACTTCGTCTTCTGTAGCGTCAAATGACAGATTGCCAACGTACAGCTTCTTTCCCATTTCCTGATTTCCAATTTGCGTGGGGCGTTTTGGAAGAACCGATAGACCGCATTAGAATACTTTTGGGACTGGAGCCTGTCCACTACGACGGAAGGGCTGCTTGTGCAGCGTCGACACCCTCGTCGCGGCCCTTGAAATTCTTAAGGTTTCGCCAGTTGGCTGCCCAACAGGATCCAATTGTTGGACACATCGGGGTCGCCGTCCCGGCTGCTTAGAAACGCGCTGGTAAAGAAGGCGTCTGTGTCGCCCAAGTCGATGCCCACTTTCGCGCGCAACCGTATTTCCATCCAGGCCTGGCCGCCGCCGGGAATGCTGCTCATCTTCCATGAGAATGTCCGCTTGGCTGGCTGAGACATTCCCGCAATTGTCATCGGGCCCGCGAACTCGACCCGAGGGTCTAACAGTCCCAACAAAAGCACGTCGTGGGCAATTTCATCTTGCGTGAGGTTGTCCAAGATCATGCGGATTGTGAAATCTTCACCAGCGTGAATCGGCGAACCGGGGCCTGCCGCTCGCAGCCGAAGATCTGCGCCTCCTTGGTTCGATTCGCCTTTTGAAACGGACAACGTACTCACTGATCCATTGTCCAACAGTGATCCATCTTCGTTCTGTGCAAATGCCAAAGCACCGTTGTAAGCCACGAAGTCCTCGCCTTCTTTGGCCCGTAGCTTGATCTTGTGAGTGGCTTGTTCGCCCGGTGCCAATGATTCGAGAGTCCAAACCGAAAGATTCGTAGGGGCGTCTTGGACGGTTTGTTGCTGCCCGAGATCCCCCGTCCAGCTCACGGCTTCAAGCGACCTGGATAGCGGAATGAGTATTTCAATCGTCTTGAGATCCCCTTGCCGACCAAGGTTCTGTGCAACAAGTGTGACTTCAACCGTCTCACCTGGATCAAGATGATCTACAGAACGTGTAACGCTGACTTTGAGGTTTCGCAAACCATCGCCATTGCTGCTGTCTGCGGAGGCGCCGCCATCGCACGCGTACAAGAAAAGCGCGCAGGTGAACCACGGTGCGAACAGTTTGAAGCGATGGACTTTGGTTAACACGATGCCAATCCCGACAGCCTTGCAATAGCTTAACGGAATATCGGCTGTTTATGGGAAAGGCTTCAGTTCCTTGTTGGGCGACGCATGCTGGCAAACCAAGACCGCACACCTTCCATGCGTGCTTTTTGCTCCGTTGGAGCCCTGCGTGTGCATGTCTTAATCTCTTCGCTGTTGTTCGGGGCTCCCCAACGTATCTCGGTGCAATCGTTCGGGTTGTAGGCAACTTGCAGCGCCTGCCTTCGTTCCAGAATGTTGGCCACAGTAAGTGCAACGGAAGCACCCGAGCTGTTGATGTAATTGACCTTGTACTGCTGTGTGAGGCGCTTGTGTCGTTCTTCAAGCTCTCGGCGTACCAGTGCGGGAGCTTTGCCTTCGAGATCAAAGAGTTCCGGGTGGCTGGTAAGCTTGACCGGTAGATCCAAGAGTACTTGCATGGCGATAAGCAGCCGCATATCTCGTGAAGGCGTTGCGAAGTCTTCCCATGCACCTACCGTTTCAAAGATGGAAGCCCCAACGGGCATCTCGATGATCGTGCCGTGTGTTTGCTTTGTGTACGCCTCGCCGTTGTCAACTGAACGCACGCGTGCCTGTATCTGTTCGACCAAAGCTGCCAAGGTGTCTTCGTAGGCCGTCTGTGCTTTGAGGCCCGCGGGGTTGATGAGTTTAAACATGCGGGCGTAGAAATCATCTGGCGACATCGCACCTTGTGATGGTTCGTAACTGCGTGGCGTACTGTTCTTGATCGAACTGTTTTCGACATTGCTAATGGTAACGGCGTCTCCCCTCGTTGACGAAACGAGTGGACGGTAAGCCTTAAAGCCTGCTCCGGCGCTTGCCACGTCGCTGGCGAAGAGAAAATTTCCTTCCCAGAACCGTTTGCGGGTGATCGACTTGTCGGGTTGACCGTCAACCGCGAACAGCAACCCTGGTTGGGAAGGTCGATCGATCCATCGTGCAACGACCAGTACGTGTCCGTAGGGATCGGCGAAGACTGTACCGGGGCGAAGCGCCTGCCTTGAAAGCGCAACGGGGTAAAAATCAGTGTTGTTATCGTCCATCGCTGTTCGCAATGAACCAGAGTGTGCCTTGTTCGCAAGCAGAATCAGGAAAGCTTTGAACGAGGCCAGTGGCTCATTCGTGTTTGAGGCATCCTCGTTCGAGCGAAATGTAGAGCAACGAGGTGGATGATCGGGCGTGCCTCGGTCGCATTCATGAACACCAAACGGCAATCCCATTTTCCATGAAAAATAGCCCCGCAACATATACGGCAGATCTGCGCAATCGGGTTCAATGCGCAAGGCAGTTTTCGTTTTTTCAGAGTCTTCATTTAGACCCAAATGGTTCCAAAGCAAATTCCTTTGGGGATCTTGCAACGCTTGTGACAAGGGGCGAAACCCCAAGGTGGTTTCCGGTGCAGCGTCAAAAAGGCGATCTATCCAGGCCGCGTAGTACGCCTCAAATGGCGCGCTCCACGCCTGCGTTGTGGGCCAATACACAGCGCGAACAGACGTTCCTCGTCCCGAAGGCTTTGGCTTTGAGGTTACCTTTTTGCACGCAAGCACATCTTGGCCTGCGCGCAGTTCAACCAGCATGCTGCCTTTGGCCGCGTTGGCGATGAGGGCGCCTCGCCAAAACGCGCCTTCGGTTTGCACTGCTGGACTTCCGTTAATGAACAAGGCGGTGCCGTTGGGTAAGTCATTTGATGAGGAAGTTGCCATGATCGATGCCGATCTGCCCACCGTTGGTGTGTTGGGGGAGATCCACAGAGAGATGTCATGGTTCAAGTTCTTGCCAGGGCAGCCACTTCCGGCTTCGCACCGTTGTGGATTGCCGAACGCAGCCACCAAGCCAGCAACAAAAACAACTAGATGAAGAGGGGGGCCGAACGTCATAGAACGAGCATAGCAACGAAGCCGGAATATATGGAGCTTGCGTGTGTCTTTGCGTGACGTTAGTTTCCTGTTGGGCTTGACCTATGATTCGACACGTAATTTGGGATTGGAACGGTACGCTGCTTGACGATGTGAACAGCTGCGTTGAAGTTTTGAACGGAATGTTGCTGCGCCGGGGGTTGCCTTACGTAACTCGGAAATACTACAAAGAGCGGTTTGGTTTTCCCGTGCGGCCGTTTTATGAAGGCTTGGGGTTCGACGTTTCGGATCAGGCGTTTGCGGCGCTTTCGACTGAGTTTATCGCGCAGTACAAAAGCGTCTTGGCAGGCGTTACGCTGCATGATGGCGCTTTGGATGTGATGACGAGGCTAAGCTGTGTGCTGGAACATCAAGTTGTGGTCTCCGCAATGGAGCACAATTTGTTGGGCACTATGCTTACCAACTATGGCGTTCTGCCTCATCTGCGATCACACCAAGGAACAGGTGATCTTCAAGCTAGCTCGAAGATCGACGTGGGCGTGGCCCTGGTTAAAGCGCTGGATTTGAATCCTAGCGAAGTGCTGCTGATCGGCGACACCGAGCATGATCTAGAACTTGCGCAAGCCATAGGCTGCAGGTGTGCTTTACATGTCGGCGGCCACCAAGCGCGCGAACGCCTACAGGCCACTGGCTGTGACGTTGTTGACGATCTGGTAAGCGTGGTTGCCTTAGTAAAGCGCTACGCCGTTGCCGATTGAAACAGCCCATCCCAGGCAAGTTTTCCTACGCCCGGAATGACAAACAGTTGCACTTCGGAACGGAAACGATCTTTCTCCTTTTTTGTTAACATCACCCTGCCAGACACCTCAAGCGAGGCGCTTCCCTCGCCTAGGCGAATGCGCGCGACACCGCCTTCTGGAAGTGGCTCGGAACAATTGAGGGAAAGCCCTTCTGAGGTAATGAATTCTAACTTGCATGGGGTGTCGCCGTTTGAGCGCACCCAATTGGCCTTCGTATCGATTTTTCGATGATCGGTTCCCAAGAGAGTGTTTGGCTTTTCGACCAACGAGGCAACGGGCAGGCCATCGGCGCTCATTTCAGACAAACGCAGGAGATACGCAGGGATAAGAGGCAAGGCTTCCATCAATGCGTTGGCTTCTTTGGCTCCCCGTATCGAAGGCAACGCTTCTAGATCGTGTGGCAATAGGTAAGGGCACTTCTCCATCAGTGCCACGATGTCATCACAGGCAGCGGTTACTTGTACGAATTCAGGGCTGTGCTGGGCCTTTTCGGGTTGGTGGTGGAATGCGATGACGTCGAGAATCACATCCGAGAGCTTCCACCTTGTTCCCATCAGAAGCCCGAGATCGACATGCATCTCGTCGATCAAGACACTCCATTCGGCCGCTGTAAGGCTTTCGCCCATTTTCTGCGTTCGGACAATTTCTTCAAGCGCGGCGATGCCGATGACACGTCCGAAATCGTGCAAAAGAGCGCAAATGAACGCCGTTTCGGCACTGAGCCCGCGTCGGTATGCAATGTGTCCCGCGCAAATGGCGCTGGCTAGGGCTTGGCGCCAAGCGACGCGGCGCAATTCCGCCAAGGTTCCGTTGCCCCCGGCGATCTTGCCCAAGCTGGCGGCCAATGCCACACGGCACACTTCATCGGCTCCAAGCTGGCCGACCGCCTTGTCAATCGTGGTGATGGGATCTCCGCGGCGAAACATCGCTGAGTTGGCGGCGCGGAGAATCGCGGCGGCCAAGACCTGATCTTCTTTCACGATGCGTGCGAGTTCATTGATCCCGAAGGTTCCACTTGAGACAAGCGAACGTAGGCGCATAGCATTGGCCGGATATGGCGGGATGCTTATCGCGTTGCGGGCAACGAGATCGGCGATGAAGGGACGAAATGTGTCGGCAGTGAACATGGCTTTTTCCTACGAAATTGTGGCACGGATGGCCCGAAGCCCTTCGCGCAACGTCTCGGCTGATTCAATTCGATCTTCTTTTACCTTTTCCAAGCAACGCATAACCAACGCATCTACGGAGGGTGGGATGGTTGGATCATATTCTGAAGGCAAGGGAGGCACGGTGTGCATGTGATGGTAAAGCACTTCGCCTTCAATGAATGGAGGTTGCCCCACGAGTAGTTCGTAAAAGGTGCAGCCGATAGAATACAGATCTGCACGGAAATCCACGTCGCGGCCGAGGATCTGTTCTGGCGACATATACAGCGGAGTGCCTTGAATCATGGTCTTGGTGATCTTTGCAGCTTGAACAGCTCGCGCGAGTCCAAAGTCGCCGATCTTCACGTGTCCGTCTCTCGTGACGAACATGTTCGCAGGCTTGATGTCACGGTGGATGATGCGGCGGCTGTGGGCATAACCCATTCCTGCGGCAAGCTGATCAATGATGTCTATTGCTTTGGATAGAGGAAGTTTGGTTTGTTTTTCAAGCACGGTGTCAAGTGCACCGCCATCAACCAATTCCATCACCATGAAAAGCTCACCGTTTTCGTCTTTGCCCTGATCGAAAACGGTGACGATGTTCGGATGGTTCAACCGTGCCAGGGCCTTCGCCTCCTGGATGAATCGTTCAGCAACGGCGGGGTTGTCGCGGATGTCGGGACCCATGATTTTCAGGGCCACTTCGCGATCAAGAACAGTGTCTTGGGCTTTGAAAACCACGCCCATGGCGCCAGCGCCAAGTTGAGACAGTTTTTCGTAGCGCCCCGCGATAAAGTTCGATGGCGATGAGGGAGCCATCGGCAACGAATCAAGCGAGGACACCACGTGCCCTATGGAGATATCGCCATAGCCGGGCATACCCGAAGCAGAATCAAACGCCATGCCCAGCGAGCCTGCAGAGTCTCCCGCGTTGGGTGAATTGCCAGGGTACGGCAGGGCGGGAAAACTTGGCAGCGGTGCTTCCATAAATTGCGGAGGGCTACGAAGAACGGGAAACGCAATGCCTCCAGCCGCGGGCAGCTTTGCAGAGGTCGGGCTTGGTTGTGCCGGTTGTGCTGCGACGTTGTGTGAAAGTGAACGAGAGGCATCGTCTCGTCGTCGTTCCCAATCAAGGTTCACCCGCACTTCGTGCCGTTTACCCTGCACAACATCGTAAGGGCGCGTGACATGCATGTCGTTGGTAACAACGTGAATGACATGCTTGCCTCGGCTGATATCCAGAATAGCAAGTCCATCTCTGGAAGTTGGTGCTTGGCTTTCGTTTTGATCATCAAGCCATACTTGTGCATTGGCCACCGGCTTATCCAAGTCAAAAACGGAAACTGAAAGTCGGGCTAGCGAGCCGTCGAGGCTGAAGTTGACTTGGGCTGTTCTGCCCGCTGTGATCTGAATCTGGCGGCTGAAGACTTCGCCAGACGCCACTTGAAGATCGGCACCACGGCTAAAAGTGCCGTAAACGTGCACATACCAGTTTCCGCGCGGAAGCTTGCCAAACAGCGTTCGCGTCTCGACGTGCGTGGCGGCAAAGCGGCTTTTGCTTGCGGTTGTGGTTCGCATGCGTTCGGCAAAGTTAATGGCGTTCGTAACAGACGGAGATTCAGCCGTTTTGCTGATCCGTATGCAAAGAAGCCTCTCTTTGACGTCGGACTCTTCCTTCACTTGCACCACGACGCCGCCGCTCAATGCGTTGCGTATCAACAAGAGTGCAACCGCCACAGCGAGCACAAGCAAGATCAACAAGGGGATGGGGTTTAGCCCAACGACGCCGGTGGCCGAGCCAGGAATCACTTCGTCCTTCTGCCAAGACTTGCCAGACACTGCGTCTACCAACGTCAGCCAGACATGAGCGTCACGTCCCTCGGTACGAACGCGGTAAAGCAGCAAGGAATCGGAAGCCGCGCTGCCAGCAAGTTTCACAAGACCTTCTGGATTCAATTCGCTTTCGGAGATGGGCTGCAATGAGGGTGAGGGCTTAACTGACAAGCTGTAAGGCGGCCCTGCCAATGCGGCGGACAAGCCTACGCGCAGCACTTCAGGATCGACCGCGAAAGGCCAAATGAAGAGCTGACCACTGCCTTGTACCGGCAAGACGGTGACGCTGTTAAAAGATTTGCCGGACAGCGACTCAAATCCTTCTAGCAGCGGTGCCAATGCGTTCAACAGCGTGACGCTGGCACCGCTGGGTGCCCCGCCTGCTTGCTCCAAACGAAGTCGTTTCGCCACGTCGACACGGGCGCTTAGCTCTTTGTCGAACGCAATAGCTGCCGCGAGGTGGAGTCCGGCCATTGCCGATACTTTGGCTTTGACACTTGCCCCATCCGCTGCGCCAACATTGTTGACGTTGATAAGCGCAATCGCGCGTTCTGTGGCCGTGTCGCTGGCAAGTGCGCGCAAACCTATCGAAGTTGTGAGATCTGGATCGTCGGTGTGAAAGTCAAACGCCTTGCTCACCGCCGCGATTTCGATTTCAGCACCAAACAAGCCGGGAGGGGCAGACGCCAGATACACCAGGACCGGGCGCCAGGCTTTGGCGGGAACCGAAAGCATAGGACTGAGAGCAGAGTCGCGTGTGGCCGGCGAAGATTTCGCTGCCATGGCGTATTGAGCTTTCGCTACGGCGACCGCCGAGAGATTGGTTTTGCCTGCCAATTGCTGTAGTTCCTTCTCGGCGCTTGGGAGGTCGCCAAGCTGCACCAAAGCGCGTGCGCGCGCCGCACGCGCTTCTACATTGTGTGGATCTATCTTTAGTGATTTGTCGGCGAAGGTTCGCATCGCAGCGGCGTCGCTAATTGCAATTGCGGCCATCAGTCGTTCTGCAGGTGTTAACTCAGGCGCGCGCCAAAGCAGTTGCCCCATCTCTTGCGCGGCGGATAGTCCTTTGAGTGCGTCCGGTTGAGTTGATTCAAGTGCGTGTGCAGCTAACGAAAAACTGCCTTGCGCCCAGAGCATAGAAGCCACTGCCAACGGGCGTAGTTGGCGCATCGAACGTTCTGATATTTCGACGAAATTCGCTTCAATTGCGGGGGCCGATTGTCTTGAGATCTGCCTTGCCAATTCATATACGTCGCCGCGCGGAGCGAAGGCTTTCCAGGCGCGCAAGGATCCATTGGGGCCCAGCACGTCGCCACTTGCGACCAGCCGGTCTGGCAGTTGTTCCAACCGGCCAAGCAGTAGCCGATCTGACAGCAACTTCTTCATCAGCCCGGGTGCAGCTTCAGGGCTGACCGACAAATCGCCCGCACCTTTGCCTTTTTCATCACCCCGAAGCGCAATACCTAAATCAAATCGATCAACGAAGTGCCGTTGGCGTTCAGACAACATCGAACGCACGAGCAAACTCGTTGCGGCAGCGTCTTCTGTGGCCTTCGGATCGGCCGGTTTGAGATCCGAAAGGATCGCGGTAAGAGTGATGCCTTCTGCCCGAACAGGCTGTGGCGCGGCCGCCGCACCCACAGCCACGGCAAAAAGCCCCAGGACGAACATCCCGTGGATTGATTTGCAGCGCTGCCCCATCTGACGGATTGTATCGGCAGCTGCCTCGATTCACTGCAGCAAAAATGCAAAACACCATGCCTTACAGTGGGCTAGGCATGACGATGAATGGTTTTTCCGTGCGGCTGAGATGTAACGGACTGTAGGTCAACCGGCGAAATCGTGCGAGTGTTAGCCCGTCGCATCGGCGACGTACTGCTGGAACGAAGCGCTGCTGTTGAACGTGGCCATCTCGGCCGATAGAACGTTGGCTGCCGTGCGGAAGGCCGGGTTCGTAAGACATTGCTCAACCGCTGAGGCAAGTCGCGTGGCTGTCAGTTGCCGCGCAGGGATCGTAAGCCCAGCGCCTGTGGCCTCAATGGCCTGACTTGCCAGGTACTGATCGAAGTTACTTGGAATCCCGATCACAGGTCGTCCCTGTGCCAGAGCTTGGTAGCCTGTGCTGCTGCCGCCGTTGGTAATAACAATGTGGGCGTATCGGCTTGCTTCGTCACCGTTGACGAAGTCAACCGCGCATACACTGCTTGGCATATCTACAGTAGGCCATCGACCTGCAGTGGCCAGCAGTACTTCAACGGGCATCGCTCCCAGCGCCTGAATAACAGCGGGCACCAAGGAAAGTTTTCCTGAAGAGCCAAGGGTGACGTAGATCTTCGCGTGGTCGCTGTGCTTTTGCCATTGCTGAGGCGGTGAGTGTTTGGGTGACCACAACACGGGCCCCAAGTAACGCTGGTTTTCTGCCAAAGCAGTAGCCGGAGCGAGTGTTGGCGTATCTGCGAATAGAACATCGTCTCCTGCCATCAAGACATCATGCAGATCGCCAAGCGGTGCAAGGCCATGCTGTTTGCGAAGCTTGTTCAACGGCGCTGCGAAGAACTTGAAGACAAAGGGAATGGCTTTCGGAAAGTGACGCCCGGCCATGTCCTCACCCAGCCATCTGACTATCGGGTGATCGGGCAAAGGAAAGGCTTTGCGTTTGGCAAAGCGGCTCCAGTACGCATTTATTAAGGAGGCGTAGCGCACCCCTGCGACGGGGGCGCTTACAGACAGAGACCATCGTAGATCTCCCACAATGAGATCTGGCTTTACTTGCCGTATCACTTCGAGGTCTGCGGCGACGTAGCGCTTAAGCACACCGTGGCCATAAAGGCGTCCCCCTGACTCTAGTGACTTAAATACCTTTTTTGCGGGCACAGTCCACAACGGCCAGCGTTTCCATTTGTGCGCATCAAAGATGAAGTCTGGAAAGTCGCTACTTGCGAAATGAACTTCATACAATTCGGGGTCAAGGCAAGACGCCAACGTCACAAGCCTCACCACTTGGGCAAGGGTGATGTTCTCTGACACGAACAGAATGCGTTTGCGTGTCATGCGTGGTTCATGTGTGGGTCGATGGCTTGGCCGCGGTTTGCCATTTTGAGGTGCGCCAAAGCTTCTAAGGCGCGTTGTCGTGCAAAGCTGTGTTCCACAATACGCCTAGGGTAAGTCTTTCCCAAAGTGATACCTGCGGCTGCGAGCACGCTTGGGTCCGCCTGGCTGGGGTCTGCCAGAAATTTCGTGGGCAGATTTGCGAGTTCCGGCACCCATTGTCTAATGTATTTGCCTTCAGGATCGAATTTCTGCGCCTGTAAAATGGGGTTAAAGATGCGAAAGAATGGCGCGGCATCGGCACCGCATCCTGCCGTCCATTGCCACCCCAACGTGTTGCTGGCGAGATCTGCATCTACCAAGGTGTCCCAAAACCAAGCGGCTCCTTCCTGCCACGAAAGCAGCAGGTGTTTTATGAGAAACGAAGCCACGATCATGCGCACGCGGTTGTGCATGAAGCCGGTGTGCCACAACTCGCGCATGCCAGCGTCGACTATCGGATATCCCGTTTCTCCTTTTTGCCAAGAACGTAAAGCGCCCCGATCCTGGGCCCAAGGGAAGTTTGCAAAACCCACGTTCAGCGGCTGCGACACCGTGTGTGGAAAGTAGAACAACAGATGATGGGCAAATTCTCGCCAACCAAGTTCACGTTGGAAGCTTTGCGCCTGCGCGGGTGCAACGTGTTCGCTCTGCAACGCGCGTTCGGCCGCGAAATACGCGGCGTTCGGGCTCATTTCCCCAAAATGTAGGTGGGGCGACAGGCGAGATATGCCTTCAATGTCTGGCCGGTTTCGATCATCTGCGTACGAACCAAGTGCATTCAAAGTGAATTCTTTGAGCCTTTTCCTTGCACCCGCCTCGCCTGGTGTGAAGGCTTTGGGAAATCCATCAGCCCACGAAAGCTTTGGCAACAAGCCCAACGATTCTATCGTATCTGTGTGCGGCCACTTTCCTGGAAACCTTAGCGTCTTCGGTATGCCAACCGGTGGTGCCGGGGGCCCTTGCGATAGGCAGTTGCGCCAAAATGGCGTGAACACTGTGTAAGGTTTTCCTGCCGCCGTAGCAACCTGCCAAGGCTCGAACAGCAATGCACTGTTGCTGCTTTCGGCGATCTGACCTTTGGCCTTCAATGACTCTTTGATCGCCTGATCTCGCTTCACAATCGTTGGTTCGTAGCGGCGGTTCCAATACACGCCACACGCTTTTGTTTCTCGAAGGAGCTGATCGATGACTTCGCCAGCGTTGCCCCGTCTTACAATAAGTTTGCCACCACGTTCTTCGATACTTGCTGCAAGCGCGACCAAAGAATGATGTAACCACCACTTGCTGGCAGCTCCTGGTGCTGCCGAATGTTCTTCGTCGTCGCTATAAATATAGACTGGAATAACTTCATGTCGGGAAGCCGCTGCAACCAGCGCCGCGTTGTCGTTTAACCTCAAATCTAGCCGAAACCAAAGCAGCGCAGGGGCGTTGGACGGTGAGGGTGACGTCATCAACGGTTTCCGTTTTTGACGGAGCCCAATGCCGATGTGGAACTTTCCGCAATTTTCAATCCGCCGGCTTGCAACAACGACCGACTTGCTTCCGCGCCCCTCCCGCCTATCACAACTTTTCTTTCAGGCGCGCCTATACGCCAGCGCTCAAGATCGACGACAAGCGAGCGAGCGTCTATTTCCTGCAGAGGTCTGGTGATCGAAAGGGCCACCAAATTCGCTGAGGTTCGTACGGCTGCGGCGATAATGTCAGCCACCGGCGTATCAGCGCCTAGGTAAATGACGCGCATGCCTTCCCGGCTCGCTGAAACGGCAAACGCCAGCAAAGCGCCTTCGTGCTCTTCTCCGGCTGGGCAAGCGCAAACCACCGCAGCGGCTCCCGCCTTCGCTCGATCACTTTCGATAAGTCGAAGAATCTTGCTTCTAATGATGCTTGAGCCGAAGTGTTCCGCTGCGATCGACATTCTGCCAGCTTCCCATTCGTCGCCTATCGACCTCAACAAAGGCAACAAGAACGCTTCGCATATTTCCTCTGATGGCAGATGCCCCAAAGCCATTACTCGAAACAGAGCTGATTCAAGACGGCCTTGATCGAAGTTCGCGATCGCAGCTATGGCTTCGTCGATGGTGGGCGTTAGATCGAATACGCCGCCACCAACGTTGATTGAACTTGGCACGACTCTTGAAGGTGCTGGGGACGGTGGCAGC
>Ga0105046_10009374_pt1 | contig 15318 bp, 8 predicted proteins | sample MAT03_FD_78385 | JGI IMG/M metagenome (GOLD analysis project Ga0105046, IMG submission 78385) | Freshwater microbial communities from Lake Fryxell liftoff mats and glacier meltwater in Antarctica - MAT-03 (megahit assembly) | ecosystem: Environmental > Aquatic > Freshwater > Ice > Liftoff...
GGGCCATCCAGAGGACTGTCCAGCCGCCGGAGGAATGGCCACGGGCCATGCGGGCGGAGGGCTCGGCGATCAGGGGGAACTTGGCTTCCAGCGCCGGGATGAGTTCCTTTACGAGGGCTTCGCTGTAGGGCCCGTTGTTGGCGGAGTCGGCGAAGAGCGTGTGGCCGTTGGGTGATTCGGGATCGAGGGTGATGGAGAAAGCTTGGGCGCGAAGCGTGCGGAGGTCGGCGTCGGCGTCGGTCAGTGTGCGTCGCCAGGGATTCTGCTCGCCCAGGCCTTCGCTGTAGTCGCCGCCGAAGCCGGGGACTCTGTAGACCGCGGCGAACTTGCGGGTGGTGGCAGGCTCGGGCATGGGTTCGGGCCAGCTGACGGCCGCCTGCAGGAAGACGTCGCGGCCATGGAATGCGGAGAGGCGCTCGGAGCGAACGCGGAAGAGCTCGGTGTTGGTCGGCAGCTTGGGGGCTTGCCGCGTGGTCTTCTGATCGAGACGCAGCTCGACGGTCTGGGTGCCCGTGGAATCGGCTTTGATCTCGAAGCTGGCGACGGGCCCGAAGAGGTTGCCGTCGTGGCGTTTCCAATCGGAGTTGTCGCGTTGGACGTGCAGGCGGGCCTGGGCGCGGTACTGGCCGGGCGGCAGCAGCGTGGACTTCATCGGGAAGCCGTCGGCTTGACCATCGACGACGGTCGCCGCGCCGGGGGCGAGGCCGCGGAGGTCGGTGCCGAAGAGCGGCTGGGGGTCAAACCAGAACGGGCCTTCGATCGGGACGGTGTCGGGCGGGAGCTTGGCGCCCTCGCGGATGAGCAGCACAACCAGGCGTCCGTCGCGGGGGCCGTCGGCGGCCGCGGGGTCGAGCGTCACGCGGAACTGCGGGGATTGAGCGGAGGCGAACGCGGCTGTAACGAGAAGGAAGAGCAGGGAGAGGAGGGGTCGCATGGGCGAGGATAGCGGGGGAAAGGTGCCAAATTGCTCAAGGGCCAAATTGCTCAAGGGCCAAATGGTCAAAGGGCCAAATGGAGACAGGGGGCTTGATGCTGCGCGTTGCGATCAGGGGGCCTGGACGGACTTGTTGAGGCGTTCGGCGCCGTCGATGTCGGCGACGGTGACGCGGATGCGTTTGCCGGAGAGGGCAGCGGCGGAGTTGGGGATGACGAAGCGGCGTGTCGCCGTGTCGGCCGGCGCGAGGTTGGAGATCGGTTGCTCCTGGCCTGCGAAGCCGGGGGCTTGCACGTTGAGCCGAAGCGTTCGCGAGGTGGCCCCGGTGTTGGTGACGACGGCGACGACCGTCAAGTCCGGCCCGTTCGGCCCCGGCGAGGCGAGAATATTGGGCACCAGTTGCAGGTCATCGAGCCCGATGGTCAGCGCGGTGCTGACGCGCAGCGGCGGCAGGGGCCGGTCGGTGTTGAGGCGGACGATCATCGTGAGCTGCTTGGTGCCGGCCTCTTCGCTGGCGCCGAAGGCGAAGGCGAAGGGGATCCGACTGGTTTCGCCGGCCGCGATGGAGAACGTGACCGGTGCGGTCGGGGCGAAGCGCCAGGGCGAGCGCTTGGAGGCGGAGGGAGGCTGGAGGAACTGCACGTCGCCGGTGATGCGGATGGGCCAGGGGTTGGTGATGATCAGCTCGCGCTGGTGTTCGGCGGCGACGGCGGGCACGAAGGGCGGATCGACGCGCAGGCCCTGCATGAAGAGCACGAGCTCCGCGTCGACGCCCTCGATGAACGCGGGCATGGGCTCGGCCGTGAGTCGATAGAGGCCCGAGGCGCTCATGGGCTGTAGCGGGGTGCTGTTGCCGAAGGGATCAAAGCGGACGACGCGGCCTTGCCCGAGCGGGACGACCAACGCGCCGCTGGCGGCCGAAGCCGTCTTGTCGCCGGGCTGGGTACCGGGCACTGAAGTGCCGGGCTCGGAGGCGGAGGAGGGGGGGCCGTCGCTCCAGATGACCAGTGCGCCCGAGCCTCGGCTGCCCGGAGGGGCTTTGAGATCGGCCAGGATGAGGCAGCGGACGCCGGGCGGGGTGGGCAAGGTGCCGATGACCTTGCGTCCGGCGAGATGATCGACCAGCGTTCGCCATCCGGCCAGCGTGGCGGAGGGGAGCACTTGGCGGTGCAGGCCGGTTTGGCCGTCGTCGCGCCAGGGTTGAGGGAGCAGGAGCTGGGTCGCGGGGGCGTCGAGCCCGTCGCGTTCGGGGCCCATGGCGGCCCAAACCAGGAGCGCACGTTGCAGCGATTCAATCAGCACGGCTTCCTGGCCGAAGGCCTGCTCGTCGCCCGGGTCGATGAGTACGGCGGTCTGCGCTCGCGGGTCGCGCCCGGCGGCGCTGGCCCAGGCGCTCACGGTCGCTGGAACACTCGACGCCGGGAACGAGGAGGGGAAGCTGATGGCGGAGACTTCGATGGGCGAGTCGAGGGCCGACATGGCCTGCGGCCAGCCCCACTCGGCGCGCCAGGGGATGGTCAGTCGCGGGCCGGGCACGAGGCGAGAGAGGACGGTGCGGAAGCGGGCGAGGGCGGCGTTGAGATCGGGCCGCCAGATAGTTTCGGCGTAGACCTGGGTGCCGACTTGCCAGCGGCGGATGCGCTGGCCGTACTGGTCGAGCATCCCGCGGAGCGTGGGAAGCCACAACGCCTCCTCGCGGGACAAGAGGGCCATTGGGTCCTGCGGGTCGAGGCGCTGCTCGGCGGCGAGCTTGGGGTCGATCGACTCCAGAGCCACGGTCAGGTCGAGCCCGCGAGCGAGGAGCTCGTCGAGGAGCTCTTGGTAGTCTCGGCGGATGGCGTCGGCGTCCGGGCGGCGGTCGCCGATGGGCGGGATGACCAGCGAGGCCGAGCCGACGCCGGCGGCCGCGAGCAGCTCGGGTGCGAGGCGGCGTTGCCAGTTTTCGAGGCTGTTGACGGCGATCCCAAAGCGGCGTGCCTGGTATGGTGTCGGGGGCTCGACACCCAGGCCGCGAAGCTCGGTGGGCGGCTTGATCCACAGGAACTGCGTGCCGCCGCGGCCGATGACGGTCTCGCCGGAGATCACCTCGAGCTCGGAGCGGTAGAACCCCGCCTCGGGGAGCGTGGGCGACCACCCGAACTGCCCGCCGCCGGGCGGAAGCGGTTTGGAGATCGTGGCGAGGAGTTCGTCGCGGATGTTGAAGAGGGAGAGGCGCGCCGTGGTCTCCTCGCCGGCGAGGTCCTGGACGACGGCCGTGAGGAGCGGGCTGGGCGGTGGTGTGTCGGAGACGTAGACGTTGCTGGGGCTTGGGGTGTTGAGCGAGACGCGCGGGAGCTGGAGGATTCCGATGTCATCGAACCACGCGGCCCCGTTATAGTCTTGCGCCCAGGCGTGGTGCCGCCCGCTGGGGGGGGGCTCGGCGAACTGGGCCTGCTGCTCGACGAGCATCTCGACCTGCACGAACGCGGCGTTGTCGAAGATCCCGGGGAGTTCGAGCCGGACGAGCGACCAAGTACCTGTCGAGAGCATCGGCTCGCTGCGGCGGCTGGCCCCGGCGATCGGCTTGCCCGACGGGTCGAGGAACTGAGCCGTGAGCAGCGCGCGGGCGTGGGTGAGGCCCTCGGTGCGGACAAACGCGGAGATCTGGTAGTCGGCTCCGGGGAAGATCGGCAGGAGGTTGTTGGCCAGCCGCAGCGAGGTGCTCCCGCCGTTGACGGGGAGCTTGATGCTGACACCGCCCTGGTGGAAGATGGTGGTGTCGTAGCCGGCTTTATTGGAGAGCGGGAAGCCGGGTCGCTCGCGTTCGGGCGGGTCGTGTTGTGCCCGCACCCAGTGCCGCGGAACGGCCTCGGGGTTGAAGTCGTCGCGGTTGGTGTCGACGCGCTCCTCGAAGTCGAAATAACGGACGATCCGCCCAGCGCTGGCCGGGCGGTTGATCGCCTGGTCGGCTCCGGTCGGGTCATCCTGCGCTTGGGCCGGCGCGGCCGAGGCCGCTAGCGCCAGTCCGGCGGCCACAAGCGTTAGCCAGTTATCGTGATGTCGGCCACGCACGGTCACTAAATGTTTATCGGTCCGACGCGCCCACCGGGTTGCGGCCCCCCGGCAAGATCGGCAGACGGGCCTAGTGGGCGGTGGTTATTGAGACGTGCGTGGCTCAGAGGCCGCGGATGGAGTAGCGGGGGAAGAGGAGCCGGGCCAGGGCGAGGAATCCGGCGGCCATGCCGACCAGGACCAACGAGCCGAGCAGGAGCAGCGCTGAAAAGATCGTGAGGCCGACGCTGCCGATGGAGAGCGAGTAGGTCAGCGAGGCGGGCATGCCGGGGCTGGAGAAGGCCCCGCCCAGCGCGGTGGGGATCAAATAGAACGGATTGGCGACCAGGGCGAGGTCGGTGAGCCACCTTGATTGGCCCATTCCGCCCAGGACACCCGCGACGAGCTGGCCTACGAGCACGAGTCCCAAGGGCAGCACGGCCCAGAAGCCCAGGGCTGCGAGCACCGTGGTCGTGGTGGCGGCGTTGCCGCGACGCTGCATCAAGCTCATCAGCAGCCCGAAGCTCGAGAGGACCAGTGCAACGGCGACGAGCACGATGGCGATATGAACGAGCGCGATGGGGTGCAGGGCCCCGCCGATGGTGAGCACGAGCAGGTTGGCCATGACGATCGCGGCTGTGGGAATGAGCCGGACGAGCCCGCCCGCCAGTTTTCCCAGAAGGATCTCCTTGGCGGTGAGCGGCGTGGTGAGCAGGGCGTGCCAGGTTTTGGACTGCATCTCGCCGGAGATGGCCGACGAGGTGGAGCCGCAGGCTTGAACGATCAAGAGCACGAGGCCGATCACGGTGGGCACGTGGGCGAGCGCTGGATGGAAGCCGGTCTGGATGTATGCCCAGAGCAGCAAGAGGGCGATGACGCCGACGACAACGATGCCGACCCACTTGGAGCGGATCGCGCGTTGGCGGATCTCGCGCCAGGCGACGGGGTGTGTGCCGACGATTCGAGAGAGGCGAAGGCGGACGGGCGCGACATCGGCGGTTGTGGCGGCGCGGGCGGACGCATCCGTTGGGGCGGCTGGGCCGGAGGTGGCGGTGGTGCTGGTGGTGCTGGTCGCGGGTGAGGACTTTTTGGCCCGGGGGGCCGAGCGGCCGCTGGTGGCGGCGTTTTCGCTTGCCGCATCGCGGAGCATGACGCGGCGGAGCTGCCACGCCCCAGTGACGCACGAGAGCATCCCGATGCCGAAGAAGATCGCACCGGATTGCAGCGAGGAAGCGAACGTATCGGTGCCGCTCCTGGCGGCTGTGAACATGGCCCCGAACGGGCTGACGTGGGTGGAGAGATAGAGCATCCAGTTTGGGGTGTTGGTCTGGATGAGCCAGCCCCAGATGGGCGGTAGCATAAAGGGCATGATGCTGATGAAGGCGAGGCCGACGATCGCCAGGGTGAAGGCCCCGGACGCTTTTCGGGAGAAGACCGAAGCGAGGAGCGCCAGCGACGCGGCCATGACGGCGGAGGTGCTGGTGATGATCGTGCAGTCGATGATGACCCTGACATCGAGCCCGCCGAAGGAGCGCAGGGCCAGCAGCAGGGGCATGGTCGACAGGGCGATGATGAGCAACTGCACGATGCGGCTGGCGAGGCTGCTGAAGATGATCTGGGCGCTGGTGAGGGGGGTGGTGGCCAGCGCGGAGAGGGTGCGGTTGCGTTTTTCGTCGCAGATGACGCCGGCGGTGAGCGTGGGGGCGAGGAAGAGGACAGCGAAGAACTGGAACCAGAGCACGATCTGGGCCGAAATGGGGGCGACGGTCTGGAGCTGCTGAAGGCGCTGGGACCCGGCGAGCATGCTGAAGGAGGCGCTGACACCGAAGAAGACGAGGGAGAGGATGCCGGTGAGCAAAAGGAGATAGGCGGCGCGGGCGGCGAAGGTGAAGCGCTTCCGGCCCAGGATCCGCATGTCGCGCGTGAAGACCGGCCCGAAGAAGAGGCTGACGGGGTTGAGCGTCTGCGCGAATGAGCCGCGCCAAGACGAGCGGGGCAAGGCCAGGGCCGCGGAGGGCGAGGCGGGCGCGGCTGGAGTGGGGGGAGTTGGGGAAGGCGCGGCATCCATCAGTTGAGCGCCCCTTTGGTGAGGCGGAGGAAGGCGTCCTCGAGCTTGATGGGGCGCGGGGTGAACGTGGCGACACGGGCCCCGGAGCCGATGAGGGCTTCGAGCAGGAAGTGGTGAGAGTGTTCGCCGGGGTGGAGGTCGATGACCACGCTGGCGACGCCGCTGGCTTGGGCATCGGCTTCGACGACGGCGCGGGCGACGCGCTGGTCGCGGGCGATCAGCTCGGCGGCTTGCGAGGGGGCGACGGCGGAACCTGACTCGAGCGTCACGACGATGCGCTCGCCGGCGGCGGCCTTGGCGAAGGCCTCCTGGATGGAGCCGGCGAAGAGCAGGGTGCCGCGTTCGATGATGCCGATGGACGTGCACATCTCGCCCAGCTCGGTGAGGATGTGCGAGCTGACCATGATCGACTTGCCCATGCGTCGCAGCTCGAGCAGTAGCTCGCGGAGCTCGATGCGGGCGCGGGGGTCGAGCCCGGAGGCGGGTTCGTCGAGGAGCAGCACCTTGGGCTCGTGGAGCAGGACGCGGGCCACGCCCAGGCGTTGCTGCATGCCTCGCGACAGCGAGTCGACCATGGCGTCGCGCTTGTCGCGGAGGTCGGTGAGTTCGAGGACCGAGTCGACCATGGCGCGGCGTCGGTCGCGTTGCAGCTTGAACGCCGCCGCGAAGAACTGGAGGTATTCATCGACGGTCAGGTCGTCGTAGACGCCCAGGAAATCGGGCATGTATCCCAACAGGCGGCGGATGTCGCGGGTCTGAGTGACGCAATCGAGCCCGCAGACTTTGGCCGTGCCACGGTCGGCGCGGAGGAGCCCCGAGAGGATCTTCATGGTTGTGGACTTGCCGGCGCCGTTGGGTCCGATGAAGCCGAAGACCTCGCCGGGGCCGATGTTGAGCGTGAGGTTGTTGAGCGCGAGCAGGCTCCCGTAGAACTTGGTCACGCCTTTGATTTCGATCATGGTGAGCCCTTGTCTGGCGCGGGGGCCGGGGGAGGCGCGGGTGGTGCCAGCGGCCAGAGTGATTCGTCGGTGGGTGCGGGCGGCGGCTCCGAAATCCAGCCCGGCTCCACCGGCACCAAGGCCCGCAGCATCACTGTGCGTGTCCCGACCGTCTGAGGTCGGTCGCTGAGCCGAACGTCTAGCGGCAGTTTGGCGAGTTCTACCAGGATCATCGCCCATCGGCCCGACCGCAGCCGTTCCTCGAAGGCCCGGCTACGCCCGGCGGCGGTCGGCAGGTCGAGCGCGTGGCCGGGGCGGAAGGCCCCCGAATGAATCCGGCCGCTGGCGTAGGGCGTTGAGAAGTAGCCGGGCTGCAAATCCTCCGCGCTCATCGACATCCAAGGCGTTCGCAGGCTCCACTCGACGTTGGCAGATACCTCGGCCACGAGCGTCACGCTGTCGCCGGCACCGGGCTCGGGCTCGAACTTCAGGCTGAAGTAGCCGTGCTTGTAACGCAGCGTTCCGGATCGGGCGACCACGCCTGGGGCGAGCGGCCCGAGCCGCACGACCGGGGCTCCGCTTCCCCACCCCCGCGTGCCTGGGCCGATCGCGGCAAGGATCGACGGGGCCACGCGTCCCGAATCGAGGAACGAGCGGAGCGTCCAGCTTCCGGTCCGCATGCCTCCCGGCGCGATGGTGGCGCTGGCATCGGTGCCGGGTGCCAGTCCGCCCCACTGGTCGGCGGTGGGGTTGGGGGTGGGTCTGACGATAACGTCGACGACCGCTGCGAAGGGGTTGGTCTCGGCGCCGCGGAGTTCTAGCGAAGAGACGCCGCGCCACAGCATGCCCGGCCCGGCGGGATCGGTGAACTGCGGCTCGTTGCTGGCCTTCACAAAGTGGGCCTGCGCGCGCGTGCCCGACCAAAGCCCGGTGACTGCGGTCTGGAAGGCCAGGGGCCGTTCGTCGCCCGCGGGCATGAGCAGGTCGATCATCGTGAGGCGGTTGAGGCGCGTGTCGCCACGGCCCAGGAACTCTGGGCCGATGAGCGCGGCCAGCGAGGCGAGGGTGATCCAGCCCAGGGCCGTCGCCCACGAGTTTCGGCGGTGCTTCCGCCCCAGGATGAAGTAGTCGCCCACGCCCAGCATCAAGCCCAACAGCACGGCGGCGGCGCAGATCACCACGAAGATCCAATCCGAGAGCGGCGGCACATCGCTGGTCGCATCAAGCGTGCGGCGCACCGCGGCCTGCTCCGACAGCGTTCCGCCCGAGCTGGCACTCTCGCGCTCGTAGCTAAAAGAGTTATCTGGAGGCGGCGGCTGCTTCGTCACTGCCCGATCGATCAAGAGAGCCGCCTGCCACGCTGTGTTGGTGGTCGCCTCGTCGAATGCGTCGGCGAGTTGGACCGGGTCGGCGCCCACGATCGAAAGCCACCCCATGCCCACGGGCCCCTCGGCGATGAGGCCCTCGCCTGAGCCGTCCATGGACCAGCGCAGGCGCCAGCCCTCGGCGATACCGCGATCAGTGAGCGCCATGGGTCTTTGCGGCAGGCTCGCGGCCACCTTGTTCGACTGGGGATCGACAGCGATGACGCGCAGGTCTTCGATGAGCTGTCTCGGCGGCGCGTCCACCTTCGGTGCCAGCGGCCGCACGAGCTCGCCGACTGGGCCGGGCGGCAGGAGGGCGCGCCAGGTGGGCGTTGCTCCACGCGAGAGCACGACGGCTCGGCCGCCGCCGAGGATCCACTCCCGCAAGGCGGTCAGGGCTCGCGGTTCGATATCCTGGATGGACGCGGCGTCGATGACCACCAGCATGAGGCCGTGGTACGCCGCCGACGCGGCGGGCAGGTCGATCGGCGACCGCTGGATTACCCGGTCCGCACCGCTCGGGAGCGAGTCCGTTTCGCGGGGTTCGGTGGCAAGCTTGTCGATAACCGCGGCCTTCAGACCGACTCGCGCGCCGATGACGACCACGGGAAGGTTATCACCGCCGCGGATCACGGGGAGCGGGGCCGCGCGCGGGCTGGAGCCCCCGAAGCGCTCAACGGCGAGCCGCTCTCCTTCGTAGCTCAGCAGGACCACGCTGATCTCTTCGGTGTTTCTGGGGACGCATACGAGAGCCTCGATCCGCACGCTCCGCCCCGGCGTGGTCGCCACTTGCTGGATCAGTCGGACGTCTTGAGAGTGGTCCTGGCGATACTCGATGCGGAGCAGCCCGTCAATCGCGTCGGCCCCGGAGTCGAGCGTGATGGCAACGGGCGACCACCGTTCGGCCACGAGCGAAAGGCCGTCCCAGCCGAAGCTGACTTTGAGTGCCGGTCGTTGTGCCGACGGGGCCCCTGCCGACGAAGGTTGCGCCGACCAGGCAGGCCCGGCGAGCATCGCTGCAAAGACAGCCAGCCACATGATGTACCCACGAGTCGGCATGGCGTGATGGATCCACGAGCGGAGCAACGGGCGGTCAGTCTACACGATCACCTTGCGGTTGTAGATGAACCATTCCAGAAGCACGACCGCCAGCGCGGCCAGAAGCAGGATCGGCCAGAGTTTGGTCGGGCGTTGGCCGCCGGGTGGTTCGGCCTGCACGACGCGCGAGGCCAGCGGGAGCACTTCGAGGGTGCGGATATCGGACTCTTCCGAATCGAGCAGGTTGGCCGCCACCGCACGGCGGGCCCGTCCATCCACCTCCACATCGCCGCCGGCTGTTGGCCCCGTCCACGAGACGGTGTAGATGCCCACGTGGCGCACCGGCCCATAGGCCACGCGGCCATCTGGGGTAGGCAGCAGGTCGGCACGGGTCTTATCCGGAAGACCGAGCGTCACGTTTCGCGCGGCCGCGGGCAGACGCTCGCTAAGGACGGAACCTGGGCGGACGCCGTCGCCGGCGACGTTGGCCTCGTTGCCGAGGTAGGTGAGGCTGTTGAGGATGAAGAGCAGGAAGTCCGGGTAGCGCCACCAGTTGGATTCGAGGATGTCGAACGTCACGACGATGCCGCGCGTGGTGGGGTCGCTGACTTCAAAGATGGCGGGCCCGCCCTGGGCTGTGGCCAGGACGGTGGCGAGGCTGCCGTCGGACTTTTCGGTCTGGCGACCGGGGTTGATGAGCAGCGTTTCGAGGCCGACGTTGCGCAGGGCCGGGTGCTCGCGGGCCCAGTCGATGATGACGGTTGGTTCGCCGGGGCCCAGGTCGTTCATCCCCAGCGGGGCGGGCGGCACCGCGCCGAAGACCAACGATCTGCCCGCCGGCAGCATCTTCCCCAGCCCGCCCTTGGCGTCGCGGCCTTCGGGTAGCCAGCGGTCGAGCACGAAGACATCGAACTCGTCGGCCATGGGGCTCGTGAGCATCACCGCGGCTTGCGTGGGGGTGAAGGTCTCCAGCCGCGAGAGGTTCATGCTGGCCAGCGCGTCGGGCAGGAAGAAGTTGCCCGGCGTGATCAGCGCCACGGCCAGGGCCTTGGCCGGGGAGACGACGACGTAGCCCAGATCGTCGACGGGGAGGACGTCTTTGTCGGGCGAGACGATGGCGATGGCGAAGACGGCGCCGTCGCTGCGGTCGAGCGAAAAGACGACGCCACCGGTGGCGGGGATCAGCTCGCCAGCGTTAACGGCGGGCTCGGCGACGGGTTCTTCGCGCACTTCGCCGGTGTTGGCGTCGGTGCGCGGGCGGAGGTTGCGGACGCCGCCGACGGTGCCTTCCTTGATCTGCGCGGCGGCCAGCGGCACGGCCCGCACCTCGCCCTGGCGACCATCGACTGAAATCTGCACATCCACGGTCTTGGGCACGCGCGCGGTCGATTGGAGCCCGACGTAGATGGATATGCGGCTGGGGTTGTTAAAGGCGCGCTGGGCCCGCAGCCCGACGATGCCCACGTTCCACGCATCGGACTTGCCTACGGCGTGATACACCACGTCGTCATCGGGTGAGATCTCCTGGCCCGCCTTGTTGGGATCCTCGGCGAGCTTGCCCGCGTCGGGCAACCGGCCGTCGGAATAGATATGGAGCCGGGCGGGCGGGCCGGAGGCCCGCAGGCCGCCGGCCCGCTCGACGGACTCGATGTCGGCGGGGAGCGGCGCATAGGCCTTGGCCAGCTTCAGCGCCTCGCGTACCGATGAGCCGGTGTCCACGGCCTCGATCGACTCGATGGCCGCCCGCAACGCGGGCTTGCTGCTCGTGAACGACTGGCGAACCTCGGCGGCGTTGTCGAAGGCGATCACCATCGCTTCGTCGCCGCTGCCACTCAGAAGGCCCGGCTCCTGGAACGCGTTGACCAGCTCGATCGCCTCGCGCTTGGCGGCAGCCAGGCGGGTGATCCGGTCCGCGCCCTCCGCGTTGGCCGGGCCGCCGTCGAGGGCTTGCATCGAGGCCGAGCGATCGATCAGGATGACGTGCTTGAACCCGCCGCTCTGCTCGGTCTTGATCTCGGGCTGCGCGATCGCGAACAGGGCCGCCAGTAGCGCCAGCAGTTGAAGGAAGAGCAGCAGGTTGCGTCGCAGCTTCTGGAACGGCGCGTTGGCCTGCAGATCCTCGATCGCCTTCTTCCACAGCATCGTCGTGCTGATCTCCACCTCGCGGCGACGCAGCTTGAGGAAGTAGAGAATCACCAACGTGGGCACGGCAATGGCCGCGGCGATGCCCGCCAGCAGTGGAGTGAGGAAAGTCATGGAGTGGCTCGCCGGGGCGAGGGCGTCGCAAATGGCCGATTGGTCAAATGGTCAAATGGCCCAAGAAATCGGGCGGAGTCCGAATTCTGCGACGTCTTCATCTGGCCATTTGACCATTTGACCGTTAGGTTGTTTCGCATCACCGCACCAACCCCCTTCTCCGCAGATAATCGAGCACCAGCACATCAACGGCGACATTGGACGGCACCGTCAGGTGCATGATCTCGCGGGCGGCGCAGAAGTCGCGGAGGCGGTTGCAGTACGCCGTCATGGTGGCCTTGTACCGCTTGAGGAGCGGCGCGGAGACGGTGATGTCGGCCAGGTCGCCGTCCTCGCAGTCCTTGAGTCGCAGGTCGCCGCCGAGGTCGGGTTCGAGTTCCTGTGGCGAGAGCACTTGGATGGCGAAGACGTCGTAGCCGTGGCCCGCGAGGAGACGGAGCCCGTTTTCATAGCCCTCTTTGATGAAGAAGTCGGAGAGCACGACCATGACGCCCTTGCCGCGGCGGGTGAGGGAGATGCGTTTACAGGCGTCGGTGAAGGGGAGGCCGCCGACGGGTTCGAGGCCGCAGGTCCATTTGGCGAGTTCCTGCAGGCGACGCCGCCCGCGCAGGTCGCGGATGACGGTGGAGACGCCGCCCTCGACCCCGCCCAGGGCGGTGCAGGTGAGCCGGTGCATGTTGGAGAGCCCGATGTAGCCCAGGGCGACGACGAGCTTCTGCATGAGCAGAAACTTGCTGGGGTTCCCGCAATCGGCTGAAGCGGAGGCGTCGATGATGATGTGGAGCGAGAGGTCTTCTTCCTCGAGGAAGAGCTTGAGGAACATGCGGTCGAGCCGGCCGAAGATGTTCCAGTCGACGTGGCGGAGGTCGTCGCCCATGGCATAGGGCCGATGGTCGGCAAACTCGACCGACTCGCCGCGCTTCTTGGAGCGTCGCTCGCCCTTGAGCTTTCCGGTGAGCAGCTTTCGGCTGGTGACATCGAGCTGCGAGAGCCGAGCCACAAGCTGCGAGTCGAGCAGCTCGTCGATGGATTTGGGGCGGGTTGGGTTGTCGAGTTTGAGCATGGGTTAACGCGAAGGTCGCCAAGAGCGCGAAGTTTGAGAAGCCGACAGAGGGGTGTGCTGGCCGTCGGTTTGGGCCCACCGCTCGTTGAGGATGCGCACGGCGGCGTCTTTGAACAGAATCGCATTGAAGTTCAGCAGCAATCCCACGGGCTTTTCTGCCGCTCGCAGGTCGGAGAGAAGTTCCGCGCGATGGACATCCAGGATCGCTTGGATGGACTTCAACTCAACGATCACGAGGTCTTCCACGACGAGGTCGAGCCGTTGGCCGCCGATGCGCACCCTCTTGTATGGCAGGATGATCTCGACCTGGGAAGCAACGGCGAGACCGGCAGTTTCGAGCTCGTGCACGAGCGCCTCTTCGTAGACGCGTTCGATCAGGCCAGGGCCAAGCGTGCGGTGCACCTCCATGGCGCAGCCGATCACTCGTCTGGCGACGTCTTCCACCCCAGGCGGCAGTTCATGATGTCCGAATCTCGAACCTGTCATCGCGCAACTCCACGCCAACGAGACTGCTCTTTCTCTTCGTGTCCTTCGCGACCTTCGCGTTCAACTCGGGCTGCCTCGCTCACACCTTCACAGGCTCCGTCGCCGTCGTTTCCAGGATCTTCTTCACAAGGTCATCGTGCCCCATCCGGTCCGCCTCGGCTTCAAAGTTCAGGATCACCCGGTGCCGCAGCGCCAAGAGGGCCACATCCTGGATGTCCTTGTTACCCACGTGGAATCGGCCGTCGATAAGGGCCCGCACCTTGGAGCCCAGGAGCAGGGCCTGGGCCCCGCGCGGGCTGGAGCCGCAGCGGATGTACTTGGCCGCCAGTTCGCCCGCGTACGGACCATCTGGGTGCGTCGCCAACACCAGCCTCGCGGCGTATTGCTGTACGTGCGGCGCCACGATGACCTCGCGCACCAGCCGCTGCCCCGCCAGGATTGCCGGCCCGTCGAGCACCTTGTTCACCTTCTCGGCGGCCACGCCTGTAGTGCGATCAAGGATCACCATCAGGTCTTCGAGCTGGCTATAGCCCACGGTGATCTTGAAGATGAACCGGTCGAGCTGCGCTTCCGGCAGCGGATACGTCCCTTCCTGCTCGATGGGGTTCTGCGTCGCCAAGACCAGGAACGGCAGGTCCAGTTTGTACGTCGTCCCCGCGACCGTCACGCTGCGTTCCTGCATGGCTTCGAGCAGGGCCGACTGCGTCTTGGGCGTGGCCCGATTGATCTCGTCGGCCAACACGATCTGCGCGAAGATCGGCCCGCGCTGAAACTGAAACCCACGCCGCCCGGTCGACGGGTCTTCCGTCACGATATTGGTCCCGATCACGTCGGCCGGCATGAGGTCGGGCGTGAACTGCACGCGCGAGAAGGGCAGCGTCAGCGCCTCCGCCAGCGTCCGCACCAGGAGCGTCTTGCCCAGCCCCGGCACGCCCTCCAGCAGCACGTTGCCCCCGGCAAAGAGCGCGATCAGCACGCCCTCGACCACTTCCTGGTGGCCCACGACCACCTTGCCGATCTCGGCCTTGAGCGTCAGGAACGTCTTGCGAAACTCGTCACACTTGGCCTTCACTTCCGCCGCGGTCTCGGTGCTCATGCTCGGCTCCAAATGGTCATTGGGTCATCCGATTCTTCGTCCACTCGCGTCACTGGTCCTCGATCTCGTCCTTGGCCCGCCGCTTGGCTTTCATCAAGCGCGACATGCCCTGTTCCTCGCCTTCGCCCTGCGTTGTGGCTTTACTTTTGTCCACCACGGGGGCCGCGATGGGCTTGAAGTCCGTGACGGCTTTAGCTCCGCGGGCGGCCTTCAACTCGTCGGGGGTCGCCTCGAACTTCACGCGCTTGTCGGCCTCGCTCGCCAGGGCCCGTGCCGCCGGCGACGCCGACCCACGCTCGCGGGCGGCTTCTTCCATCCGCTTCTTGGCCTTGTCGCGGGCGGCCTTCAGGTTCTCGATGGGCTGCCCCGTGGCCGCCGCCCCGCGTCCAAACCCGCGCCGCACGGCCTTGGCCATCGCCACCACGTCGATCCGCACCCGCCGCACGGCCACGTCCGCCAGGAACAACGCGATCGCTGCCAGCGCCACGCCCAGCCACATCGCCTGCAGCGACACCGGCACGCGCACGTTGGCCCGGCTCCACAGCTCGTCCTTCGCCGGGTCGCCCGTCAGCACGCGCCCGTTGGTCTCCTTGGCCACCTGCTCCAGAAGCGGCGCGTTATCGCGCAGAGCACGAAACTCGTCGGCGAAGGGCCGCGTGACGGCCGCCTGGACGTTCCCACGCTTAGGCGCGGCGGAAACGTCGCCTTCAGTCCCCGAGTCGAACTGCGTCCAGCCCATGCTGAGCGTGAACGTCCCCGCTAGCGAGGTGTCGACCAGCGTCTCGTACCGCCCCGGGCCCACTTGACGCAGGTTGAGCGTCTCGGCGCTCAGGTCGGGCCGCACGGCCCGCGCGTCCCAGCGCAGAAAGTTGAGCCGATCGCCTTGGTCATCGAGCGCCTCGACGACCACGCGCGTCTGTTCGCCGAGGTCTTCGGTGGTGACGCGGATGTTGGGCGAGCCTGCGGGGCGCATGGCCCAACGCGTCACCTGCTCCCAGAACGGCTTGTACTGTGCCCATGCCGGCCACGGCTGCGCCCAGCGCCC
>Ga0105046_10009377_pt1 | contig 15316 bp, 17 predicted proteins | sample MAT03_FD_78385 | JGI IMG/M metagenome (GOLD analysis project Ga0105046, IMG submission 78385) | Freshwater microbial communities from Lake Fryxell liftoff mats and glacier meltwater in Antarctica - MAT-03 (megahit assembly) | ecosystem: Environmental > Aquatic > Freshwater > Ice > Liftoff...
CATTGGCCGTAGCGCGCCTTGAAATTGCGGGCCATCGTCACGGCGTTGACCCGGTCCCGCGCACTGACCCTGTCATCGGTCACGATCCTGATTCCGCGCGCCGCACCCTCGGCTTTGACAAGGATCGACACTACCTGCGGATTGGCAAAGACCGACGTACCACCACGCAGCACCTGATACTCAAGCTCGAGCGCGCGGGCGATGTAGTCCTGCTCGTCGTCATAGGTAAAGGCTAACTCATGCAGGCCCGACGGTTCGGCCGGACAAGTGGCGAAATCCGCGAATGTCGGCAAAGGCAGCGACGGCGGCCCGCCGTTGGTGTCTCAGGCAATCTCGGCCACATCGGCAGCAGAGTTACCCGCCACCGGCTGGCCGATCTGGACATGCCAGATCGCGAAAACCGGCACGATCCGGGCATTCTCCTGCGCCACGAAAGGGATCGCCAGCCACAGCGCTCCGATCAGCGGTGCCATGCGCATCGCAGTCAGCCTCACTTGATCGTCCTGCAGATAAGGAAAGGGACGATCCGCCGAATCCCCAAAGCAAGCGGCGCATTCCTCGTAATTGGGATCTCCGAGCCCGATCATGCTCTGCTGCAGGTAGGCCACGACATCATAGGCGTCCTGCTCGCGAAACGTCTTGCCATGGATCGGACCGACCTCGTCGTCGCCGAAATCTTCCATCGTCAGGCCATAGCAGCGGTCGTCGCGATAGGCGGCGCCTTCGAAATGCGGCATCTGCGTGCCGGGCCTGCCACAGCGGACGACCTCGACCAGATCCTCGGCAAACATCGTCGTTTCGCGCAGACTGGCGCCTGCATCGGGAGAACGCGGATTGCGTCCGCTACGACCGTCCCCGGCCCAGCCGTGACAGTAAAACCGATCCGCTGATACACCACCTTGCCGCGTTCCGGATCGCCGACCAATGGTTCCTCGGCAGCAATGTCCTGCGCATATACGGCTGTGCCAAGCATGAGTGCGGGCAGAAAAGCAGCGAGCAGCCGGAGCCTGTTTTGTGTCATGGGGATTCCCCTGTTCTGGTCGAATTGAATTGGAGTTGGAAAGACCGGGCACACGCACTGCCCGGCCCCATTGCGCGAATGTCGATCAGTTCAGCGCGAACACATAAAGCATGTTGGCCGCCTGCTTGATCTCAAGCTCGGGGTGGCCGAATGCCGCGATCGAGATACCACCGCCGACTATGGCGATGTATTGCTGATCCCCGACCGAATAGGTGATCGGCGGTGCCTGGAACGGTGTCCCGACGTTGATGCTCCACGCCTCTTCCAGCGTTGTGGCATCATAGGCGGCAAAGTCTCCGTCCAGCGATCCGGCCCAGACCAGATCAGGTGTCAGCAGAACCCCCGAATGGAACGGATAGGGCGTCTCGATCTTGGCAACCTGCGCCGCCGTCGCCACATCGACCGAGGTCAGCGACCCACGCTGCACACCACTGGCAACGCCGGCACCACCAACAAAGATCTGCCCCGGTACGACATCCTCGACCGCGATTTCGCTGACCGAAAGATCGGAACACCCTTCAATCCCGGCACCATAGGCAATCCCCGTTACAGGGTTGTATGCAGTCGGGAAAAAGTTGACGCCGCCCTGAATGTTCGGACAGGTCGTGGCCGTGGCCCCGGCGCGATTGATCGGACCCATGGCATAGGTCTGCAATGCAGCCGTGGGATCATACTCCGCCGGCAACCCGGTCTTGGGGTCGATCCCGGTCGTCCAGGTCAGTTCCGTCACATACTGACCCGAGGCGATGTAAGGACCCATTGGTGCGGTCGAGCGTATGAAAGAACCCGTTGCGCCCGAAATGTGGCAGAACCTTGCGGTCCTCGCCATCCACTGTGCTATCCACCAACAGCTGAATCCCGACTTCGTCACAGTCCATGTAGTCGCCGGGCGTGTATTGGAAGTGCCACTTCAGCTCGCCGGTCTCCATGTCCAGCGCGACAGTGGAGTTGGTATAAAGGTTGTCGCCCGGACGATATTCCGGGTCATGCATCGGCACCGGGTTGCCCGTGCCCCAATAGGTCGTGTTGGTCTCCGGGTCATAGCTGCCGGTGACCCAGGGAGCACCGCCGCCTGTCAGCCGGCAATCCGGGTTGCCGGCCTGTTCGCACAGCCAGGTCTCCGATCCGGGCTGACCCGGCTCCGGCACTATATAGAACCGCCAGACTTCTTCGCCCGTCGCGGTATCCAGCGCCGCGATATATCCACGCGTCGCCCAGTCACCAAAGCTTTGGCCCACCAGCACCTTGTCGCCAATGACCAGCGGCGCCGCGTTGAATCCTTCGCCCGGCTCGGTTACGACCTGAACATCCCAGACAATATCATCGGTCTCATCGTCACAGGCGATGACGCGACCGTCGTTGAGGTTCGCGATGATCAGATTGTTCAAGAGCGCCAGACCGCGATTGGCCAGCAGAATGCCGCGGCTCGGGTCCTTGTCCACGCCGGTATCACAGATCCAGACGGTCTGGCCGCGCGTCCCTGAACTCACGTCGATCTTGTAGGGCGTGCCCCTCGGTCAGATACATGAAGCCATCATTGACCAGCGGGGTCGTCTGTACGCCGCCCACGCCAAATCCAGCCGGCTCGAGCTCTCCCAACGGCACCGCAAAGGCAAGCTGCAGATCGCCGACATTCGCGGCGGTGATCTGATCCAGCGGCGGGTAGCGATTGGCATCATGGGTCCGGTGGACCATCAGCCAGTTGCCAGCTTCCTCTGCGGAACCGGCATTGAGCAGTCGCTCCGGTGTGACCGGGTCGGCCAAGACAAAACCGGGTGCCAGTGCCATGAATGCGGCGCTTGTCCCGGCCGAATTTCGTCCTGAGTTTTATCGATTCCTCCCTCGTCACTTCTGACGTAACTGCATTACGCCTTGGCATCGTGCCACTTTGGAGAAAGCATTTTTCCAATGTTCAACATTGGAATTCTTGTTCAGGCGCCGACAACCCGCAGACTACCGGTCGACGACAGCAAATGCTCGATGCGCCCGGTCTGGGCAAAGTCGATTGCAGGTGCAAAATCGGTGATGCAAAAGTCGACTATGCCCCTGAAAATGCGGGCATATGTGCCGTGATTCAGCAGATGCTTGCGCATCGCGATGACCATTGACCGACTCATGCCATCAATTACATAAACACGGATTCGACTCTGCACTTCCGCCGGAAGATTGGGCAGCATCGACAGGGGCAAATGACAGGTTCCCAAGCCTGCAGCCACAAATTCCGCAGAGGCAGCGAAGGTCGGCACGCCAAAGACGGCCATCGCCGAGGGCAGGTTCTGGCGGTACCACTCGTCGGACGGGCCGCGGGTCGGCACCGCCGGATCGATCTCGATAAAGCGCTTCAGCACCGGGCTGATCTTCGCCGGATCTGCGTCGGGTCTCAGCGCATAGCGCAACTGGTCCTCCGGCACAGTCGCAGGGCCGGCCCCGAAGTACGGGAGTCACGCCCAGGCGCAACACGACATTTGCATGCCGGAATAGCTGGTCATGCTCCTTCAGAGAGGCGTCCATCCGGCGCAGGATGTCCTCGGCATGTTTCAGCCAATATTCCCCGGCGGGTGTCAGAACCACCGTGCCCGTCCGGTTGCGTTCGATCAGCTTTGTATCGAGCGTCTCTTCCAGTTTCGCCAGCTGTTGCGAGATCGACGGTTGTGACAGGCCGATGCGATGCGATGCCTTCGTGATCGACCCCGCCACCACAACCGACTGAAAGATCTCGAGTTGTCGGAAACTGATATCCACGGCTACACATCCCTGATCGTCGGACAATCAAGGGTGTACATATTCCTACCTCTTGATGTGATTCAAGAGGAGACGTTGTACGAACTACTGTTCGTTCCGGATCACAATTTCCAGCTTAACGCTACGACACGGCCTTCCGGCGTGATCGGCACGATGATGACCCCGCCCGTAGCGTCATAATCCATGTCCGCCGCGCCCAGTGACAGCATGCCAACCTCCTCCGCAGCACCGCCGGGTTCCTGCCGCATGATCCGCCCACTCAGATAGTCGGTAAAGAGTACACCGCCCGCGCCATCCAAAGCGATCCCGTCCAGCAGGCCCACCGCATCCGGCGCGCCATAATCCGTCACAGCCTGCGTCTCCAGATCGACGCTCACTACCCAGCCCGGCTTGGCATTCTCGAACCCCTGACTGACGTCCCCCAGATTGGCGACGATCAATGCACCGCCATCGACGATCAGACCATTGGCGCCCATCAGCGCGGGGTCCTGCAGCCATGGGGAAAATGTGCCATCCTCCAGCACCCAGATCGTCATGGTAAAGGTGTCGGACACAAAAACCCTTCCATCCGGGGCCACGACCACGTCATTCAACAGCATCGCACCCTCGGCCGGATACCGCGCCACAACCTCACCCGTTGCTGTGTCGATCTCGACCAATTGGTCGATGTCCGCCGTATAGAGCCGACCTTCAGCCAGCCCGATCCCCTTTGGCGCATCCAGCCCGCTGGCCCAATCCGCCGCCATCAGCGTGCCATTGGCGGCAACTGTCGCGATGGCGCCATCGCCATCCTTGGCCATGGGATCGGTTCCCATGAGCGAGACATAGATGACCCCGCTCGCCGCGTCCCAGGCCACCGACTCCGGCCCGTTCAGCCCGTCAAGCGACCAGATCTGCGACGCCTCCTGCGCCTGCGTCGCCCCAGCCAGCATCGCCCCGGCAACAGTTCCCAACATCACGATTTTCCGGTTCTCGCGCATGACATCCTCCAATTCAATTACGCAAAGGATGTCATGCCAGCACGCGCCGGTCCAATATCCGCATCCAATACATATCATTGCAAAAAACGCCGCACCGGCCCCTCACGCGCTGCTGAAAAACGCGACCCTGGACGCCGAAACCGGAAAATGGTTCTCTTTCCGGTCGGTTTGACGGGGGATGGCGATGCGAGGATCGGACGAAACAAGCGGGTCGCTGTTCAGCTACGTCGACCTCGACGATCGCATTCCGGCCCGGCACCCGCTGCGCAGGATCCGGTTGGTCGTCAACGACGCTCTGGTCAGTCTCGATGGCGAGTTCGCGGCGCTCTACGCTGCTTTCGGTCGTCCCTTGATCGCGCCGGAGCGGCTGATCCGGGCGAGCCTGCTACAGATCCTGTTCTCGATCCGGTCCGAGCGGCAACTCATGGAGCAGTTGCAGTATAACCTCATGTTCCGCTGGTGCGTGGGGTTGGGCATAGAGGATCCCGTCTGGGTGCCGACCGTCTTCACCAAAAACCGTGACCTGCTGCTGACGACGGACATATCGCGCAAGGTGATGGCCTTCGTCGGGCAAACTGTCCCCCGGACTGTTTGCTGACCCTCCTCAGTCCTGGCGCATCGCGAGGTGGCGCCGCTGTTGTCGGACGAGCATTTCTCGGTTGACGGCACGCTGGTCAAGGCTTGGGCCCCGATGAAGAGTTTCCAACCGAAGCCGGAAGCCGCCCCTTCCGAAGGCGGCGACGTGCCGGACGACCCGCCGCCTCCGAAGCCTGCCGCCCATGCCGAAGCCGGCTCTGTCGCAAACTTTTGGGCTTCCAGACGGGCAGATGGATGTTGCAGAGCATGTCGAGAGAAAAGAGCATGTGGGTTGAGCGGAATGGCAATTGATTTCAACGGCGTGCATTATCCGAAGTCGGTGATCCTGCATGCGGTCTTTTTCTACGTCCGTTGCGCCGTGTCCTGCCGAGACCTTGAGGAGATCATGGCAGAACGTGGTGTCACCGTTGACCACGCCGCCCTGAATTGCCGGGTGGTAAAATTCTCACCGTTGATTGCCGTGAACGCACAAGCCCGGAAGCGAGCGGCGGCGAATGCCTGGCGGATGGACGAAACTTGCATCAAAGTCCGGGGCCATGTGGACCTACCTCTATCGCGCCGCAGATCGAGATGGCCAAACCCTTGATTTCATGCTGTCCGAGCGACGCGATCTGGCCGCGGCTCGCAGGTTTTTCAAGCAGGCTATCGGCACAAACGGCGTCCCTGACCGCGTAGTCATCGACAAGAGCGGCACCAATCTGGCTGGCCTGATCACAGTGAATGTGATCTTGAAATTCACTGGGACGGGGCGCATCGTCACGATCCTGAAGGTCAAGTATCTCAACAATATTCTGGAACAGGATCACCGCTTCATCAAGCGTATTACCAGGCCGATGCTCGGCTTCAAGGCTTTCCAATTCGCCACCGCAACCATCGCCGGAATCGACGTCGCTCATATGATCAGCAAGGGTCAGTTTGCTACAAACGGAATAGCTGCCTTTCAGCAGTTTGCAGCGCTGGCGGCATAGTCATGTCCGCAACTTAGCCTTTTCAACATCTTGCAGAAATTAGCGACAGAACCCTCGGCGCGTCATTCGCGATCACCACGCAGAACCTGCGCGCGGTCCTGCCTTGGGGGGCCGTCGTCACGCTGGGTTTTTGGCCTTTCGGTCGCGACAGGGCTTTTGGGCTGATCGTGATTTTTCCGCTGGTCGGCCAGGGCACATGGCATGCATGGGTCGCATTGCGGCCACCACCGGGGCCAGACGCATGAATTACTTTCGCCTCATCCCAATTTTGATCGCGCTTGGCCTGACCGGGCTCTGCGCCTTCTTCTGGTCGCTGCGGCACGACCAATACGAAGATCTCGCCGGTGCCGCCAGACGCATCCTGATCGCACCCGACAAACCGGTCCCAACGCCGCCAGGTCCGCAAAATCCTGCGCACCCCTCTGACGCCGTAAACTATTCGTAGCCGCCCGGCTTTGAGCAATTTATCACATTGGTCAAACCAATCTGCGTTCCTGCTTCTGTTGACCTCCGGATAGCTCGGCCGGATCGGAGGCGAAAATATGACTGCGGAGCTGCATCGCGACGCGCCCACGTTGCACCATGCGCGGGGTGAAGATGACGAGAATGCACCCGGTACCGACGATCTACTGATCCCGCGCAACAGGGGCAGCGGGTCGATCACGCTGCGCAAATTGCAGACCTTCTGGGCCGTCGCACATTCGGGCTCCATGACCCGCGCAGCCAAACTGCTGGGTGTTAGCCAGCCCTCCTTGTCGCAACAGCTCGGCAGCCTCGAATCTGCTTTGGGAGCCCGATTGTTCGTCCGCCGATCCAACCAGTTGGAGCTGACAGAAAACGGGGCTGCGCTGCTGGGCAAGGCGGAACAAGTGCTACGCAGCCTGCAGGAGCTTGAAGATGGGTTTGGGGCGGGGAGTCAAATGCTCCGCCACACGGTGCGCATGGCCAGCGTGTCATCTGTCGCACGCGAGCTGTTGCCTTCCGTTCTGCGGGAACTGACCGAAGAAGTGGCTAGCGTAGACTATGACCTTCACGAGAGCGGGCCTACTGAAATCCTTGAGCTTCTCTACGCGCGCCGGGTCAGTCTTGGCCTGCTCGCCGCAAATTCCGTGGCCGAGGTCAGCGCCGGATTTCAGCAAGTGCAGGTGATGGCCGACGCCTATGTTCTGATCGTGCCGGATAGGTTGGATCTGGCACAGGTGCGTAACCCGGCCCGTGATCTGGAACCGGATGCCTGCGCCATTCTCAACCGTTCCATTCAATTCGTGTTCGGCAATCAGCACAGTCGGCGCGTGCAGGAATGGTTCGACCGCATGTTGCCCGGCAACCGCCTGATCGCGCGCGCGCGCAGCTTTGAACTGGCGGCAGAACTTGTGCGAGGCGGCGTCGGTGTCAGCATCGTGCCTTTGCTGAGCGTCGTCCATGGCGGGCAGTTGCAGAAAGGCATCCGGGCCTACACGGTGGACATCGAACCCCGGCGGATCGTGGCGATGCTGCCGGCGCAATACCTGCGGCAAGAGCCCTACAGCAGGCTGATCGCACTGTTACGCGACCATGGCAGTCGGTTCGTGTTGCCGACTCCTGAAAAGATGCCGCCCTTCTTGGCTGAAAACGCGGAAGTTCGCACCGATAGGCCCAGCTTATCGCAGGTATAATTTGCGGCAAGGTCCAGAGCCTGCAAGCGGTTGGTTGGCAGGAATAGCCCTGCAACCACATTCTGGAGGACTACAACATGGCTTGGACAACCCCGAAGATCGCTGAAGTGCCGGTCGGCATGGAAATCAACATGTACGCCTGCGCCAAGCAGAAGTAATTGCAGTCCTGCCGCGGCCTGGAGGGACCATAGATGCTCCGCATCATCGTCCTAGGGTCTGCGGCAGGCGGCGGGCTGCCGCAGTGGAACTGCAACTGCGGCCCCTGCCTCGCCGCCCGCAAAGCCGGATTTGACAATGGGCAGGTTTCGCTGGCAGCCAGCGTTGACGACGGCAAGAACTGGTTCCTGATCAACGCCTCGCCAGACCTGCGGTCGCAGATTCTTCGCACACCCGCCTTGCATCCTGATCCGGCCCGCCTACGCCACAGCCCCATTGCCGGTGTGATCTTGACCAATGCCGAAATCGATGCCGTGGCCGGGTTGTTGTCGATGCGCGAGGGCCATGCCTTTGCGATCCATGCCCATCCCCGCGTGGTGGAGATCCTCGCGTCGAACCCTATCTTCAACGTGCTCGATCCATCCCGGGTGCCACGTGTGCCTTTTGCACTAGGGGTTCCGTTTGAACCCACATGCGCCAATGGCACGCCCTCGGGTCTGATCGTCGAAGCTTTCGACGTACCCGGCAAAGGCGCGTGGTATCTGGAGGGTACGGCGGGCGACGACGGAACCGCTGCGGGCGATACCGTCGGGCTGCACCTGACCTGCCGGGGGACCGGAAAATCCGCTTTTGTCCTGACCGCCTGTGCGGGCGTGACGCCAGAACTGGCCGAGCGTCTGCGTGATGCCGATCTGGTGTTCTTTGACGGCACATTGTGGCGCGACGATGAGATGATCCAGGCGGGACTCGCCAAAAAGACCGGCCTGCGGATGGGACATCTGTCCATGTCGGGGCCCGAGGGGGCAATGGCCCGGTTGGCCGACCTTGGCATTCGTCAGAAGGTGTTCGTCCATATCAACAATTCGAACCCTGTCCTGCTGCCCAACTCCGCCGAACGGCACGTTGCTGCCGAAGCAGGCTGGACCATACCACAGCCCGATGAGGAGTTTGCGCCATGACTGAACAGGCCGCCATCCATGCCGCACCAGAAGAATCTCTCGACAGTTCCGATGCCCTTGAACGCCGTCTGCGCTGGATCGGCGCGACCCGATACCATTCGCTGCATCCGTTCCACCGGATGCTGCACGGCGGCGAGTTGAGCCAGGGGCAGGTGCAAGCCTGGGCGCTCAACCGGTTCTACTACCAGTGTTCCATCCCGATAAAGGATGCGGTGGTAATGTCGCGCTTCCGCGACCGGCAGATCCGACTGGAATGGCGGCACCGGATCGAAGATCACGACGGGTCTTTCGACAGCGAAGGCGGGATCGAGCGCTGGCTGAAACTGACTGTTGGATTGGGGCTGGACCGGGCTTATGTCGAATCAACCGATGGCATCCTCGCCGCCACCCGTTTCGCTGTGGATGCCTATGTCCATTTTGTGCGTGACCAGAGCCCGCTCGAAGCGATTGCATCGTCACTCACTGAATTGTTTGCCCCGAACCTGCATACCGAACGGATCTCGGGCATGTTGCAGCATTACGATTTTGTCCGACCCGAGATCATGACCTATTTCCAGCGCCGGCTCGATCAGGCCCCGCGCGACGCCCGTTTTGCGCTGGATTATGTCAAGGCCAATGCCAACACGCCAGAGCAACGGCAGGCGGTCTGTGATGCTCTGACGTTCAAGACCAACGTGCTCTGGGTCCAGCTTGACGCACTTTATCATGCCTATGTCACCGGCATGGTGCCACCCGGCGCCTTCCGTCCGGAGGGGATGGGATGAGCGACCAATCAGCGCCTGTCCCCATTTCGGATGCCGCCACCGAGCCCCAACCGGCCAAGCGGAGCCTGCGCCCGCAGATCACCGCCGACAGCGTGCCAAAGCTGCCGCGTCATGTACGGCTCAAACATGACAAGACACGGGATCGCTGGGTCATTCTGGCGCCCGAACGGGTGCTGGCCCCCGATGATGTTGCGGTCATGGTGCTGCAACTGGTGGACGGCAGCCGCAGCGTAACGGCAATCGCCGCGACACTCGCCCAGACCTATAATGCGTCGCCGGAGGTCATTCTGGCCGACATCATCCCCTTGCTGCAGGATCTTGCCGACAAGGGTTTCCTTCTGACAATGGCGGAGGTTTCAAATGCCTGAAGATATCGTTGCCGAAGACGGCTTTCAGCTTGTCACCAAACGCGGCGAGGCCAAGGGCCAGACCTATGGCATCCCGCTGGCCGTACTGGCCGAACTGACGCACCGTTGCCCGCTGCAATGCTCCTACTGTTCTAACCCGCTCGAACTCGAAAAGTCATCGAACGAACTGACTACCGACGAATGGTTCAAGATCATAGATGAACTTGCCGAAATCGGCGTGTTGCAGATCCATTTTTCAGGGGGCGAACCCGCCGCGCGCCGGGATTTGGTGCAACTTGTGCAGCGCGCGACCGATGCCGGGCTCTATTCCAACCTGATCACCTCTGCCGTGATGGTCACGCGCGCCCGGCTGGAACAACTGGCCGATGCCGGGCTCAATCATGTTCAGATCAGCGTGCAGGGTGCCGAATCCATACTGGCCGACCGGGTCGGCGGCTATCGTAACGGCCATGCGAAAAAGCTTGAGGTAGCGCGCTGGGTGCGTGAACTGGACCTGCCACTTACCATCAACGCCGTCATGCATCGGCAGAACCTGCACCAGTTGCCGCAGATCATCGTCCTTGCAACCGCGCTCGATGCGACGCGGCTGGAAGTAGCGAATGTTCAGTATTACGGCTGGGCACTCAAAAACCGGCAGGCGCTGATGCCCAGCCGGGAACAAATGGAAGAATGCACGCGGACAGTCGAAGAGGCGCGCATCCGGCTTCATGGGGTACTCGACATCGATTATGTGATCCCCGACTATTATGCCGAGCGGCCCAAACAATGCATGGGCGGATGGGGACGGCAGTTCTTCAACATTTCTCCTGCGGGCAAAGTGCTGCCTTGCCATGCGGCCGAAACCATCACCGGGATGGAATTCGATTCCGTCCGTGGCAACAAGTCGATCCGCTGGATCTGGGACAATTCCGACGCCTTCAACAAATACCGCGGTACCGGTTGGATGCCCGAACCCTGCCAAAGCTGTGAGTTCAAGGAGATCGACTTTGGCGGTTGCCGCTGTCAGGCCTTTGCCCTCACCGGCGACGCGGGCAATACCGATCCCGCCTGCAACAAATCGCCGCTGCACGCCCGCGTCTTTGAAATTGCGGCGCGAGAGGCTGACGCGGCACAGAACCGTTTCATCTACCGCAACTTTTCCGGTGGGACAGCAGAACCGGATGGCAAGGATGACGGCGGCTCCGCCTGATGCCCGGCGGCGACGGTTTTCACCTTGAGGTCGGTGATGGCCACGCGATCTGGGTCAGACCCTGGGGCGATCCTGCGGGTATTCCGGTGGTGTTTCTGCATGGTGGGCCGGGCAGCGGATGCAATCCGTCGCAGACCGCGCTTTTTGATGCGACACGGCACCATGTGATTTTTGTCGATCAACGGGGCGCCGGACAAAGCGTGCCGCGCCGGGAGCGACGGCACAACACCACAGCGCATCTTGTCGCGGATCTGGAAAAGGTCCGCCTCCATCTGGCGATAGACCGTTGGCTGGTCGTCGGCGGATCTTGGGGCGCAACGCTGGCGCTCGCCTATGCCCAAACTCATCCGGACCGGGTGCGGGGCATGGTACTCAGAGCGGTTTTTCTGGGGACGCGGGCCGAACTCGACTGGGCCTTCGGCACTGCACTTGCAACCTTTCACCCGGTCTTGCACGACGCACTGATGGCGCTGGTCCCCCTTGCACCTGATCCGCTACCCGCACTTTGGGACTTGATCCTGAACCCCGACCCCGACATCCACACTCCCGCCGCGCAGGTTTGGTATCACGTCGAGCGGGTGCTGTCCGAACTGGTTCCCGCCGTGACGACAATGCCGCCGCGCGCCGACAGCGCCAGTTTGTCTGCGACTCCCTTCATGGAGGCGCATTATTTCAGCAACAACTGTTTCCTCCCCGACGGCGCGCTGCTGGCGGGTGCGGACCTGCTGGCCGAGATTCCGGGGATCATCGTGCAGGCGCGCTACGATCTTCTTTGTCCGCCCGTGACAGCCAGCCGACTCGCAGCACGATGGCCGACGGCGCAATTGGTGATCGTCGAGGCAGCAGGCCACGCTCTTGGCCACCCCGCAGTCACGGTTGCCGTGCGCGAAGGCATCACATCGCTTACTCAGGATGCGCCCTCTGCCACGGGTGCGATGACCCTGTAAAGCCCCGGCCGCTCGGCAAGCGCACTCCTGAGCGCCACTTCTTCGCCGAGTACGACCAGCGGACCATCCTGCAAACCAGCAAACAAATCGTCGGCAAAGCGGCGCAAGTCAGTGACGCACGTACCCAGTGCTGACTCCAGATCCGCCTGCCGGATCGCATCATCTGACCCGGTCAGATGCTGTTCCAGCGCCGCCAGCATGGCGCCATCCGGTGTCAGGGGGCGCAAAAGCTCGGCGATCGCGCCGATACGGCAACGGGCCACCATAGACGCATCCGCATTGCGCCGCAGCCACTCGGGCGCCGCGCGGCAGGCATCTATCGTGTTCAGCAGTTGCGGGTCGCGAAAGTATGCGAAAGTCGCCAGACCGGTTCCTATGTCAAGCCGCGTCCTTATGCCATAAGCCCCGCCTGCGACGCGGACCCTGTCCCACAGCCACGCGGTCGCAATCGCCCGCAGCCCCGCAAGACTGGCCCCATCTGCAGGCCGTTTCAGGTTCGCTCCGACCCCGACCACATTGAGCGGCGAGGCTACGGCATAGCCTTCGCGCGGGTGCAGGCGGGCGAACGGGACCACTACGGCGGGCGTGCCACCGCGCGGCAGCAACGCCGCGAAATCGTCCGGGTCGCCCGCGACCGTCAGAACCGCGCCTGAAAATGCGCGCAGCGCCGCCACCAAAGCCACCAACTCGTGCCGCAACCCTTCGGGATCTGTCGCCGCTTGGCGGGCGAACTGTTGCAGGCGCCCAACAACGTCCGGCCCCTCGGCCATGTCCCGCACCGCGCCTGCCAGACCCGCGCCCGCCGCGAGCCGGACCTCGGCCAGAACATGCCCCGCCCCAAGGTGGCGCCGCGCGGCCGCGGCCAATGCCTGCTGTGCGATGCGGCGCAGCGCGTCTGGCGCTATCACCGCGACCCGTTCCCAGACGGCCTGCATCAGATCGCACAGCGCACCTGCCTGCGTGGCAAGCGCCGCCCCGCGCAGGATCAGGCGCGCCGCGTCGGGCCGCCGCTGACCCTCATGCCATCGCCCGGACGCAGTCCAGACCTGCGCGCTGATCCCTCCCGTGCGCATGGCAATCGCCTGCCCCAGCGCCACATCCCCGCCTGCCGCCGACAGGATCGCGGCCAGCAGCGGCATCAACTGCACCTGTCTCGGCGCCAAACCTGTCATATCCAGCGCGAGATCGGCCCGCACAATGCCAACCTCCCCTGTTATCAGGCGCAAAACCGGTCCGGCAGTAGTCAAACGAAGCGGCGTCACCCGGCGTGGAAGGTCGGAAAACGGCAGCAGCGGCAAGCTGGCAAGCGCCTCCGGACTATCTGCCGTTTCTGCAGCGCTTGGCGCAGTTTCCCGCGACCCTTGCGACCGAGTTGACACCGTGCCTTGCGACGCCGACACAGGCGGGGCATTGTCAGGTGACACGATCAGCGTCAGTCGATGCGGATTCTCGAGTATATCCTGCCGCAAGAGGTCGGTCAGGGCGTGGCGGTCACGAGCTAGCCCGTCAATCAACCTTTGCAACGCCGACCCATGATCGAGCGCCGCCAGAGGGTCGTCCCCATGCCGCCATCTTCCCAGAACGCGGTCCAGCGCCACCAGCCCGCGCGGCCGTGGCCCATTGCCCTGAGCCCTGAGCCGAAAGGCAAGCATCGCCACTGCCCCTGCGGTGGCATCAGCGGACACGCCGTCTCGGGCCAGTGTTGCAAGCGCGGCATCAACCTTTTGGGCCGTCTCCCCGATCGGGGCCGACCCCGGGCCGGCCAGCCCCACGTCAAACATAGGCGCCGCAAAATCGGTAATCAGCCCGCCGCCTACCCAGATCTGGCCGGGACTGCCGCACTCCAGATGGCCGCGCATCCCGGACCCTTCTCGGCCCACCAGCGCGAGGGCCAGACAATCCCGGCCCAATGGCCCCAAAGACCCCTGCGGCTCCTTAAGTACCCAACCGATCCCGGCCACCGCGCCGCTGGAGCCGGCATGCGACAGAGAGCAGATTCCTGGTGCAATTGACAAGGCGGTCGGTCCCAAGGCTTGCGGGACAGCGGTCCGCGCGGCAAATCCGTCGAGATCGCTGTCGATCTGGTCCAGCATGGCCGCAAGGTCAAAATTGCCCCACAAAAAGATCAACATGCTTGACGGATGATAGTGCCGGGTATGAAAACGGCGCAACGCATCGGGCGTCAGGGCGGGCATGGCCAGCGGATCGCCACCATAGACATAGGCGAGCCCGGTGCCGGGATACAGACCACGGCGCATCGCATCGCGCCACACATTGACCGGATCGGCTCAGTGGCCGCGCATCTCCGTCAGCACCACACCCGACAACCGGGTACCTTCGTCTCCGACAGGATGCCAGGCCTCCTGCGCAAAATGGTCGTCGCGCAGCAACGGATGCAGCACCGCATCCATGATGACCGTGGCAAGATTGCCGAAATCGGCATGGTTCAGGCTGGCGGCATGATAGGTGGTCCGGTCCGGCCCGGTAGATGCATTGAGACAGGTCTGCAACGATGCCTGCAGCAGCGCAGAAAAAGGTCGTGACAGCGGAAAACGCAGCGACCCGCGAAAAACCATGTGTTCAAGCACATGTGCCACCCCGGTATCATCCTCGGGCAGCGTCGGAAACGTCACGGAGAACACCTTTTCGGGCTCGTCGTTCAGAACAGCGACAATATCAGCCCCCGTCATCCGGTGCCGAAACCGCAGACCCTGCCCGCCATGATCGGACAGTGCACAGCGGGCGACGATGTCGAACGCGGGATGACGCATCGGCTTCCTTTGATCCGCGCGCAGCTTGCCCGCAATCACTTTGCCCGACAAGTTCCATTGCGACTGATCAAATCCGAACTGGAGCCCCGTTCTGCAAGGATTAAACCTGATCTGGATTCAGACCATCGGGCCAAACTGTCCGTCAAAAGGCTTCTTCCAACGAAGACCACGCGCCATGACCATCATCATGGCTCATGGC
>Ga0105046_10009382_pt1 | contig 15309 bp, 10 predicted proteins | sample MAT03_FD_78385 | JGI IMG/M metagenome (GOLD analysis project Ga0105046, IMG submission 78385) | Freshwater microbial communities from Lake Fryxell liftoff mats and glacier meltwater in Antarctica - MAT-03 (megahit assembly) | ecosystem: Environmental > Aquatic > Freshwater > Ice > Liftoff...
ATCGAACGCGGGCCGGGTTGCTCAGAGCTCAACTCAATCGCCGCCCCTCTAAGCGGTCGCCACTCGTGATCGTGGCAGTGTTCCTCATGCTTACCTAGCGGCCTGCGTCATAACTTGTCCGGCATCAGGCCTTCCGCAGTGCCTCACCTTCTCACGGTACGATCCGGCAGGGCGCCGTGCGCCAGCATTTCTCGACTCCAATTTTTGACTGTCCCGTGTTGTTGTCTTGACTGTCCCGTGTTGTTGTCTTGACTGTCCCGTGTTGTTGTCTTGACTGTCCCGTGTTGTTGTCCTTTGCGCACCAACGCGAGCACCGCCCCACGGTCACGACGGCCCAGCACGAAGTAGTGAAACTGCGAGAAAGTGCCGGCCACCCACTGGCGGCGCTCGTCGCCACAAGGCGCAACAAACTCGACCGCACCGGCGCCGTCAAGAAATTCCCGGACGTCGTCCAGGGACCGAAACAAACAGGTACGAAGGGTCACGATCATCCTCCAAGGATGGTCGTTCAGGCTCACTTCTCGTTGGAATCACGACACCTCCTCCAGGCTCAAGTCTCATTGGAAGAGGCTACCGATTGCTGCCAACCCGTTCTCGGTCGCACACTCCGGTCTGCACGACACTGTCGCGACAATCCGTTGGTACGGGATATGAAAATCGCGCCCGCTCTGCTGTTGTCCCTGAGTTCCCTTGCCACCGCGCAGACGCCGCAGGTGAACTACGACATTGTCTACGTGCGCCAGGAGCGTTTCGGCGACCAGACCTTCACCTGGTGGCCGGAGGTGTTCCATCCGGCGCGTCTGGATGCGGGCGCGGATTTGATGCTGCTGCATCCGGACGGCAGCGAGGAGGTGCTGGTCGATGGTGGCATTGGTGGCGTCACCGATCCGGTGGTCTCCTTCGATGGCCAGTCGGTGTACTTCGCGCGGTTTCCCGACCTGCGTACCGAGTCGCTGAATCCCCAGCGCGATCTCCTGCCGCACGCGGGTGCCGACATCTGGCGCATGCATGTGCCGACGCGCCAGCTCACCCAGATGACCCACGGTGAGTTCACGCCCAACACCGGCGCGGGAAACTGGCATCCGACCAATCCGCTGGATCCGCCGGGAACCTTCAACCGGCTCGGCTACGGCATCCTCAATCTGGGACCGATGCCGCTGCCGGACGGGCGCATCGCCTTCACCAGCAATCGCAACGCCTTCGTGCCGCCGAAGGGCTTCACGATGCCGACGCTGCAGATTTTTGTGATGGACGCCAATGGCGACAACGTCGAGGCGATCGCGCCGATGTCGATCTCGTCGGCCCTGCATCCGACCATCCTGAAGAACGGCGAGCTGATGTTCTCGAGCCACGAAGTGCAGGGCCTGCGCGACCAGCGCATGTGGGGCATCTGGGGCATCGCGCCGGATGGTCGCGCGTGGCGGCCGATCGTCAGCGCGTTCCACGACGCGCGCGCGTTCCACTTCATGACTCAGGTGAGCGACGGTCGCATCGTCGTGGTCGACTACTACAACCTCAACAACTCGGGTTTTGGCACGCTGTTGACCGTGCCGGAAAATCCGCCAATCGGGATGCCGCCGTTCCATTCGGCCTTCCTCGACGACAACCCGGACTTGCCGGAGACGCTGTCGTTCGGCGCCTATCAGTTCCAGATGCACTTCACCCCGCGTGGCACGCAGGTGCTGACGCCATTCACCCATCCGGAGGACGAGGCCGCGCCGATCGGCGCCGGTGGCGTGCGCGTCGGCAAGCTGACGCATCCGTCCGGCGCACCGGGCAATGACCTGCTGGTGGCGTACAGCGCCGGGCCGGTCAACCATCTGGATCGCCCGGTGCAGATCCCGCGCATCGACAGCGGCATCTATCTGATCGACCAGATGCAGACGGTCACCAATCCCAACCAGTTGGTGCTGATCAAGAACAACCCCAACTTCAACGAGGCGTGGCCGCGCGCGCTGGTGGCGTACCAGGCGGTGCATGGCGTCGCCGCGCCGGCGAGTCGGCCGTGGTTGCCCAACGATGGCAGCGTCGATGCGCGACTGCCCGCCGGCACGCCGCATGGGCTGGTAGGGTCGAGCAGCGTGTACAAGCGCGAGAGTTTCCCCGGCTACACGCGCAATGGCTACGAGGCGTATCTGGGCCTGGACGCCTTCAACACCACCGAGAACGGCCAGAGTCCGAACTGGTTCACCCAAGGGGCCGACGCCGGCCATTACAGCAATGCCGACATCTGGGCGCTGCGCGTGGTGTCTATGGAGCCCAATACGCACCGCTCCTACGGCCCCAACGAGGGTCAGCACTATCACTCGCACGCCAACGAGCGCCTGCGTGTGCTCGGCGAGATTCCGCTGCGCAAGCGCGACGGACTGGGGCAGGTGATCAACGATCCGGAAGGCAATCCGGACACCAGCTTTCTGGTCAAACTGCCGGCGGATACGCCGTTCACCTTCCAGCTGATCGACCGCCGCGGCATGCTGCTTGCCGCCTCGCAGACCTGGCATCAGGTGCGGCCCGGCGAGAAACGCGTCGACTGCGGCGGCTGCCACGCGCATTCGCAGCAGCCGCTCGACTTCAACCAGACCGCCGCGGCTGCCGCGAACTTCCCGGTGTACGACCTTGGCGCGACTACGCCGCTGCTCACGCTCGCCGCCAGCGGTGATCCCGGTCTGCGCTCCGAAGCGGTCGGCGCGGTCAATGTCGAGTTCCTGCGCGACATCCGCCCGCTCCTGCAGCGCTCGTGCGTCAGTTGCCACAGTGGTGGCGCGCCGGCCGGCAATCTCAATCTTGACAGCCTCACCGCGATCAACGGCTTGCCCGGCGACTATTTCCGGTTGGCCGCCGACAGCAGCGGCCAGTTCGGCTATCCGCCACTGATCGGCAACTGGCGCCAGACCAATGCCAGCCGCTACATCCGCCAGTTCCAGAGCCGCCGCAGCCTGCTGATCTGGAAGATTTTCGGCCAGCGTCTGGATGGCTTCGCCAATGCCGACCATCCGACCGAGAGCGTGCCGGGCAATCCGGCGACACTGCCGCCCGGCGCTGATCCTTCGCTCGCCGACCTGGACTACAGCGGCACACCGATGCCACCGCCAGGCTCGGGTACGACGCCGCTCAGCGACGAGGAAAAACTCCTGTTCGTGCGCTGGATCGATCTGGGCGCACCGATCGACACCGGCAGCGGCAGCGCCGCGGCGCTCGGCTGGCTGCTCGACGATCTCAAGCCCACGCTGACGATCTCGGCGCCGCGTGCCGGCACCAACCCCGGACCGCTGACGGAAATCCGTTTCGGCATTGCCGACGCCTACACCGGCATCGCGCCGGCCAGCCTCGACGTCCGCGCCGACTTCGCGGTCAACGGTCGCGTTGCTGGCAGCCAGATGGCGGACCTAGTGCAGGATCTCGGCGACGGTCGTCGGCGCATCGTGCTCAGCCCCACGATTCCGACGCTGGTACGCGGCGTTCTCACCATCGGAGTCGCCGATCAGCAGGGCAACCGACAGCGCCAGCAGCGTGTGTTTGGCGTGGGTGCGGATGTGTTGTTGGTGAACGGCTTTGAGTGATTGGGCGTCAACGAGCGTCTTATCCGCAAAGGACGCAAAGAACGCAAAAGGGTGAGACGGGATTTCGCGGCAGGCGACCCGCCGTGGAACGCCCGTCGGCTGAGGATTTGGCGGGCTGTACGGGCCGCACGTGGCGCGGCTCCGGCGCGCGGAGTCCATGTGCTTGCGCGAGGGGTTTTCGCGCCGGCGGCAGCGAGCCCGATCCAGAGCGCCGGGCGCCTCGCATCGACAACCGTGCCAAGTCGCCTTTGCACGGTTGTCGATGCGAGGCCCCGGCCTACGTCGTGATCAGCCTTGGGGCCCGTTCCCTCAGGGGCGGATCCGGGCTGCGAGAAAGGCAGGCCTGCGGGTAACTTGAACTATGTCTGGTGGTTGGATATGCGCTATCCCGCGCGGCCGCCAGAGACGGCCGCGCGGTGCGTTTCAGAAGCCGACCTGGAAGCTGAACTCGCCGGTCGCCAGCGTTGGATTGCCGAAGCGGTTGCGCGATCCCAACTGAATGCGCCAGGTGCCCTGCAGGCGGTCGATCTGCTGGTGGTAGGACCAGAACAATCCCATGGGCGTGGGATTGCTGGCGCCGCCGGAGTGGGTGAACATCGGCGCCGGGTACTGCGTGCCGCCCGGCGAGGTGATGAACGCCACGGCCTCACGCGCGCCGAGGGTACCCCACGGAATGTTGGCGAGGACCATGGACAGAGAACTGCCACCAATGGTGCTCACATTCACGCTGCAATTGAGCCAGTAGCGGCCGGCCGACAGGACGTCGCCGCCGGTGCAGCGCAGGCCGCGTTCAACATGGGCGACGCCGAGAGTTTCCGGCGTGGTGCCGGCCGGCGTGAGGTCGTGATTGAAGCCAGCGCTGCCGCCGACGCGGGCCGGGTCCAGCCAGTCCGAGAGTCGCGTTTCCCGCGTGCCATCGCCGTAGTAGGAGGCGCGCACAGCGCCGTAATAGTCGCTGCTGCTGGCCGAGTAGGCTCCCGTGGACGCGCACGACGCTGGACCGCCGTGCAACTGCCCGATGATCGCACCGGTGTGATCGAACAGCGGTGCACCCGATGAGCCCCGCTCAGTCGTACCCACCGAGTAGTACGGCAGGTGGTGGTGCGAGTTGGTATTCGTCGAGCTGCCGTAGTTGATCGGGTGCATCGGTGCGTCGGTGTAGCTGACGCGCTTCTCGTGGCCGCTCGGATGGTGCACGACGAAGGCGCCGCGCGCACCCACGCCGGTGCTCCACCCGGACCAGAAGGCGTTGGCTGTTGCCGGCACACCGCGGCTGAGTCGCACCAGCGCGAAATCCGACTCGGCGCGCGTGGCCACCAGAGTTGCTCCGCCCATCTGCACGGCGCGGTGACGGGTAATGGCCAGCGGCGTGCCGCTGGCGGTGCCGCTGCGACAGGTGTCGCTCTCGTAGCCCCAGTACAGCACCATCGAGCGCGCCTGGGTGGCCGTGGTGATGCAATGGTTGGCAGTCAGGAAATACGGTTCCACCGGATTGCTGCCCGTGTTGGCGACCAGGGCGCCGGTGCACACGCCGCCGCCATTGGTGTAGCGGGCGACCGAGCGCGCTTGCGGCGCGACCTGCTGGCCGGCGCTGCAGACCGTGTCGACATTGCAGGAGCCGGACTTGGCCAGGGCCTTGCCGATGTCGATGAACCCGTGATGGGCGGTTTTGAGCGTCAGTCGTGCCTTGCCGCGATCCGCGGTCGGCACCCACAGCGACATGTCGGCGATGTCGCCCTTGACCATGGCGGTCCAGAACTCACCGCGATCCGCCGGCAGCAGGTCCTGGCTGATGCCCACGGCGTCGTTCGGATTGATCCGCGACTGGATGTTGAGCAGCGCGGACTTGGGCAGGTCGAGCGCCGAAAAGCCGAAATCCAGGGACTTTGCCCCGGTCGATTTCACCGTGAATTGCCACAGAGACCAGCCGTTGCCGAGATCCTGCCACTGGCCGGTACTGGGTTGGCCGTTGACCAGCGTGACGCCACTGACAGCGATCGGGACGGCGTAGGTCAGGCGCTTGTTGCTCGGAATCGCGGCGGAGGCTTTAGCCAGGAGGGCGGCATCCACCTTGAGATCCACGGTGGCGTCGGATGCCTGCACGGGTGTCTGGGTGGCGCCGAACACGAGCATGAGGATGGCGCTGCACAGTGGGCGAAGTTGCGGTTGCACGAGGGACATGGGATTTCCTGGTTTGCAGTCGATGGGCGTGCGCGGTCAGTGGTTCTGGCCGACGACGGGTGGCGGCGTCGCGATGACGCTCGCCGCACACATCCGCTACCGTCCTTGCGGCGCCGGGCGTCGGATGTGCAGCTCACACGAACGCAGGGAGGGCAGCAATTCGTGCAACGCTTGACGATCGGCCGATGTCGCGCTGGTTGCGAAGTTCGACGTCACCCAGGGGATGGCGACCGCACACCTGCGCCGCGGTCACCTGCGCCATGCGCATACAGCGATCACGGGGGGAGCCCCGGCCAAGCTCGAATGCGATCAACAGTGAGCCCGGACGCAGGGAACACGGCGGTGCCGTGTTCCCTGAGGGCTTTGTGAGACGTCAGAGTGCTTCAAGTCGGGTGACGTAGCGCACGCTCACCTCGAGTTCCCCGCCCAGTGCCATCAGCGGCAGCAGGCCGGGGTCGAGGCGCGGCTGCAGCCGCGCCAGCAATTGCAGGAAGTAGTCCAACAGACCAGGCTCGATGCGCTGGCTACCCGCAATCCTGATTCCTGCGAGCACACCAGGATCGATGCGTCCGCCTGGACCGATGGGAATGGCGGACAGACGCGTCGCATCGACAATCTTGGTCGCGCTCAGCCCCAGGTAGGCGAGGTCCTTGCCGGCGTATGCGCTGGCCGGCGCCGGCAGACTCACGCACGTTTCGCGCTCGGTTGTCAGCAAGACAATGCGCGTCTGGCCACTGACGACGCTACTGCTGGTGACTCGGTTGACTTCAGAGCGCGTGCACCAGGTGTCGGCGGCGTGCGTGCTGCCAGCGCTGAGCGCGCAGATCAATCCCAACGTAAACTTTTTCATCTGACTTCCCCGAAGATGGACGATTGCGCCGCCGCACGGCGGGCGTGGCAACAAACGGAGAACCAGCTAGGTTGTGTGCACGGGGTTGCCGTCCCGGCGCTGAAACATGATGTTGCTGCACGGATCCGGCGCCTTTGCGCGTATGCACCAGATGTCACCCCGAGGAAACGCCATGGACCACGCCGAATGTGTCGTCGAAGCCAACTTCGTGCCCACGCCGGCGCTGCCGCGTGCAGACAACAGCGCACACTCAAGGATGCGCGCGGGCATCGTCCGCGCTTACGCCGCGCGGGCGCCGGGCGCGCCCTTCGAGGTGGTCGAGTTGCACTGGGGCGCGCTGCCCGACGACGAAGTCGAGGTTGTGGTGGAGGCCTGCGGACTGTGCCATTCGGACCTCGCCATGTGGCGCGACGACTGGTCGCGCAAGCGCTTTCCGCTGGTCGCCGGACACGAGATTGTCGGCCGCGTCGTCGCCTTCGGGCGTGATACCCATGGGCTGGAACTGGGTCAGCGCGTCGGCATTGGCTGGTTCCGCAAGAGTTGCTTGCATTGTCCGGCTTGTCGCCGCGGCGATTTGCAGCACTGCGTCGCGTTGCAGCGCTTGCTGTTGGACGGCACCGGCGGTTTTGCCGAGCGAGTACGCTGCCATTGGGCGTGGGCACTGCCGCTGCCGGCGACGCTGGATCCGCGCAGTGCGGGTTCGCTGTTCTGTGCTGGCATCACCGCCTACGCGCCGATCGCGCGGCATGTGCACCCGAGTCACCGCGTCGGCGTGGTCGGCATCGGTGGTATCGGCCACTTGGCGGTGCAGTTGCTGCGGGCCTGGGGTTGCGAGGTGCTCGCCGTGGTGCGCGACGAGGCACAGGCCGTAGCGGCTCTGCGGCTCGGCGCACACCGCGCCGTGCTCTCGGGATCCAGTGCCGAGGAGCTGCGACACGCCGGTGGTCTGGACCTGTTGCTGGTCACTACTTGCGCGCCGCTGGCGTGGCCTGCGTTGCTGGGCATGCTCGCGCCGCAAGGGCGCTTGCATCTGCTGGCGATGAGCTGCGAGGCGATTCCGCTGATTCCCGCCGAGCTGATCCCGCGCGCGCTGACGCTGTCCAGCTCGCCGCTCGGGCGCCCCGACGAAGTGCTGCAGATGCTGACGTTCTGCGCGCGACACGGGGTCGCGCCGCAAGTGGAGTTCCTGCCGATGCGCCGACTTGGCGAAGCGCTGCAGATGTTAGAACAGGGCAACACGCGCTATCGCCTGATGCTGACCCCGGATATCGACTGACGTCGTCGCTATGCTCGGCAGCGGGCCGGCAGGCAGGGAAGGGGACGATGGACCTCGAAAGACTGAGTGCGGTGGTGGCCCTGATCGAGACCGGCGATTGGGGCCGCGCAGCGCAACGGTGCGCGCGCACCCAGACCCAGCTACGCGCCGATCTGCGCGCCGTGGAGGACTGGCTGGGCGTGACGTTACTGCAGTCGGATGCGGCTGGTCAGATTCAGCCCAGCGCCGAAGGTCGTCGTCTGCTGCCGCGCGCGCAGGCTTTGGTGGCCGATGCCGAGCGGCTGCGCGATCTGTTCCGCGCGCCCGCTGCCGGACGCGAGCTGCGCGTGATCTGCAGCCACTATCTGGCCAGCTATCTGCTGATCGACCGTCTGCAGGACTTTCGGCTGCGCCATCCCGACGTGGTGCTGAAGCTGTCGGTGCGTACCGAGATTCAGATCCTGTCGGCGCTGCAGCAGGACACCCTGTGCAGCGTGGGATTCTGCGCGCCGCTGGAATCGCCAACCGGGTTGCGTTACCGCCACTGGTTTTCGATGCCTTGGTCTCTGGTGCTGCCTGTCGGACACGCACTGGCCTCGCGCGCGGTGTTGTCGCTGCGCGACGTGGCGAGCGAGCCGCTGATCCTGTTCGAACTCGGTTCGACCGGACGCCAGCACCTGCTGCACGCCTTCCATCGCGTCGGTGTGGAGCCGCAGGTGGCGCTGCAGGCCACGACTACGGCACTGATCGTGCAGATGGTCGAGGCGGGCCTGGGCGTTTCGGTGTTGCCGCTGTTGCCGTCGGGGCGCGTCACGGCGAACCGCGCGCTGACCGTGGTGCCGCTGAGCGACCCCATCGAGGCGATCGACTCCGGAATCTTCATGCGGCCGGAATGGGCCGACGACCCGCTGCTCAACGAGCTGATCGATTGGGTCACCGCCGAGCCGGTGTGAGTGGCGTGCACGGATCGACCGCGCGCCTGCATACGTAGGCTAGGCGACGCCCGGATCACTGCGGCGCGCGCCCCCATTTGCCTTGCCTTCAGGAGTATTTCATGCGTCCTTCGGTTGTCCTTTTCCTGGCCCTCGCATCGACCAACGGCGCTGTTGCCGAGACCCTTCCCGACAGCGTCTTCGAAATCAACCAGACGTGCGCCGAGAATGGTTGCTTTGCCGGTGACTCGGCGGGTTTCCCGGTCACCATCAACGTCCCCGGCCATTATCGCCTCAGCTCCAACCTCAACCTGGCGAGCGCCAGTTACGGCATCCTGGTCAACAACGTCTACGGTCATGTCACCATCGATCTCAAAGGCATGACCATCGCCGGCAAGAACCATTGCGATGGTCGGCCGGTCAGTGGCTGCATCTGGACCGGTGGCAGCGGCTACGGCATTGCCGCGCTGGGTCCGAAAAGCCTGACCATCAGAAACGGCCGTATCGCCAATATCTGGGGCAGCGGCCTGCGTGTCGGTTCCTGGTCTGCCAACCCCGGCTCGATCACGGTACAGGACCTGGAGATCGAACACAGTTCGTCGGACGGTGCCTATCTGCGTGGAGACACCGTGCAGATGGAGCGCGTCAAGGTGCGCCAGAACGGTGGTAACGGCCTGACCGTGAGTTCACACGACTACACCAACGGCGCGATCACCCTGCGCGGCCTCAATCTGATCGGCAATGCCAGTTACGGCATCCTGGTGTTCGCCAATCATGCGTTCATCGAGGAGAGCACCTTCCTGGCCAATGGCTCCTATGGCCTGATCAACGGTGGTGTGTTCACCCGCTCCCTGTTCCGCGGCAACAACGGCGGCGGAATGCAGGTCTACAACAACGGCCCGTCGGACATGGGCGGCAACCGTTGCGGCACCACCGCGCCGTTTACTTGTGTGGCTTACTGAGCGCTGCCAGTTGGTTGCGGATGGCCGTGGTTTCGGCGTCCGCTGCGGGCTCCAGTGCACTGATCTCGGCCAGGGTGGCGTCAACGGCCGTGGCATCCGCCAGTGCCAGTTCCACCAGCGCGCGTTGTCTCAGCGAGATCAGCAACGCGTCGCTTGCGGCATCCGCGGACCGGCTCAGGCCGACGGCGGCCTGCGCCGCCCGCTGCGCCGCCGCCGGCTCACCGGTGGCCAGCCAAGCGCGCGCGCGCGCGCGCTCGATGCCGGCGAGCAATGCCGGTGCGGGTGTTTCCAGTTGCCGCAGCGTTGCTTCGGCGCGCTCGGCGAGCGCCAGGCCGCGCGCATGGTCGCCGCTGCGCAGAACCAGCAGTGCATGTTGCTGGCGGATCGTCGCCAATTCGCTGAGCGCGTTGCCTGCCGCCACGATCGCGTCGGCGGCGCGGATGTCCGTCTCGCCCGCAGCCAAGTCGCCCTGCAGCGCGACCATCAGCCCGAGATGGAAGCGAGTCAGCGCGGCGCGCACCGAGTGCTCGCCGAACAGCGCCTGCTCGGCGGCGAGCATCTGCCGTAGTTGCGCGATGTGTCCGGACAGATCGCCGCGATTGCGCAGCAGCAAGGACAGGCCATCGCGCGCATTGATCACGGCCAGGCTGGGTTCGCCATAAAGCTTCAGCGCGAGGGCTAGCGCTTGCTGCAATTGCGCCTCGGCGACCGCCAGCCGGGGTGTCGGATCGTCTGTTACCGGTAGCTCGATCGCGGCAAAGGCCAGTTGCGTGAGGACCGGAGGCAACAGTGGATGGTCGGGCGGCAGGGCATGCTGGATATCCGCCAGCAGCGTTGCGCCGTCGCGCAGGACCTCGGCATTTCGACGGTCGATGCGCTGGGCCTCGAGCAGCCACAGGCGAGCCGCCAGCGTGCGCACGTGGGTCGGGCCAGATGCCGCCGTGCGCGCCGCGATCAGGCGTTCGAAGATGCCGCGAGCGCGTTCGAAGCCGCCCTCGCGGACTCGCACGCGCGCGTCGACCAGGGTCAGCGCTTCGGGTTCGGGTGCACCGCGCAAGCCAGCTCGCGCGGCATCGACGGCGCGCCGCGCGGCGGCGAAATCGAGCGGAACCAGCGCCAGTTCAGCGCGTACGCGCTCGCGCTCGACCTTTGCCGGTGCGTCCTCATCCGCATCCACATCCGCAGCAGCGCGCGCATCGGCGAGCGTCAGCGCGGAATCGGCGGCGGCGTACTCGTCATGCGACAGCAGCGCACTGGCCAGCAGGGCAAGCACTTCGGCGTCCACGGCGGGCGATACCGGCTGCACGCGCAAGCGCTCGACCGCCCCGCGTAGCCACGCACGGGTCTCGCGCGCCGGATCACGTACCGTGCGCATATCGCCGGCGCCCACGATCTGCGCCAGCACGCCGCCGAACGCCTGCGCCTGAAACTGCGCCTGGCGTGCCGCGTGCGCCTGCCACACGGCCAGCGTAGTCAGCAGCACCAGCGCACTTAGCGCCAGGCCGGCCAGCCAGTGGCGGCGCAGATAGCGCCGGGCGCGATAGGTGCGACCGCCGTGTCGTGCGGCAACCGGCCGATGTTCGCGCCAAGCGCGCAGATCCTCCAGCAGCGCCGCCACGGTGGCGTAGCGTTGCACCGGATCGCGCGCGAGGCAGCGCATCGCGATGGCGTCCAGATCCCCGCGCAGCTTTCGAGCCGACACCCGCACGGAATGCGGCTGGCGACTGGGCGGCTGCGGATCCTGTTGCTGGCGCAGCGTCTTCAGCTCGTTCAGCGAAAGGCCCGCGCCCTCCAGTGGCAGGCAGTCGCAGAGCACGAGATACAACAGGGTGCCAAGCGCATGGACGTCGGTATGGGCGCCAGGCTCGGCTCCATCGAACTGCTCAGGCGCTGCATAGGCGGGCGTGAGGCTACGCACGCCGTTGGCCTGTTCACCCAACCGCTGGGCGATGCCGAAGTCGAGCAATTTGGGGTTCCCCGCAGCGTCGATCAGGACGTTGGCCGGCTTCAAGTCGGCGTGGACCACGCCGTTTGCATGGGCATAGGCCACCGCCGCCGCCAGGTCCTCGAAGATGCGCAGACGCCGCGCAAGCGGCGGTTGTTCTGTGCGCACCCATTCATCCAGCGGGCGTCCGGCGATCAGTTCCGTTACTAGGTATGGGCGGCCGTCGATGGCGACGCCACCGTCGAGCAGCCTGGCAATGTTGGGATGGTCCAGGCGCGCCAGCAGGCGGCGCTCCTCGACGATCAGCGCGTCGGCATTGCGGTCCGCACGCAGCAGCTTCACCGCGACCTCGCGCTCGAAAGCGCCGTCGGCGCGACGGCCGAGATGGACCTCGCCGCTACCGCCGCGACCGATCAGCCCGTCGAGGCGCCAAGGGCCCACGCGGTCGACGGCCATGGTCGGCGCCGTGCCGGTCTCCAGCAAACCGGCCGACGGACTGACCGCACCCAGCCAGCGGCGCAGCGCCCCGGCGCGCCCGGGGTCGCGCAATTCAATATCGGCCAGCGCCGTTGCGCGCGCCGTCGCGTCCAGATCCAGCAGCGCATCGAAATCCGCTTCCAGTTGCTCCGCCGACCAGCGCGCATCCTTGCTCATCAGTCGGGCTTGCCGCCCAGGTGCAGGTACAGCCAAGCGCGTGCCTTCAACCAGTCGCGGCGTACCGTGCTTTCCTCCACGCCCAGCAGGGCGCCGACCTCGCGATCGTCGAGGCCAACGAAATAGCGCAAATGCACCACCTGCGCGGCGCGCGGCAGCGCCTGTTCCAGCGCCGTCAGCGCGGCATCGATGACCAGCAGATCGGCCCCAAATGGGTCGTTCGAGGCCAGATCGAACTGCTCGTCGATCGGTGTATGCGCAGCACCGGCGCCGCGCTTCTGTGCATGCTGGTTGCGCACATAGTCGACCAGCACCTGGCGCATGGCGCGCGCCGCGGTGGCAAAGAAGTGTTTGCGGTCGACGAACCGCGAACCCGCCTGGGCGAAGCGCAGGTAAGCCTCGTTGACCAGCGCCGTGGTCGACAGCGTTTCCCCGGCGCGGAGTGCCATGCGCTCGGCATGAGCCACCCGGCGCAGGTCGGCCTGGGCGTCGCGCATCCAGTCAGCCAACGCAGCACCCATGGGCGCGTGGCTGCGAAGCAGCGCGGTCATCTGCTGCAGGTTGATCGCATCTCCCACCGGCTCATCCACACTCGCCGTCATCGCTTTGTGCGCTCCTGGTGCGTGCACGAAATCTTGCCACTGTTGCGTATTGATGACCAACATTTCCACGCGGCAGAGCTACCTTGGCCAGAAACATGCAGTCGCGACCACTGAAACTTCGCTTGTTGCAGGCGCTGGCGGCGGTGACCTTGGCCTTTGCGCTGGCCCTGAGCATGCCATCCGTTTGCACTGCGATGCCGCCCACCGATCGTTGAGCTGTCGCTTGGGCAGCCGGCGACGGCACGCAGCGATTGCGGCTGCCACTCACACAATCTGGAGATTTTCATGACCAAGCTGGCATTTGCATTGCTGTGCGCCACCATCGCCCTGGCGTCTGCGCGTCCCGCCGCAGCGTTCACCCTGCCCTCCATTGTTCCACCCACTTGCACCTTGCAGTGGGTGCCCAATTGGCGGTGGGTGACGGTGGGCTACCATTCAAGCGGAGAGCCCATACAGGTTCTGGTCGTGGAATACCTGCCGGTGTGTCGCTGATCGCAGTACCAGCAGCCGGCGCGACTGGGGGGTCGCGTCGGTTGCAGCCTGATTCACTCCAGGGCAAACGCGACACTGGCAGCGCGGACGCGCCGAGGGCGCATGGGTGCGACGCTGGCTCAGCCGGGCCGTGGCAACGGCGTGGCAGCGCGAGTGCGCTCAGCCCGACGTTGCAGCAGCACGCGATGGAGCAACGTCGGGACCGCTTGGGCAGGCTGCAGTTCGACGACGAAGCTGGCGCTTGCGAGCGCACGCCGTGTGCCCACCGCAACGCCGACCGCACAGCACCACACGCCTGCTTGGCTGGGAATCCCGCTGAGTGTGCCGCTGCGCGCATCCAGGCGTAGCCCGGGCGGCAGTCGACCGTGAGTCACAAACCACGCCGCGTCCTCGCGCGGCTCGGTCAGTTCGAACTCCACCTGCACCGGCTCGCCGCAACGCATTGCTGGCAGGCGCGTGCGGGCGATCTCCAGCGCCCGTACCGGAACGACATCGAAACTCCAGAGGCGGCGCCGGCCGCTTGGGCGCTCTTCGAACTCGACCCAGAAGGCGCCGATCTCGCTGGGTGTGCCATACAGCGCGCGACATTCGCTGCCGAACTGCACACCGGCGGGCAACCGCGTGCCGGGCAGCAGCACGACATCCTGGTCCAGCGAGAGCTCGGCGAACCACGTCTCGCCCGCCGATACGCATGGCAGCGAGCGAGTGTACTGGCGCAGCGCCATGCGAGCGCAGCGCACATCCTCGGCTGTCTCGGGAAACGGGCCGGTCCGCGTGCGGGTGCTTTGTGCTGCTTGCTTCATCGATGGGTCCTCGTCTCGCGACACGACGGATTGGCCTCTGACGCATTCGCCAGTTGACCATGCTGTGCTTGCTTGCTGTTCGCACATACGCAGGAATGGCACGACGGCGTGCAGCGTCGCCGGCGAAGTCGCGCCGCTCGACCGGCACGCCCGGCACTGGGTTGCGGCCTTGCCGCTGCACGGAATGCTCGTGTCGCTACGTATGCGCATTCGACGATTGATCTGCTACCGCCGGAGTCTTGAACCGATGAACGCTGCAATGCGGAGTGCTTTGCTGTGTGTTTGCTGCTGCCTGGCCAGCGCCAGCGCTCAGGCCGGCCTGCTGACCCTGCGCTGGCCCGATCAGGCCGTGGGTGGCGTTTGCACTGGGCAAAGCTTGCAACAGTGCCTCGATGCAGCGCCACCCGGCAGCGTGGTTCGGGTGGTCCGGGGCCAAAACGGCAATCCCGATCACCATGCCATCAACAGCACCCTGACCATTGCCAAGCCGCTGATCGTGAGCGTGGACCCCGGGGTGGACGCCGTGTTGGCCGAAGGCGCCGATATCATCTGCCGGGCGCCGGCCGGCGCGAGCGGCGACTGCCATGTCGAAGGCTTCGTGTTGCGCCGCGGCAGGATCCTGGTGGATGCCGAAGACGTGTATCCGGGCGTCGTCACGCTGCGCGGCAACCGCGTCGGAATTCCACCGGATGGCAACGGCCAGGCCGCCCTGATGGTGGAGTTGCGTACGGGTCGTCCCGGACCCGAGTGGGTGATCGAGGTCGCCAGAAACGTGTTGTCGTCGACCGCGGCGTCGGGTGCGGTGGGGATCTCCATTTCCAATACCTTCAGCGGCAGTCCGATGCAGGTGGACGTGCGCGACAATCTGGTCGAATCGACGCATCCGCAGGGTGTGCGTCAGGGCATCCTGGTCGCGCACGCTGCCGGTTCCGCGCTGCGTTTGGTGCGCAACATCGTGCGCGGGCCGACCGACACCGATTTCTCCAGTTCCCTGCTGTCGGTGAGTGTCAATTCAGGGAGTTCGCCGCAAGTCCGGATCGCGGACAACTGGCTGCACGCGGCACCCAACGTGA
>Ga0105046_10009388_pt1 | contig 15305 bp, 12 predicted proteins | sample MAT03_FD_78385 | JGI IMG/M metagenome (GOLD analysis project Ga0105046, IMG submission 78385) | Freshwater microbial communities from Lake Fryxell liftoff mats and glacier meltwater in Antarctica - MAT-03 (megahit assembly) | ecosystem: Environmental > Aquatic > Freshwater > Ice > Liftoff...
GCTTGCCCAGCATCTGCCACTCGTGATCCAGCGTGGTCATCTCGACTTTCTTCTTACCCGTGGCGGCAACCCGCCCGGTGTGATGCATGCCGTCGTAGCCACCTAGATGTGCCTGTCCAAAGGAGAACTCTACTTCGCCGCAGGACCTGCCGGCCGCCTTGGTGCGCAGTTGCCAGCGTTCACCAAAACCGGCTTTCACATGCGTGCGCTGGATGGATGGAGCCGTATTTGGCGATGGCTCGAACGACATTACCTTCACGTCAGCGCGTTGCCGTACAATGGGCACCGACATAAGGCCGATATTGGCCCCCACGTCGAAATACCAACTATTAGGCCGGGCCAACGAGCCAATTATCGTCAGCAGTTCCGATTCATAGATGCCCTGCTCGCAAGCGAGACGAAAAATCCAAGCCTTTGGAGGGAAATAAACGCGGGTACCGAAGTAGCTGAACCAGCCCTTGTATCCCGGACACCAGGAATGCAGAGCGTATTTGGCGTGTTGGCGAAGGGTCATGATCAGAAGGCAATTTCAGACATTGCCGCCGCAAAGCCGCAGTAAGGACTGTAGCCGGCGCACCAATCCAGTCGCGGTAATGTCGGCCGAGGAGGCGATGTGGCGCAGGCATATCATGCCCACTGCCAACAGCAGTACACTGCCGGTAAAAATGCCCCAGGCTGGCGGCAACAACCAGGAAGTCGCAAGCGCCAGCACCATTGACAACACCCCGAGTATAAGCGCTTGCCAAACCTCACGCGACCAGCTCATGCCGCGCTTTGCCATTTCCCGGTAGTAGGCGAGGGAAAACACGGCATTTGCCACGATGAGTGCTACGCCCGTGGCGCGCATGCCCAGCAGCGGCAGCGCAAGCCAGAGCGTGACGACCTGTGTCACGTTGTATAACATTTCAAGCAACAGGCACGCACGCGCCTCGTTCCGCGAGATAAGCACAAAGCCCATTGGCCATGCCAAGAGGCGGCCATAGACGCCTACCGCCATCAATTGCAAAACCGGCACGGCCTCGCCGAACTCGCGTGAATAAAAAAACGGGATGAGCAATGGCGCCATGACGATAGTGCCGAGCACTCCCGGGAGGCCCAAAAGCAACGCGACCGCTGTTTGCTCGTTGACCATCCGGAACGTCGCCCTCGCATCCGAAATCACAGCGCTCACCCGTGGTAGATAATCGGTTCCCATCGCGCCTAGTATGTACTGGGCATACATGCCCGAGAGCCCATAGGCCGATTGATAGATGCCGGCGCCGGCTTCACCAGCCTCGCGAATCACTATCGCGCGGACGAGGATGTGCCCAAAGCTCGATAGCATGCCGATGCCTACGACAAGCCCACCCACCTGGATCAACCGTGAAGCGATTTCGCGGGAATACATAGTGTCCGCATCAGGCGCCGGAAAGGGGGCACCGCGAGAAAACCACCACGCCAGCAGCGCCTGAACAGCTGCACCGGCAACAAGCGCGGTCACGATCCCACCTCGACGCCAAATCAAGAAACTTGCTATGGCTACGAGCGCCCCCCCCACTCCGCTAACAACGCTGTAACTCGCGACACGTTCCACTTGGCCGGCAGCCTGTATTGTGGCGATGAAGTAGTTAGTCATCAGATTGGCGGCGATGGTAAGCGCCAGCACCGCGATGGCGACAGTGTGCTGGCCGTTGCCAAACGACGCCTCCGACACCCAGGGCGAAGCTAGTGTTAGCACCGCAGTCCCCGCTACCGCCAGCAGTAATGTCAACCGGCGGAAGGTCAACAGCGTACGCTTCATGCGCTCATCGTCGCCCGTCCCCCGCGCCTCGGCCAGTTCACGCACGCCGCTGTAGTTGAGTCCTAATGACGCAAATGAGGTGGCGAGCGATGAAACAGAGAGGTACATACCCATCACGCCGACACCTGCCTTGCCAAGAATCAAAGCGATGACCTTCGCGCGCGCCATACTCACAAGCATATTGATGGCGCTCGCCCCACCGAGCAGTGACGTCGCCTTCAGGATGTGGCGATAAGATCCCTGTTGCGGTGCAGCGGTTTCGGCGGGCACGTTCATGCAACCACCACTGGCAACATCGCCGAAAGGTGGAACAGCGGTTCGTCCTGCCGTGCGATTCCAAGTAGTCGCTCCGCTTGACGCACGTCCGCTACAAACTTCACTGTTTCGAAAGATCGGGACGTCGCCATTTCAATGTCCACTTTGGCGCCGGTCAATGCCAGCACCTTCCCGGTTAACTCCATCAACGTCGTACCTTCCCCGCTCCCTATATTTACAGGTCCCGGCAAAACCGGCCCAAACGCCGCCGCTCGCAGCGCCGTAACCACCGTACCCACCCAGATGAAATCGATCACCTGCTGACCGCCATTAATGCGCAAGGGCCGGCCCTGCGCGGCATTCTCCAGGAAGATCGGGATTACCCGGTCCCGGTCGCCTGGCCCATAGACATTTGCCAACCGCAAGATGTTAACCTCCAGGCCTTTGCCCGAGAACGCTCGACAGTAAGCCTCTCCAGCGACCTTACTCTCTCCATACCCATTCTTCGGACGGAGAGGGGCGCTCTCGGACACCGGTAGCGTTTCCGCGTCTCCGTAAACTTCGCGCGAGGAGGCGAAAACGACGCGGCCAACTCCGGCGGCCTTCGCCGCGCGCAACACTTCGTATGTCCCGCCAACATTGGTCGTGAAAGAATAATCAGGGTCCACCATAGCTCCGGTTACATTCGACTGTGCGGCGAGGTGAAAGACAACATCAACACCCTCCATCGCCTTCTCAACTGTAACCCGGTCACGGATATCTCCCTCGATGAAGTGGTAACAGCCAGCGGGATCCGGCCTTATTGCCCGCCTTAGATTATCAAGTACACGGATATCCTTCCGTTCCGCCACCAGCGCATCAACAAGATGCCGCCCAATAAAACCGGCACCGCCAGTTACTAGGATCTTCATCGTCTATACCCGCCTATTCGCCCTGCGTCGGTGTATAGGATCCATAATATTGATAAAGATGGTTATCATTACCCTGTTGGGGCTGCCAGTCATTGAGGATGGTCCCGAGAATCGGGATCCGGTCTTCGTTGAGCCGCTGCCGAGCGGCCAGCGCATGCTCCCGGTCCGTCACCCCCGCTCGCATCACTAGCACTACGCCATCCGATACTCTCCCCAGAAGTCGGGCCTCCGGGAATTGCAGCATGGGTGGCGTATCGATCACAATGGTGTCGAACTCGCGCTGCAACCAATTGAGCAGAGCCCCTAGAAAAGGCGAATTAAATAGCTTGTTCGTCGACACATCGCCCATTTGGCCGCTGGGGAGTACATACAAACCCGGGATCCCAATCGGCTGGGTGTAATCGGTGACAGTCAGCGTGTCCAAAAGGTGCGCTTTCTGGATCAAATCGTATAGCCCAATCCGGTTCTCGATCCCGTACAGTTCGTGAAGCCGCGGCCGACGGAGGTCGCCATCCACAATCAACACACGTTTCCCGGCCTCGTTCAGAGCGATAGCGATGTTGCTAACAAAGGTTGTTTTCCCTTCTCCAGGACCCGGGCTGGTCACAACGATCACCTGCGGGCTCACCCCGTCGCTGCGGGTTAATGTGAGAGAGGCGAGCGCGGCGCGGAAGGATTCAGCGACTAACGATGGCTTCTCCTTCCATGTGGCGTGCTCCACAGGGCCTTTCGGTTCTGTCTTTTCGGTCGCTTCCCTCCACGGCGCCCATCTCTTGGGCACATCCCGTGAACTGGGCGCAAACGTCGCCGCCGGAATAACGCCGAGCTCTGGAACGTTCATGATCGTTCGCAGGTGAGAGGGGTTCTGAATCTTGCGGTCAGTTTTTCGTTTGATACGAAGCTCCAGCAGAATGGCCAACCCAAGCCCGATTGCCAGTCCACCGCCGAATCCTTGAGCAAACCTAATTTTCGCGTCCGGCTTAAACGCACTCCCCGGCGCCTTGGCCGGATCGATCATCCGAACGTTGTTTGAAGGCACCGCAGCGGCGAACCCGGCTTGGTTCACTTGATTGGAGAGATTTGTCATCGTCGTGCGGAGCAATTCAACCTCGCGCTTCAATGTTAGATAGTCGACCAGCTTGTCTCCCTGTCTCGATACAATTCCAGCCTGGCTTGCATATGCCGCACTCAATCCTTTTTCCTTCCGGACCGCCGCCTCATACTCGTTTTTGATACGCTGGATGATGTTTTTTCGCTCCCGCTCCTGATTCGCCTTGATACCGGCAATCTGGGCGTCCAAACGCTGGACCTTGTAATGAGCCGGAGTCAGCGTCGTCAGCAATGCTGCCCGTTCCCTCTCCAAATTGCTCAATTGCGTCTGGTATTCTCGGAGTGATTGGTCTTTCAGAATATCCGGAATCGACTCCAGCGGGCTGGTCTGTGTCATCCGGTACAGACTTTCCTTGGCGATTCGCTCGGACTGATTGCCGGCCAACTCGGTCTGTAATTGCTTGAGGCGAGTATCATCCAGCGTGCTCTGGTCCGAGACGAAAATGTTGCCCGAACTCCTTACGTAGTCCTGTAGCTTCTTTTCCGCCTGATCGAGTTTGAACTTCGTCTCTTCCAATTGGCCGCTCAGCCACTGGCTGGTCCGCTGGGCAGTACCGGATCGAACCTGCATGTTTTGAGACATGTATTCGCTGGCAAGCGTGTTCACAAATGTGGCCGCGATTTCCGGATTTGTGGACTCGGTGCTGATCGCTAAGATTCGTGTTCCTGGAATTACGCGGGCCGTGAATGCGTACGCGGCGGCATAGATGCCTTGCCGCATTCCCGCAAGCGGGTCCTGCTGCGCCAGATCGAGACGTCCGCGGATCTTGTCGTAAACGGTAAACCGCGGGGATCCTATCGGCGGCATCTCCCGCTCCAGTCGGCCGATGACCTGTTCCCGTAACGACGCACTCTCCAGAATGCGCACTTGTGTCGCTATATTAATCGCCGTCGCCGAATAATTACCGGTACCCGCCTGCGGGTCGACGCCTCCCATGCCCATGAAGTTTTCGTTGATGCCTTGCAACTCTATGGTGGCGCTCGCCTGATACATTGGCGTCTCGGTAAGGAGGAATCCGAAACCACACAGCGTTCCAACGATCGCCAGGGAGCAAACCAGCCAGATCCGGTTGCGCGCCATTTGAAGGTATTGCCAAATCGGATTAGGCGCTGTAGTTTCCGGAGGCGCGCCCGGCGCTACGTCGTAGCGAACGGCCAGTTCATTAAAAGGCGCGCCACGCTTGGTGGCGGGGAGGTTGCTGCTCGGTTGTTGGGGCCCTAGGTGCATGTTGCTACTACCGAATGGAAAGTAAGATAAACGTTGGTATCAGCGGGATCGCGTATAAGGCAACCTTTGTCCACACACCGCTTTTTCGATCCCTTGGAACATAAAGAACGTCGTTAGCCAATAATGGGAGGTCTGAGTCCTTACCGTCCAAGATGCGTGTCACATCGACCTGAATCTCCGCACGCCTGGAGGTATCCAACACGGGCCGTAGGATGCGGGTCTTCCGCAGGTCTGCGCCGTTATTTGCGCCGCCAGACATTGTCAGAACCTGAAGAATCGACATCGATTCTCTTTCGCCAAGCTCAATGCCGCCCTTCCGGCCAACCTCGCCCGTCACATAAATCAGTTCGGCTCTCTCAACCGTAATCACGTCGAATGGCTCAAGAACGATATCCTCGGCCGGATTTACATTCTCCCTAAGGCTGCCCATGCTGATTTCCACCGAAGTGTACTTTCCTTCAGGATCTTCGTAGACGTTCGGCAACTGCAGTTTTCCGCTTTCGCTTCGCCTAGTCACCTTTAATCTGCGGCTTGCCTGAGGACTGAGGCCCCCGATGGCCGTCAACATCTCGACGAGCGTTCGGCGCCCCTGCAGTGGGTAAATTCCAGGCTTCTGGAAAGAACCGACGAAAAAGACAGGCGCGCTTCGGTACTGAACCACATTAATGAGCACGCGAGGCTCAATAACAAACTTTTTCAGCGCATCCACGAGTAGTTTTTCAAAATCACGTACAGTCAATCCGCTTGCCTGTAAACGCCCCACCAAAGGAAGATTGACGAAGCCATCCTCCTCGATTCTGAACGGCTTTTCGCTGATCTCTTCAACTTCTGTGGCGCGAATCATGATCTGATCGTTTGGTCCGAGTGTGTACGAGGGCCTCAGTTGGTTCGTCCCAGCGGACGCTTCTTGGGAAGACACTCCAATCTGCGGTACTGGCAGAGCCTGCTGTGCATGGATCTGGAGAGAAGAGCACAACGTTGCCATCACCACTACGATTCGACGTAGGCTTAGCAAGATCATCGCTGCTCCTTCGTAGATAACACTCTAGGCGCCGACGCCACATTCTCGGACGTTTCTGTCATCATGCCGTTAAGTTGGGTTGTTAAGTCCCCCAATCTACCGCTTAACTCTCTCATTATTTTATCAATGTCCCCAAGCCTCTGAAGTAAAAGTTCATCCCGGCCGGAACTCTCTTCATTAAGCATCCGAGTAAGCGCCAGTCGAAAGAGATCGGATACGCTCCGCGCACCCACACTTTCACACAGATTTGACACTTTCGCAAACTCGTCCTCCGAAACCCGGCAATAGACCAAACGATTTCTGGGACGAATTACAGACACGGCCTACACTGAAAGCACAATCGGCGATTGACCACTTCCGCTTCGCTTGATCGGCCGAACCCATTTCCGATCGATTTCGGCGGACACGGAGCGCTGCATCAGTGGCACGGAAACCACTAACCGGCACACCCCTTTTATATCTGTTAACAGCCCTTCCAAACCGCACAACGGGCCGTTTTCGATAAGGACCCATTCTCCGACCGCAAGAAACGGCCACTGGCCGATGGCCAAACCGGAGTACTGCATTTTCCTCACGGCAGCAATCTCGGACTCCGGTATGGAAACAGCTCTGTTTCCCAACTTCAGAATATCCACAACGCCCGGAATCTGAACAACCGGCGCAGTTCGTTCGGCGAAGTCTAACCGGCAGAATACATAACCGGGAAACAAAGGGCGCTGGATGACCTTGATCCGGTCTGACCAGCGGCGCTCGGATTTATAGGCTGGAAGATATCGTTCATAGCCAAGTGCCTGCAGATTTTCAGCGACAGTATGCTCGAACCGTGACCGGACCCGAACGGCGAACCAGGGAAGCTTTTGAGGCTCACCCTGCAATCCATTGATCTCAGTAGTGTTTTCAACAAGATCCATACTGTATTGAACTGCCATCGAACGTGCTGCCGCCCTTTCAGTCCCAAATCGGACTGCCAAGAGTACATCCCCACTTCTTTAGTTTTCCTGCAGCGTTGACAATTGTCAATGGACAGAATACCTCAGATCAATCAATGTGTCCCATTACTTAGGTACTACCCATTACGGAACAGCGTAATCGTTAACCGCAGTTAAGTCCTCGGTATCCGTACTTTCGGCAAACACAACACGGTTCCGTACATACCTTCTTTATCTGGCCAGCCGCTCCTAAGGTTCCTCACTTCGCTGCCATCATCGATCCGAAATGCCCGGTAGTTGTATTCTTCCAGGATCTCCCCAACAGCCTTATCTTCAGTAGGATTATGCAATTCGATAATCATCACTGGCCGAAACCGTTCCAACACAATCATGCCGCCCTTGAGCATCCTGCTTTCCGCACCTTCGATATCAACCTTCAAGAGATCTGGTGGTTTGTGCCCATCTCGAAACACAAAATCATCAAGCGTGGTAACCTCCACCCGAAAAGATCCTCGTTCCTGGCTTAGATGTCCTGTAGCACTACTTTCGTCAACTTGAAACCACGCTTCTCCAGTTTCGTTCGAAAGCGCTTGTTCCACCGTCTTTACATTTACGAGTTTATTTAGGTCGAGCTGTTCACGTAATGACCGAGCGATTAGTGGATTCGGCTCAAACGCGTAGACTAACCCATTCGCGCCAACTAATCTTGATAACAAAAGAGTATGCATTCCGTAGTTCGCTCCAATGTCATATACTGTGGCAGCAGGTCGAACATGGGCTTTGAATGCCTCCGCGACATCCGGTTCCCATCCACCGTAAATGTATGCCCATCCGTATCCTGGAAAGATTCTATATTTCATGCCGCGGCAAGGCCCCCACAACACAGTTCGGATGGCACCCTCCCTAAACACCGTAGCTTTTAGGACCCATTTAAGTATTGATCTGATCATCGCTCATCCGATTCGCCACACATATTGTATATTCGCGGGTCAGACCCACACTCACCTAGTCACGAGAGTCCGCAAGTCCATTCTGCGTCTAGAAACACACAGGTAATTACAAAATTGATAGTCTTCCATATTCCACACATACTCAGTAAACTCCACATATGACGGAAACACTTTCCCGATCCAGTAATACTTGCCAAGTAGATCATAGTAGTCTTTAAGTAGAACTCTTGTCTGTGTAGAGAAGGCTCCATACTCAAATTGAATACACTGCACTTTCTGCGACCTTAGATATGGGAGAAAGCCTTGAAGAACTTTGTACTCCGCTCCCTCAACGTCGATTTTCAAGAAATCTACTTCCTCGATCTCTCGTTTTGAACAATATCGATCTAATGTCTCCAGGTTTGCCAAGAATGTCACCGTTTCGTAGTCACTGTGCCGCGGGAGATCACAAGTCAAGTCTGGATGATCTGGGAAGTAATACATATCCTCCATGCCTGATTGATTCGAAATACCCACTTGATTGAGTATAACGTTATTAGCAAATGAGCTGGTGTCAAATCTGCCCCTAAGGGCTTCAAAGGTTTTTGGGGCAACTTCAAACAAGTGTACATTTACGGAGGGCCACGCACTTAATGCTTCCCAAGTCCAGTCGCCGTTATTAGCCCCGACATCAATTGCACATCGAAAGTCTGCTGTTCCCAGCTTCTTGATAAGATGTTGCTCACCGTTATGACGGATATCCGATCCATCGTTGTTGTAGCTGGATTCCACAAAACTGGCGACGTCATGTAGCATTCGAACCGCAGGCGACCGGCGATGCCAGGCAATTGTATGACGCGCTGCTTGCTTCAATCTTCCGAACCCCGGAATTCTCATCTTTTCCCCTCTGTCATAGAGTTGGCTAGCTCGCTTATTGCTTCACTACAACCCGCAGCGTATTCGACGCTCCTTGCGCATTCCTCACACTCACCGCAACGGTATCCAATCCATTCGCCGGAACCGCTGTCCCCAGATTTTGTCCGCTAATATTCAAGGGAACCTGAATCGTAAATTGCCCACCAAACGCAACCGATGTCTGCGATCGGAACCACTGATCCACTTCAGCCTCGACATTGATGGAGATCTGACGGTCCTGTAAAACAAATCCCGCCACGGGGGTTAGCTCCAGACTGATCTGCGATAAGGCACGTGTGGTCGCATATCCAGTCAGCGCCAGGACAATCCCATTTGTGGTCCGAGAATCGATTCGTACCGAAAGCAAACGTGGCGCCAGTGGCGGCACATTGATTCGCTGCGTCAGTGGGTTATCTGGAGTGAGGTCAGTGTTCCCGGTGCTTGTGCGAAAGCTTGGCGTAATAATCAACAATCCGGCTACCGATCCGGTCTGGATCCGAACCGAGATCAGTCCGTTGACAAAAACGGCTTGCCGGGAATTAGCGGCGATCGTGAACTCAACCGCACGTCCTCCTGTAGCGAACTGCACTGCCGGATCGGCAACGAACGAGTCCGGATTTACATTCAGCGTCAGTGTCCCCACAATTGGCAGCGGATACGGCGCGTCTAAAGTCACGCCCATGGGAAGTTGTTGAAATGGATCCACAGTCCCAGATTGCCCTTCGAACCGAAACGCCGGTAATGGAGGCGGAGCGTTTGCGCTTCCGCTTAGACTGAAACTCAATGCATCAACTCGCAAGGTTCCCGTTACAAAACCGACTGCCTGGGGAGTGTAAACGAGTTCAAATTCTGTGCTCTCATTTGGTTCTAAAGCCAACGGAAGGATTGGCAGTGGGCCAACCCGAAAGGGCCCGCGGGCTTCCACAACGCCAATGGTAGAGACGACGGCGCGCGCTGTGCCCGTATTCTTCACAAAGAATGTAACTCTCGTATTGGCACCAACTGCAGACGGTGTGAACAAAACAGATTCACCCGCCCGCACTGTCGAAACAAAGGCCCCATTTCGAAACGAATATTCCAAAAGCGATCCGATGCCGTTGCTGGCGAGTTCCAGCGTGTCGTTCCCGATACGGAGCCGGCCTCGAACGACACCGGGCAGTGTTGGCGTAAATCGGACCGTGACGGAGAATGCAGTTTTAGACTTAAGCGTTGACGGAAACAGCGGCGCATCGGTTATTACATAACCAGTTCCAGATATAGCAATCGATTGCAGTAGCGCATCTGCGTTGCCGGTGTTCGTCACCCGAACCGTAAATTCCAACGGAGTATTCAGTTTCGTGTCAGGCAGAAGGAAAACGGTGTTGGGAAACAATGGCTGAGCCAAATCACTCCCTAGGTACTCATAAGAAAATGCTGGGCCGATCGAATTCCCTTCCACACCAAATATTTGCTCTTGGCCCCCGATAGTGGCTTTTAGAGTAGCCGTGTGAGAAGCGACCGTTTTCGGCGTGTACCGTATCGGAAGACGCAACTCCTGCTGGGCCTCGATTGTAATTGGCAGTAATGGAATGCCAAGAATTTGAAAGTCGGCATCGCCAGAAAGTTTAATATCCTCCAGTGTCCCAGGGCCGCTGCCGCGGTTCTGGATGCTGATGGTCGCGATGGCGCTGGTGTTCACCGGAACGTCGAGGTAGAGGACCTTCCCGCCGTTAGCGAGGGGGATAAAATTTCCTTCTGTTTGCAGGAAGTAGCTAACCTGCAGGTTCGGCGCACTGCCGGTAAAGACCAGTGAGATGTTGCCCTGTACGCTGGCAGCACCTGCCGGCGCGTTCGCCGCCGGTTCTTCCACGTACGCCAAGTTCAGCAGGGCACTGGCGGGTTGCGCCGTTCGCGCACGGTAACCAATCGTCACTGCAACACTTTCCCCTGGACCTATCTTCGCCGGCAGTTTTTCTGGACCGGAAACGAAAAAATCGGCTGATCCGAAAAGGGTGGGCGGCGCGCTGAAAGTAGCCGCCGTTGTCCCCCGGTACGTCAACAAAAGGTTCGCGGTACGCGTCTGGCCCACTCCAGCCGCTGGCAACTCTAACGAAGCCTGATTGGGCACGTTGACCACTTGATCCGCGCTTTGGAAACGGATCAAAAAGGGGACCTGCTGTGCGACAGCGGGGATCAAGCTGGCGAGAAAAGCGAGGACCACGCCGGCATGAGACACATTTCTCACTGCACACTCCCGGCGGGTACGAAGTAGAAAGCATCGGAACCCGAATCGAAAATAAGAACGGGATCGGAGGATTTCTCTCGTACAGCAACAATATAGAGGCCTGATCCTGGTAACCCTAAAATTTCATTGGGCTTACCCTCCAGATTGACTCTACGCTCCGAACCTTCCTCTAGATTGTGGATAATCACTTGGCGCCGCTGCTCGTGAACGCTATACAGCGTTCGATCATCCGCACTTAATGCCAATGCAACTACATCGCGATAATTCTCTGGCTCGTCGGCCGTCGCTACGGCCACCGGCATCCCGTGCCCCGATCTCGCCATACGCGTGATCTCGCTCGCGGTACGGTCGGAAACATAGAGTGTCTCCCCGTCCCTGGCATACACCAATGCCCCAACGATCCCGGTCTGGGTCAACAATTGCGGGTTTTCATTCCTGTCCCATCGGGCGTACACGCACCCCGCCAAATCGCCGGATGTAGCAAAAGCAACTGCCCCATTCTTGGACCCCATCGCAAGGGCCGTGATTGGCTCCGCCGGAATCGAGAGCGGTGGATCTAGAATCCATCGTCTCTCCTTCTCCTGCCAGAACACCACTTGGAGTTGGCCCCCACCAGCCACCGCTACAGCGGATCCATCGGCCGACCACGCCACTCGCATCACGGCCAATCCAACCGGCTCAATGGGGAGATTTTGCTCTGTCGGTTCTGGCGTATTCAACCCGGAGACAATAGCATACCCGCCAGCACGGCGCACAACGGCTCGCGCACCCGCCGGGGATACCCAAGCTCGCTCTATATTCTTCCAAACAGGATTCCCCAGATACGCCCCCCCGGGGATTCCAACAATAGGCCGTATACTCTGCGTTGGCACGTCCTCTATATATCCAGACAATGGCCCAAGCACGACACCGGTCTGCGCCGCTACAGAAAAGCACATGGCAATGCCCACCAACAGCCCCCAAAAACCGCTTCGCATCAACGCGGTCCTCCAATCACAATTGGTCCGGGATTCACACCAATCGTGGGATCCGGTATCTTGGCGACCGAAGAGTTGCCACGTGTACCAGCCCAGATACCGCCTCCTGCCGCCGCACCGGCAGCAATGATGATCGGCCATTTCCATTTCTGCCAGAACGATTTCGTCTTTACCGTTTCAGGCAGAAAAGATTGCTTGGTGCTCTGCGAAATCGAAGCGCGGCCCATCAAGTTTCCAAACACCGCCGTTACGGTAATTGTGAGACTGCCGGCGGTTTGGTTTGGGACGAAGCCAACCATACCGGCTTGACCCTGGGAATTCGTGCGGCCTGTTTGGGACATTCGACCACCGGCAAATGAACCCACTTGCGTCGACTCGGGCAACCGGAAGGTCACAACAGCTCCTTCAACGGGTCTTTCATTCTCATCTCGAACTTCGACGACCGTTAGCGCGGTGAGGCCGCGCTCTATTTCGTGCGTCGCTCCCTGCCCTTGCAGAACAATCACACGTAGCTTCTCAGCCATCGTCGACTGGGTCTGAGCCGACGGCGGCACTTTTGCGCCGCTCGTGCCCTTACCAGGTTCAGCCTGCGAGAAAACCACTGCCACCGTCAGGAAACTAATCGTTATGGCAGCCATTAGACGAGGTTTCCGCAGCGATCGTCTCCCCCCGATTTGAGGTTGAGGTGAAGTTTGCACGTTCTTCCAGTATCGCATTTTCCACATCCTTCAATCCTGATTCGCATTCCGATGAAGCCGATAACGAGGATCGCGCACGGCGATCGTATCGCCGGCGTAGTCGACGAACATCTTCTCGCCGGCACGGTGCTCAAGGCGAAGCACCCAGTCCCGCTTCTTTCGCCAGTGCTGCTAGAACTCGCAGAACCGGCCATAGCGGTAGCCGCCTGGATTTGGGGCTTAATGCTCCTCCCAGATGAACTGCGGCGTGAGGTGTTGGTGCTTCTGCAGCTCGAGGTGGATTGTGGCCAACTCCCGGTGCCGGATGCCGGGCGGTTGGTGCTGTTGGCGGGTGCTTGGGCAGCAGCGCCGTTACCAGCTTTTGCTCTTCCTATTCGGCCACCTCCGACCATTGCGGCGGCATCGGCGGCCTTGAAATGCGCCGACACGGTACTCGGGCCGATAGAAAAACTGCCCGCGATCTAACATTGGGTCAACCCGAGCGAATGTAGTCTGAGAACTTGCTTGATCTTGCGCATGGGCAACCTTTCTTGCGGCAACCTATGCCCTCCACGTTCGAGTGAAGTACGGGCTACCCCTGGTGTGTCCGGCACGCTATGCTCCAGTGGGTTTTGTATTACGAAGCGATGCCGTTCCCGCTGGGCCGAAACGAAAGTGCAAACGGTATTCATTTCCATAAGTTACCGCTTATGGGCCTTACCTCCTCCCGTGGGGTACTATCGGAATTCCCTGCTCATCGAGCGATTATGGTTGACAGATCTAAGTACTCCTGAAGCGAACTAGTACGATGATTCGATCAGCGATCTCGGCAATATTGCCGATGACGGAGGTTGAGATTGTACCGATGGAAGTATAATGTATTGACTTCTGCCGATGGAAGCCTAAGCAGCATGGCTTCTTGCTGAACGACGAGGCAGCATGGCTTCTTGCTGAACGACGAGAAGAATATGTCCTGAGTATCCGGACTGAGATGTAATAAGGAGATTTCTAGAATGATTACTTTCGCCACAAATGTAAGGGCCATGTGGGGCACCGCAATCTTCGTATGTGCGTATTTATTCCTGTCGGCACAGGCTGCGTTCGGCCTGAATATCACCGCGACTCAAGTCGCCTTGGGAACTACAATTCCAGGTTCCTCTTTGCAATCCTCAGCCGCTCCGGGGACGGCAACCGGAGGAGGAAACCTCGCTGCCATCTTCGGGGCCGCCGCAAACTATTGGGAACAGTCGATCTTTGACAATTTCAACCTATTGATCAGCTATGCGTGGGCTCCGCTCGGCCCCGGCGTGGCCGCAACTGAGATCACTACAAGCACCGGGTTTGATGGTGCGGGTGTATACAGGAATCTCAACGCCAGCATTATATTCAGCACCACCGGTCTGAACTGGTTTTTGGACGCAACGCCCACTGACAATTCGGAATACGCTTCCTATTTCAAGTCTGCGAATCCGCTAGGTACCGCTCAGTCCATTAATACTGGGGTGCGGTATAGCAATCCCACGACCATCCCGGCGGGAAATTTAGATCTGCTGATGGCCGCGGCCCACGAAATTGGGCATGCGCTCGGATTAGACGACGCATATGCGGGGTACATTGATCAGCTCCAAGGATCAAATATCATTGTTTCTTCATTAACATCGTCTTTATACCAGGGAGCAACCATTCCCACCTTTGGACGTAGCAGTGCTCATATAAACCCGGCCTCCTCAAACTTGGGTGACAGCCTTATGCAGACGTCACTTGGATCTGGTATCAGGATTCTACCATCCACAGCCGACATACTGGTTGTGTGTCAAAGCAGTTCTTTCACTCAGTGCAACAACGGCCCATCTGGAAATGAAGTGCCCGAACCAGGCACAGTAAGCCTCTTCTTCTCTGGCTTAGCTCTCATCTTCCTTCGGTCTTCTTCAATCGCTGGCAAAGAGATGGGATCTAAGAATCGATTGACGTGCCTCGTCAGAAGAATTCGTAGGTAAGCACCGCTCTGGCAACTTTCCAAGTCACTGACAGAGGGCGAGTTCCAGGATATGGAAAGGCGGCGGTGGCGGCTGTTCCCTCCAGCCGTCCGTAGCCGGCCAGCCGTCTGACAACGGCTCCGTTCTTTTGTTCGATCCAGGCCTGATCGTTCTTTTTGTACGCCCTGGATCTCGTCAACTCGATCTTCCGATCCTGGCAGTAGTTCAGTACCGTCTCGTTGATGAAAGCGGAGTCGTTGTCCACGTCCAGGCCAAGTATTGCGAACGGCAGCTTCGCGCGGATTTCTTCAACCGTCAAAGTGATCAGCAGTTGCTCCCGGACCACCATCGCCGCGGCCTCCGTCCACCCGGA
>Ga0105046_10009390_pt1 | contig 15304 bp, 14 predicted proteins | sample MAT03_FD_78385 | JGI IMG/M metagenome (GOLD analysis project Ga0105046, IMG submission 78385) | Freshwater microbial communities from Lake Fryxell liftoff mats and glacier meltwater in Antarctica - MAT-03 (megahit assembly) | ecosystem: Environmental > Aquatic > Freshwater > Ice > Liftoff...
ACCCTATGCCATGCACCACGTCATCTTTCCGCCGCCAGACCTCACAACCACCCAGATCCCCCGATATGCCCACCGCAAATGTGGACCTCGCCCTCCACTCACTTCGAATTAGTTGGAGCAGATGCCCGATGTGGCCTCCGTTCCCAGGGTTATGATGAAAGGATTGGAATTCCCGTGTCGCTGACCGATGTAGTTGGATGGTTCAAGTCGATGACCACAACTGATTACATTCGTGGAGTTACAGACTTCGAATGGCCGCCATTCACAAAGAGGTTGTGGCAAAGAAGTTTTTACGACCATATCATTCGGAATGAACCCGATATCAGCCGAATCGTGAATTACATTGAAGACAATTCTCGTCGTTGGGCAGAAGACCAATTCAATCCGAGCAGCTCTTGACCTCGCACGTCGGAGCGGCTGTAATTGAACAAACTCGTTATGGAGAAGGAGGCCACATCGGGCCTCCCCTACAACACGCCGTGTTCCCGTAATGCCGTAACTTCATCTGGACTGAAGCCCAGCTCTTCCAGAACAGCTTCCGTGTGCTCACCCAGCCGCGGCGGTGGCAACCGGGCCGTACCCGGCGTGTCGCTCATTCGGATTGCGATTCCGGGCATCCGGAGACCGGGAATATCCTCACGTGGAAGATCGATCACCAATTCCTGATGGAGCACCTGAGGGAGGGCAAGCACCGTATCGATCGAGTTGATCGGACTGCAGGGAACACCGTGGCGATCCATAATTTCTGCCCACTCCATGGCACCACGATCGGCCAGAATGCCGGAAATCAAATCATCGAGTTCAGTCCGGTTCGTGATTCGCATCGGATTCTTCGCGAATCGCGGGTCTTCAATCAGATCGGGGCGGTTCAGGGCCGCGCAGAATCGCTTCCAGGAGGAATCGAGCGCGACCGCAACCACCAGATAGCCATCTTTGGTCGGGAATGCGCCATAGGGCGCGACACTTGGATGTCGCGATCCCATCCGGGGCGGCAGTTCACCGCTCGCGAAGTAGGCGACGGCGTGATACGACAGCCATGTGACCACGGAGCCAAGCAGGGAGACATCGATCCGCTGACCCTTGCCGGTTCGCTCACGCACATATAGTGCGGCAAGAATGCCCTGGGCGGCGTTGGCGCCGGTGGTGAGATCAACAACTGACGTGCCTGTACGCACCGGTTCACCGTCGGCTTCCCCGGTGATGCTCATCAATCCTGCATATGCCTGCATCAGCAGATCGACCCCTGCCCGATCCTTGTCCGGACCTTCCCGTCCGACCGCCGAGACCGCGCAGTAAATCAGCCGGGGGTTGAGTTCCCGCAGGCTCTGCCAACCCAATCCCCACTTCTCCATCGCACCGGTTCGGAAGGACTCGATCACAATGTCCGCTTTGGCGACGAGGCGTTTGATGATCTCCTGACCTTCGAGCGAGTCGAGGTTGAGTGTCATGCTCCGCTTATTGCGGTTGGCACTCATGTAATAAGTGCTTTCGCCATTCCAGAAGGGAGGAAATCCGCGGGTTGCGTCACCACCTCCCGGTTCCTCCACCTTGATGACATCCGCTCCCATATCGCCAAGCGTCATGGCAGCCCAGGGACCGGCCAATGCGCGGCTGAGATCCACAACTTTGATTCCATCCAGTGCGTTCTGTGTCACGTCTCATATCTCCGGTCATTCTGGCGAGCATTTCTGAATTGTGCCGCAACGCCGGGATTTCCGAGCAGGAGCCATTCGGTTGACAGCGAATCCAATTACAGATATATTCGATCAAGAACTTATAAATACCCCGATGGACGAGTTCGATTCTCCTGACTCGCGGGCGGATGCAACCTGCTCTTCGCTTCTCAAAGGATCAGACAACATGGCCACGCGCACATTTGCACTCTCGCCGACCTTTGATACATTCGCCCGACGCGCGTTGGATCCGATCCAGGAAGTGGGCAGACGATTGCTCGATCCGGATCGCTGGGTCTATCTCTCCTGTTGTGACTGGTTCCCCGATGGCAGTTCCTTTCCGACAAACCACGCCGCACTTCTGCGGACTGAGCCACCTTCCGACTGCTGCAGTGGTCCCGTGAAACTCGATTAGTGGAGCCACCCTTCCCAGCCTTTTCGTCGTGCCATATCAGGTTGTCTCCTGCCGCCTGCTTTGGCTTGATGCGAGTTCCGGCTTCCTCAGAACAGTGATCAAACCGAACTCGATTCTGACTCGGGCATTGTTGACGCATACGACGTGGTCTTCTAGAGTGCCGGAATCACTCGTCAAGAATCAGGTGTGTCAGCGGGATCGCGCAGACGGCGCTCCGGTACCCATCACGTTCTGTTTGAAAACCTGATTCTTGGGGACGCCGGTTCCCACGACTATAGAAATCATCTTCAGTCGACCCAGGCGCGTGTCAGCGGTTGGAATGAGGGACGATCCGTGGCTACTTCAGCAGATATTGTCGTCATTGGTGGCGGTGTCAATGGGACGAGTACCGCGTTTCATCTCGCCAAAGCAGGTGTTAAAAATGTCACCTTGCTGGAACGCTCCTTTATCGGAGCCGGGGCGACTGGAAAATCTGGAGCACTCGTCCGCCAGCATTACACCAACCCTCATGACGGTGAATTAGCGGCAAAGAGCATGCCGTACTTCCTAAATTGGAGCGATCTTGTTGGTGTTGGTGACCCACGCTACGTCAAATCCGGAATGCTTCGGCTCTCGCAACCATCAGAAATCGATCGCCTTGAAGCCAATGTCGAGATGCTACAGGGCGTGGGGGTCAACACCTGGATCATCGGACCCGATGACATCCGGGAGATTGATGACCGGTTCAGGGTCAATGATATCCCGGCGGCGGCCTGGGAACCTGATTCCGGGTTTGCCGAACCATCCGCCACGGCCTTCGGTTTTGCGGATGCGGCCGCCTCACTCGGGGCGACGATCCGGAGTGGCGTTGCAGTCACGAAGATACAGACCGAAGGTGGACGGATCGTCGGTGTCGAAACGACCGATGGCGTCATCGCAACCGAAAAGGTGCTGGTCGCGGCGGGTGCCTGGGCACCGGGTCTGCTCGAACCACTTGGCCTCAACTTTAAGTTGAAACCGACTCGCGTTCAGATTTGCGTCTTCCGTCGTCCGGAAACCGTCCCACGACCTCATCCGGTCGTGATCGACGGTGTCAATATCATGTGGATGCGTTCGGAAGGCGAATTCAGCAGCCTGGTCGGGATCGAGATTGAACACAAAATCGTCGATCCGGAGCACTTCGACGAAGGGCTCTCCGAGAATTTTATCTCTGAAACCGGAAAAGTACTGCAAGCCCGTATGCCGATAATGAAAGACGCGCCACTGCGTGGTGGCTGGTCTGGTGTACTCACCATGAGTGAGGACGCTCACATCATTCTCGGTGAAGAGAAGCGCGTGCCGGGGCTCTATCTGGCCATTGGCGATAGCGGCACCAACTTCAAAACCGCCCCTGCCATCGGCGCCTGTCTTGCCGAAACGATGATGACAGGCAAGGCGACCACGGTCGATATCACCGCGTTCCGGCCATCCCGATTCGAAGAGGGGCAGCCAATCATTGGAAAACACGAATACGGCGAAGAGGGCGTAACCGATGTTTGGCGGTAGAGAATGAAGTCAGCGAACGCGGTCGTCATCGGCGGCGGCATTCTCGGCACCAGCACGGCATTCCACCTGGCGGATGCCGGCCTCTCGAATGCCGCCTTGATCGAGCGGAAGTTCATCGGGGCCGGCGCGACCGGCAAATCACACTCCTTGGTCCGCATGCACTACACGAATCCGTACGATGCCGCCCTCGCTCAGGTGAGTCTTCCCTATTTTCAGCATTGGAATGAACTGGTCGGGGCCGGTGATTGCGGGTTCGTCCAAACCGGCGTCTTCCGCTTCGCGAATGCCCGGCAGGAAACGAAGGTCCGCGCGAATGTCGATATGCTCCGGGGAATCGGGGTCAATACCTGGTTTGTCGATCCTGGCGAAATTCAGTCGATCGATCCTGGGCTCTCGGTTCATGACCTGACTGGCGCGGCCTGGGAACCGGAATCAGGCTATGCCGATCCGCTCGCGACGGCAAACGGTTTTGCTCGCGCCACGACGGAACGCGGCGGAAGGGTACAGACCGGTGTTACGGTCACGGCCATCCTGTCTGAAAAGAGCCGCGTGATCGGCGTAGAGACAACTGATGGGAAGATCGCGACCGACACGGTGGTTGTGGCAAATGGTTCCTGGGCGTCGCCATTGTTGAATCCGCTGGGTTTTGACGTTCCCCTCGTGCCAAAACGTGTTCAGATCGTCGCCTTCCGTCGACCGGATCTTGACCGTGGCCCTCAGACAACCCTGATTGATGGCGCGCTTGGGATCGTCGTTCGACCGGAAGGTGATCAGGACACACTGGTTGCTATTGGATTCGATCCCGATCCCGTTGATCCCGACACCTTTGATGAGAGTATCGAACGTGACTACATCGCGACCTGTCGAGAGCGGTTGATCGGTCGCCGCCCGGCAATGGCTGGTGCGCCAAGCCGTGGCGGATGGTCTGGAGTGGCTCCAGAGACCCCGGACGGTCACATCGTGCTTGATCACCTGCCCGGCTATGACGGTCTCTATGTCGCCGTCGGATGCAGCGGAACGAATTTCAAAACCGGTCCCGGTATCGGGAAGTGTCTCGCCGAGTGGATCACAACCGGCGCGCCGGTCTCCGTCGATCTCCATGCATTCCGTGCCAGCCGGTTTGCCGAGGGCAAACCATTGGTCGGACCGCACGAATATGGTGAGGGCGCGGTAGATGTCTGGCGTTAAGTTTTGAAATGACAGGAGGGCCAAGCAGCAGCGACAATGGGACGACCGGAACCATAAATCCTTCACTCGTGGACGAATCGCATTCATTCTGGAGGAACGACATCCATGTCTTCTCACAATGACCAGGTGCAAGATCTCGTCAGTGATTGGAAGAGCGGTCGCGTAGACCGAAGAACGTTCATCGCCCGGGCGATGGCAATAGGATTTTCTCTTTCGATGGCAAGCGCACTGTTGCTTACCACCGATGCCACGGCCGCAGGCGTCGCCACGAAGCGAACGCTGACCTCGAAACCACAGGGTGAGCCGGTCAAGGGTGGTCAGGTCATCATCGGACTTTCCCAGGAACCGACTCTCTTTAATCCAGTACTCTCTAATCTCGAAGTCGACCGGGGCGTGCAGTACGCAATCTTCGACAGCCTCTTCCGAATCGATGACGGCGCCCTCTTCGTGCCGAACCTGGCGACCGAAATCCCGACTCCGGGCAATGGCGGCGTTTCTGCAGATGGCCTGAACTATACCTTCAAAGTACGGCAGGACGCGAAGTGGCACGACGGAACTCCTGTCACCGCGAAGGACGTCCTCTTCACCCATACCACGATCATGAATCCGGATATCCCGTCACCGATCAAGCTTGGACACGACAAGGTGGCATCCGCGGAGCTCGTAGATGACTACACCCTCACCGTCACCCTCTCCGAGCCATTCGCCCCGTTCCTGATCGTCTGGTCGGATACCTTCATCGTGCCTCAGCACATACTCGAAGGTCAGGATCTCCTGACCAGTGACTTCAACTCGACTAAACCTGTCGGATCGGGTCCATTCACGTATGTGAATCGAACACCGGGTGAATCGATCGAACTCGCCGCCAACCCGGCTTACCACGGACCCGGACCCTATCTCGAAACCGTGATCGTCAAATACCTGCAGGACACCAACATCCTTTACACCCAGTTCAAGACGGGTGAGGTCGACTACACCGGTATCCAGGGCATCACTGCAGCGCATTATGAAGAGGCGATTACGTTGGCCGACAGGGTAATCAACAAAGCGCCAACGGCATTCGTCGAGTTCATCTACCCGAACTTCGGCAACCCTATCTTCCAGGATATCGCTGTCCGCGAGGCGATGTACCTCGCCATGGACAAGGCCAATATCATCTCCCAGGTTTACCTGAACATTCACACGCCCTCGGAGACCTACCTGGCCGAAACGTCGTGGGCCAATAACCCTAATCTTGCCGTGCACGAATACAACCCTGACAAAGCGAAAGAGACACTCGAAGCTGCCGGGTGGGTTGCCGGAGATGGCGGCGTTCGCGGCAAAGGCGATCTGAAACTCAGCTTCACCAACTCGACGACCGAAGGCAATGATGTCCGCGCCCAGGCACAACAGTACTTGCAGCAGACATGGGCTGATGTCGGCATCGAAATGAAAATCAATAACATGCCGCCGGCGGTCATCTGGGGCGACTACTACAACAAGTCGCAGTTCGATACCGTGATGGTCGGTGAGATATCCGGTGTCGGCGGCGATCCAGACGCCACCGCACGCTTCGCTTCTTCCCAGATTCCGGTTCTAACCGGAGCTGGCAAGAATACGATGCAATACTCCAACCCGGAGGTTGACCAGTTGCTCGCCGATGGCGCCAAAGAGGTCGATCAGGAGAAGCGGAAGGAGATTTACTTCAAGGTGCAGGAGATTCTCCGCAACGATCTCGCTGTCCTCCCGATCTTCCACTATACCTTTGTCGAGGGCACGAAGACCGGTCTCTCCAACTTCAAAGCCAATGCATTCGTCGTCTCCAATATGTGGAATGTCGCCGATTGGTACTGGCAGGCATAAGCACGTAACGAGAATCGGGAGAGGCGACGTGAAGCCGCCTCTCCCCTCGACGCACGACCGGCGGCGCTATGGGAACCTTCCTGCTCAAACGAATCATGCAGAGCGCGATCCTCCTGATCCTGGTGACAGTGATCGCGTTCGGCATGATGCGCCTCGCGCCAGGTGGCCCGGAAGCGCTCTACGCTGTCGGCGGCAACATGAAGGCGGAAGATCTGGCGCGTCTGCGCAAAAGTTTCGGTCTGGATGAACCGGTTCATATCCAGTACGTCAAATGGACAACAGGAATGTTAACCGGCGATTGGGGACGATCGTATCGTGATCGCCGTCCCGTCACCGCGGTCATCTTCGAACGTATTCCGGCGACACTCGAACTCACCGTTTCAGCTTTACTGATTGCTATCATCGTCGGGGTCACCATCGGAGTGCTCGGCGCGATCCGGCAATATTCGGTAGCCGACTACGCCGCGACAGTCGGCGCGATGCTCGCACTATCGATCCCAACCTTCTGGTTCGGTTTGATGGTCATCTATCTCTTTGCCGTGCGCCTTGGGTGGATTCCATCCGGCGGACGACAAACCCTCGGCGAACCTTTCTCACTGGTCGATCGCTTGCACCATCTCGCCGCCCCGGCGCTGGTGCTCGGACTTGTATTGGTCGCGACCTGGAGTCGCTACACCCGGGCCGCGATGCTCGAAGTCATCGGGCAGGATTTTGTTCGGGTCGCGCGGGCGAAAGGGTTGTCGGAGAGCCGCGTGCTTTTCACCCACGCCCTGCGAAATGCGCTCGTTCCGCTTGTGACGTTGGCCGGCATACAGCTTCCTCTGCTCTTCGGCGGCGCACTTGTGACCGAAAGCGTCTTTACCTGGCCCGGCATGGGCCGGTTGATGGTCGACTCACTCTCGTATAGAGACTATCCGGTGATGATGGGCATCCTCTTCATCACGGCCGTGCTCGTCATCATCTTCAATCTGATCTCGGACTTCCTCTCCGCCATGCTGGATCCAAGGATCAGGCTGATATGAGCAATGAAAACTCCCTCACCCCCCAACCCCCTCTCCCGCTTCGCAGGCGAGGGGGAGACGCTGTCTCGCTTCCTGATTGGGAACCAGAAAGACGACGAGGTGCAACCGCAGCGAAAGAGTTGCGAAGGCGGGAAACGCGGGCTGAAGCTGCGTTGTGGGAAATACTTCGAGGAAGAAAAGTTCAGGGACTCAAGTTCAGGAGACAGCATCCGATCCAGGGATGGGTCCTTGATTTTGCATGTATCGAAAACAAACTTGGCATTGAGATCGATGGATCCGTCCATGACGATCAATTTGAAGATGACGCTCGCCGCACTGAATCGTTGGAGGAATTTGGGTATCAGATCATTCGGTTCTCCAATGATCAGGTATTGAATGAACCAAATCAGATTGTCGAGTTGATTCTCGGTTTCATTGGCCCACAATCAAATGATGGGGAACCCTCTGATTCCGATGTCGTCACCCCCTCTCCTGCCGAGCGGGAGAGGGGGCCGGGGGGTGAGGGTCGTCGATTCGGTGACCAAAGATCAATTGAACACGTTTCGACGCAAGGGGCCCCCTCATGAACACCCCGGTCCTGGCCTCAGCCAAACCAACTCCCATGATCGGGAAACGGCGCTCGGGAATCGAGAGTCCATGGCGGTTGGCAGCCCGCCGATTCTTCCGGCATCGATTGGCGGCAATCGGGTTATTGATCTGTCTGGCGCTGATCGCATCGGCGGCGCTGGCGCCCGTGTTGCCGCTCAAGGATCCGCTTCGCATCGGGATCATGGACAAATTCGCTTCGCCTGGAGAAAAGGGTTACGTCCTGGGAGCGGATGAGGTTGGTCGCGACATGCTCAGCCGGCTCATCTACGCCGGCCGGATATCGCTGCTGGTCGGGTTCGCCGCGATGTTGGTGACAGTGTCCGTTGGCACCATCGTTGGGTTGATTGCCGGCTACTACGGCGGCAAGGTCGATGCTGTGCTGATGCGGCTGACCGACGCCCTGCTCTGCTTCCCGACGGTTTTCCTGTTACTGGTGCTGGCAGCATTCCTGGGTTCGTCATTATGGACGATTACCCTGATCATCGGGTTTACAGCTTGGATGGAGCTCGCCCGGATTTTGCGCAATCAGACACTGGCACTGCGGGAGCGTGATTTTGTGCATGCTGCCCGCGCCCTTGGCGCGACCAACCGCCGGATCATCGTGCAGCACCTTCTGCCCAATTCACTCGCTCCGATTCTCGTCGCCGCGACGCTCAACATCGCCAACGCGGTGTTGGCGGAGTCGTATATCAGTTATCTGGGATACGGGATTCAACCGCCGGAGGCGAGTTGGGGCAACATGTTGACCAAAGCGCAAAGTTACTTCGGTGATGCCCCCTGGGTCGCACTCTTCCCTGGCATTTTCATCACGCTCACCGTCACCGGATTCAACTTCGTTGGTGACGGACTACGTGATGCCCTTGACCCGAGATCGAAACGGTAGCAGTCAGTCATCAGCTTTCAGCTGATTTTGGCTCAGTGGCTTCGGACATCGAAAAAATCCTCCGCCATACGAGACGGCAGAGGATTTGCGAGAAATCGCACAATTCGCTGATTGCTGATTGCTGATTGCTGATTGCTCGCTACGTCATCGGAACCTGGCGAAGCACCTTGCCGTTGATCCGCTCGAATATCTCGTCCAGGCTCCCACCGGTGATCGTCAGTCCGTGATTCTTCAACCCAATGACCGCATGTCCCGGATCAGGCGCTTCGCGAACGAGGCGTGCGACGATCTCCGCCAGCTCAAATGTGCCGCACGGGTAGTTGATGTGCGTTGAAGTAATCCCCTCCATCCAGGCGTGGATGTGCAGGATTGCGCCGACTGATGGGTGCTCGCGGTAGACCATGAAGTGTTCGATCGCATCGACCGATACCCGGCGCGGAGTGACGTTCGCCGGTACGCTGAGTCGCATGGCGCGTCGTTCGGGGACGTAATCGGTTACGAGCAGAATGTCTCGGCCGATCTCTTCGAGTTTGCTTTTGTCGACTCCGCTCGCGCTCATCCAGAAAGTGAGTTCGTCCTTGCGGGCACTCAAATTACCGTAGCTGAGCCCACCCATCTGGAAGAGTTGCTTGACGTGCCGGAAGTCCTCTGGTGTGAGGAATTCTTCCAGCGGGAAAGGCGATGGAAGGAGATCGAGTTCGTCGAGGTGCCGGCCGGCGCGCGTGATCGAGGCGGTAACGTCATCTCCCTTCCACAGTTCTTCCGGAAGGTCGGGTACGAAGTCGTTTTCGATGATGAGACTGGAGGTGGCGAGCGGAGCAAGACGCTCGACGATCTTCGCAAAGAAGTCGGCATCGTCACCCTCGTGGGGGATCGCGTATGTCCCCTGTTCAAGGGTGAAGAAATACGCCTCCGGGCTGCCCTTCTTGCCGTTGTGGACGATCAGGATGAAGAGATTGGCAAGGGTTCGGAGCAGAAGAGGGTAGCCAGTCTTCAGTGGTTCTTCCGGGTATGACTCCGCTTCACCGAGACCCACGACGAAAACCGCGCGGTTACGGCGACGGAAGCTCTTCGGACCCTCGGGACCGATTGGGTGAAGGACGATCCCCCCCTCATCCGTGACTTCCTTTGGCTCGATCAGCCGATACCCCTCGGCATTGATCTTTTCTCGCAGATTTGTGGTGAACCAGGTGAGCAGGTCACCATGAGTGGCTCCTGATGAACGGGAAGCTACAGCACTCTCCACGTCAACAATCCTCCTTACGTTATCCTCACCGCTTGCTGGTCTGTTGCGTAGAGCTCTGTGTTATCGGCTTGACGCGTTTCGCGCACGGAGTTGAATACTTCGACCGGTGGCTGGCGATCACGTTGCCGCCAGACCCGCGAACAAACGATGCGATTTCCATCGATGTACGCCGTTATTGTCGCATTGTCAACTCAAACGTGCGGGGCCGCCAACTCTTATTCAGATCGAGGTCGGGTTGACTCCCATTATTCGAATCGTGGGGCAACACGCTGATTGATCAAACATTTCCTCGAAGAGATGTATTTTCGCTCTCTCTGACGCCTCACTTGTCCAATAGGGATGTTTACAGCGAAATACCCTTCCGCGGAGGCATCTCACGGGATTGGGATGATCGGGCCAGACGATTGTCGGAATGGAAGTCGAGGAGAGCGTTCGGCTGAGACTACTCTGAGTACTTTCGTCAGGCCATTCCGTGAAACCGGAAAAATTGCTGATCACTCTCGAACAGCAACGGGTGGACGTTCAGGAACCGCCTGCACAATGATGCGACTGTCGCACCGTTCGAGTCCGGAATGAGAGAAGGTCGCCGCACCCCCGGCGCCTTTTTCGTGCTGACGACAAGCGGCAAGTGCGATTCACGATTATGATGTCTTTCGCAAGACGATTCTTGTTTGGTCGAGGAGGCGAGGGATGTACATTCCAACTGGTTCAGAAGGCGATCTCTTGAATGTCGCCGCGATTCAGATGAATTCCCGCGATGACAAACAACTCAACATTCAAACTGCGCTGGAGTTGATCGATCACGCGGCGGCCGGAGGGGCTCGCCTGGTGGCACTACCGGAAATCTGGACGTATCTCGGCAATCCGGCGGGCAACCGAGAAAACGCCGAGCAGATTCCCGGCGCCGTCTCCGACCTGCTCGCGAATCGGGCGCGGAAGCACGGCATTTATCTGCACGGCGGCAGCTATCATCAGACGGAGCCAGGTAATCCCCGCGTTCTGAACACGGCACTCGTCTTCAACCCGGATGGGGACATCATCGCCCGGTACAGCAAAATTCATATGTTTGACGTCGTTCTCGACGGCATCGCATCCTATGAGGAGTCGGCCACGGTCGCACCCGGTGAAGAGATCGTCACCTTCGATCTTGATGGCTTCCGGGTTGGGTTGGCGATCTGTTATGACCTTCGTTTTCCGGAACTCTTTCGCATCCTGGCAATGCGTGGGGCTGATCTGATCGTCCTGCCTGCCGCCTTCACGATGACGACCGGCAAGGATCACTGGGAAATCTTGATCCGCGCCCGCGCGATTGAGAATGGCGTCTATATGATGGCGCCGGGACAGGTCGGACACGATGGGACCGGAAAGTGGTGTTACGGGCGTTCGATGATCGTCGATCCGTGGGGAACTGTTCTGGCGACCGCACCCGATGCGGAAACCACAATTTCAGCCCAGGTTGACCGGGTTCACCTGCAGAAGATCCGTCGACAGGTGCCGTCACTGGCGAATCGCATGCCAGATCGATACGTTTGGCCGGAACAACCGGTCGGCGTCCGTTAGTCAACCTGAACGATGTTGACCAGGCGACTTTTCGCCGCGCTGCCGATTCTGATTGCGATGAGCCTTGTCGCTGGCTGCAGCGTGCGGGGAGGGTCGCCTGACCCCAGCCCAACACCGGATGATGTCTTTGTCATCGTGACCGCGACCATTCCTCCGGCAGAAGATCCAGGCGCCTCTGCCACCCGGGCAACAACCTATATCGTCCGGGAGGGCGACAGCTTGCTGAAGATCGCGGTTCAGTTCGATCTCACGCTGGCCGAGCTCCAGGCCGCGAACAAAATTGAAGATGCAAACAGCATCGTTGTGGGGCAGCGACTGACGATCCCGACCTCCTCCCCCTGAGACCAACGCTCCAGTTCGCTTGACGAGCGTTTGTGCAGAATCGACGAGAGCCGAGTGTAACCTACATCCAAAAAGCCGATTGACACGGCTCAAATGTGCATGCTAGGCTTTCGTCACTGGTCCGGAACTCCACGGGGTTCAAGCAGACCGATACGCCTTCACAGTGAACCGTTTAGGGTGAAGGAGGTGATGCCAATGGATTGTAGTAGTCACTGTTCGATGGGCATCACGACGGAGGTCGTGAGCCTCTAGGCTCCCGATAGTCGTTGTGTTCATCGGCACTGGGCCGACCCGAAAGGGTCGGCCTTTTGTTTTGGGCGAGCTGTAAGCTTTCAGCGGTAAGCCAACAGGTCGATGAAGAGAAGAGAATGGCGCCAGCAGTCGACCAGAACGCGAGCCGGAAGAATCGATCTGTTGACTCGCAAGTGGTCTTACAATGTACTGATAGCTGATAGCTGATAGCTGATAGCTGATAGCCGTCGACGTTCGAGGATTTTCATGGCCATCAAGATCGGACTGTTCGATATTTTGCAGGTAGATCCATTGGATCACGCCGATCATGCCGAGATTTACCGGCGGCGACTTGATGACCTGGCCTACGCGGACGAGCTTGGATTCGATATCGCGTTTGTGGCGGAACGTCATTACATGCGCCACTACCGCGCACCGTCACCGGTGGCCTGGCTGGGCGCGGCAACACAGCGAACCTCGAACATGCGCCTTGGGGTGCTTGCATTCACGCTTCCCCTGCACTCGCCAGCGCGATTGGCAGAGGATGTGGCCGTCCTCGATCAGTTGAGCAACGGCCGGATCGAGATCGGAGTTGGTCTCGGTCACCGCAAGGAAGAGTTGATCGCCCACGGGATCGATCCGGTTAATCGGATTTCGATTTTCCAGGAGCGGCTTGCCATTGTAGAAGCACTCTGGTCTGGCGCGCAGGTGACGCTTGAGAGTGATTACACCACCATCAAAGAAGTCGAGATCAGCCCGCTGCCCGTGCAACTGCCTTTTCCGCCGCTCTGGTTTGCGGGGACTGAACAAGGTGCTGCAATGTGGGCCGGCAACCATGGAATGAGCCTGGCGGTCGGATTCGCGCCGCTGCAGGCATTGCTTCCAGCCGTTGCCGGGTTCGAGGCCGGGCGCACCGCGCGGTTGAATGACAATCCGGACCTGGCGGAGCACCCGGGAGCAGGGCGAATTGCGCTGATGCAACACGTCTACGTTTCAGAGAGTGACGAGCAGGCATTTGCCGAAATGCGGTCCGATCTCGATCGCCTGACCGCGCTCAATCCAGGCAACCTTGAATTGAATCCAGAAGAGCGCGCCCGACTGGTTGAAACCGAACTTGAGGTGATCCTCCGGAGTGAACGCATGCTTGCTGGTGGACCGGAGACGGTCGCAAGGGGAATAAGATTTGCGCAGGAAATGCTCGGAATCGATCTCTTCCTGGCGAATGTGTATGTCGCGGGCGCGGACGACATCCGCGTCCGGCGCAGCATGCGATTGCTGAGCGAGGATGTTCGGCACATTCTGGAACGTCCGACCGGAGAGGTCGGAACCGACTCGAACGCCTGACCGGGAGAATCCTGGACCGAACTCTCCCGAAGATGAGATCCACGAAAAACGGTCTGGCAGAAGATGCCAGACCGTTTTTGTTTGCTCTCGTTGTTGTGGAGGAACGGTTACTCCGCCGCAGTTTCCGGGGCAGCGGCTGCAATTTCAGCTGCCGCATCATCCGCTGCTTCTTCCGCGGTTGCACCCGCCTCACCAATCATCATTGCCACCACGATTTCAGGATCGGTCACCAGAGTGACTCCCTCGGGCAAAGAGATCTGTCCTGCGCGTATGCCATCGCGAGCATGCAGCAGCGACGAGATGTTGACATCGATCTGATGAGGGATCGCAGATGGAAGTGCGCGCACTTCAATCTCATTGACAAGCTGGGTGAGAACGCCTTCAGCGTGCTCATCCGCATGACTCAGAACGACCTGCACCTTGGAGGTCAATTCCTTCTTGAGGTTTGGTGCAAAGAAGTCAACATGGAGGGGAGCGCGGCGAACCGGCTCGACCTGGACCTCCTTGATGAAAACCTGCTGCGATCCACTTTCCCAATTCAGAGTGAAGAGCGCCGAGTGGCCATACGATATGTAGAACTTCTCCAGTTCCCGCCGATTCACGGAAACCTGGATTGTTTCAGCGACTGCTGGACCGTACACGACGCCTGGGACAAGTCCTTCACGCCGGAGCGCCTTTACCTGTTTTCCGAGGACCGTTCGCGGTACGGCCATCAGGCTCAGCTCTTTTGCCATCTTGCTGATCCTTACTTCCTTCATTGATTCCGCGGGCCCGAAACTGCTTCACGGCGCCCGAGCACGATACACATCGCGCGACCAGCGAGTGTACCACGATCATCCTGATGTCACGACTTTTCACGCGAGCGTGACATCGCGTAACAATTTGGAATTGTTAAGAGCACTTCTGTGCGAATTTGGCCGTGATTTACCGAATTCTGGTGCGCTTCGCTCGGTTTCTTGACACTCTGGATGCACACTGCGTAGGATTCGGCAACCTTGGTCATGGAGTTCATCAGTTGTGGTCCCTGGATCAACGTCCGGATTTATGAAATCAGGCACGCTCGACCTATCTCAGGGCTCCGAACATTGGCGGTCGCAACGGCGCGATCCGATTTCGGTTTTGGCGACTTCCACGGAGCGCCCACGAACGAGAGGAATTACGGGTGGCTCAATACCTTATCCGTCGTGGCATCATTTCGATCTTCACGCTCATCGCCATCAGTGCCGTGGTCTTTTCCATCCTTGCTCTGGCGCCGGGCGATCCTCTTGCCGAATATGCAACCAATCCGAATGTGCCTGCCTCGCTTCGTCAGGAAATCCGGAAGCGATTCGGGATCGACGACCCTGTGCATGTCCAGTACTACAAATGGGCCCGCAATTACGTCCAGGGTGACTGGGGTCGCTCCTTTGCATCTCGCGGCCCGGTGACCGATCTGGTGCTCGGCCG
>Ga0105046_10009392_pt1 | contig 15302 bp, 12 predicted proteins | sample MAT03_FD_78385 | JGI IMG/M metagenome (GOLD analysis project Ga0105046, IMG submission 78385) | Freshwater microbial communities from Lake Fryxell liftoff mats and glacier meltwater in Antarctica - MAT-03 (megahit assembly) | ecosystem: Environmental > Aquatic > Freshwater > Ice > Liftoff...
CATCGAGCATCGAGCATCGAGCATCGAGCCCCGAGCATCGAGCCCCGAGCGCGACCAGGACCCTCTTCGCAATGTCAGCACGCCGCTAACCCATCGTCCCATCGTCCCATCGTCTCATCGTCTCATCCTCCCATCCTCCGATCGCTATCGACAGCGCTCAACCCCGCTGCGCATCCGCGACGAGTCGAGCATAAAGCGAGGGCGCCTGCTCGAACGCCATCGGAGGCGCCGCGACGAGCACCACGGTGGGCCCCGCTGGCGTCAGCGGCCGCTCGATCACCCTGGCCACCGCCTCGCCGTTGCGTTGCAGCGTATACGTCGACCACGGGCCGGCCGCGTCGAGCAGCGTACGGGCCTCGGCCGACACCGTGTCATCCTCGCGGACCACAAGCTCGCGCAGCAGCCCAGGGTCGACGCGAAACAGCGCGCTGCTGCCCGCGCTGGCCGGGCCCTCGACCACCAGCACCTGCACGAGCGCCCCGCCGCGCAGCGCCTGTGCGTCGATCCAGCCCTGATACACCGGCAGCAGCACGTGGCGGCGTTCACCGGCCGCGCCGACGCGCTCGAAGCTCTGCGGCAGCACCAGCACTGCGCCGCGTTCGGCCGGTCGCGCCTCACGATGTGCCAGCGCAAAGCCGATCGGGTCCTCCTGGGCCACGCGATACGCGGCCACGCCGGTCACGCCGACCGCCGCGACCAGCAGCAGGTCGAGCGCCCGCGCGAACAGCCGCGGCAGCACCGGCGGGAGCACGATCGCCACCATGCTGCCGACCAAGGCCGCGGCCCCGAGCGCCAGCGGTGTCGAGCGCAGCACCGAGTCGCCGGGCACGCAGCTTAGAAGCTGGGCCCCGAGCAGCAGCAGCAGCGTGATCACCAGGCTGCGGCGCACCGCCGGTCCGATGCCAGGGGTCCGCGCCGGCACCAGCGTCCACAGCGTCGCCACCAGCACCGCGACCGCCATCGCATTGCCGCCTCCGAGCATCAACGCCGGCTCCGGGTCGATCCGTCCGGTGGCCCACAGCCCTGCTGCTGCCCCGCCGAGCGCGATCAAGCCCATGCGTCCGCGGCCCTGGATGCGCTCAAAGACATGTCCCGAGAGCCAGATCGAATACGCGTCGAGCAGCAACCCGAGCAGGTCGGCGTGTACGAACGGCGCCGTCAGCAGGCGGCCCCAACTGCCCGATCGCCACAGCTCCGGCGTGAACGCCCCGGCGTACAGCAAGCCGACGCCCGCGCGCCCCTGCCACAGCGCCGCCAAAAAACTGCCCGCCATCGCCACGATGAGCAGCGAGGTCACCAGCACCCCCTCCGCGCGGCGTGGCGGCCGGCCGCGACTCAGTTGCTCGCGCACCCGCAGCGCGACCCGCAGCGCCTGCTCGTCGAGCGCAGGGTCGGGCGCCGCGCTCCTCGCCAAGTGGCCGAGCAGCGCGCGTGCGGCCGCCGGCGTGCGGTCGTCGCGTCCGCGCAGTCGGCGGGGCATCGCCTCGATCTGCTGGATCAGCGCACGTGCCCGCGTCTCGTCGCCGCTGCACGCCGCCGCGGTCGCCCGCAGCAGCGCCGCGCTGGCTGGCGACGCGCCGAGGATCTTGCCGTGTTCGCCGGTCAGCGCCGCGTCGACCGTCGCCGACGCGCCCGCGTACGCGAGGAAGGTCAGGCGCGCCTGCCCGAGCAGATCGCCGGCGCCGGGCTCCTGACCGAGCGGACCGTCCTCGAGCGCGCGCAGCAGCCGGTCCGCGTCGTTCATGCGCCCGAGCTCGCCGTACGCGCGCAGCATCCCCAGCGCCAGGGCCGGCCGCAGCGCCGCGTAATTCGGCTGGAACTGCGACTCGTAGTGCGCCGCCGCCTCGCTCCAGCGCAGGTCATAAAGCAGCATCGCCACGATCTGCTCGTGGAGCATCGCCAACTCGGCGGTGTCCTCGGCCTCGGCGAGCAGCGCCCGGAAGTGGGCCAGCGCCGCCGCCGGTCCGCGGCGGTCGAGCAGCGAGAAGCCGGCGAGGATCTGCTGCTGGCGTGCCAGCCCGGCGCCCGGCATCAGCAGCGCCCGCAGCCCGGTCAAGCGCACCGCCCAGCGGGGATACCCGGCCGCGAAGATCTGCCGGGCCGCGCGCTCGAGCAGCCACGGTAATCCGACCGTGAGCCCGCACAGGCACACCGCGACCGCGCCCAGGAATCTATCCTCACGCACGATCGCCGCGGCTGCCAGGACCAGCTCGCCGACCACCAGCAGCGTGTACAGGCGCTGGCTGGGGTCTCGGCGCCGGATCAGCCGCAGCGCGCTCATGCCCAGCAGGATCGCCGCGAAGACCAGCAGGTTCTCGTAGAGCGCCAAGTCAGGCCTGCGTCACCGTCTCGAGGTGGCCGATCCGGCGAAACTTCGCGTAGCGCAGGTCCCGGCGGACCTCCGGGGTCAGGGCCCGCAGGTCCGCGAAGTGCCGACGCAGCGCGGCTTGCAGCGCTTGCGCCGTCACGGTCAGGCCGCGATGCGCCCCGCCGGCCGACTCCGGGATGATCTCGTCGCACACGCCGAGGCCGACCAGGTCCGTCGCCGTCATACGAAGTTGTTCGGCCGCGATGCGCTCCGCGTCCGCGTCCTTCCACAGGATCGACGCGCAGCCGCGCGGTGAGATCACCGAGTACACCGAGTGCTCGAGCATCAGGATCCGGTCGGTCACCCCGATCGCCAGCGCCCCGCCCGAGCCGCCCTCACCGATGACCACCGAGATCGTCGGTACGCGCAGCCCGGCCATCAGCTCGAGGCTCGACGCGATCGCCTCGGCCTGGCCGCGCTCCTCCGCGTCGATCCCCGGGTACGCGCCGGCCGTGTCGATGAAGCACAGCACCGGCATATTAAACTGCTCCGCCATCCGCATCAGCCGCTGCGCCTTGCGGTAGCCCTCCGGGCGCGCCATCCCGAAGTTACGGTGCACGTTCTCCTTGGTGTTGCGGCCCTTTTGTTGGCCCATCACCACCAGCGGCGCGCCCTCGAAGCGCGCCAGCCCGGCGACGATCGCCGGGTCATCGCCGAACGCCCGGTCCCCGCGCAGCTCGACGAAGTCGGTCAGCAGCTCGCCGATGTAGTCGAGCGTGTATGGCCGGTCGGGGTGCTTGGCCAACTGGAGCTGCTCCCACGGCGTCAGCGCGGCGAAGCGCTCCTTTTGCAGCGCCGCCGCCTTCTCCTCGAGCCTGGCGATCTCGCTGGCCATGTCGTTGCTGCCGCCAGCGCCGGTGCTGCCGCTCGACAGGTCCTTGAGCTCGCGGATCTTGCTCTCGAGCTCGACGATCGGACGCTCGAATTCCAGCACCTTGCCACTCATGCGTTCACCCCTCCGCCCATGCGTTCACCCGCCAGGAACCGTTGTAAATTCGGCAACCACGCGGCTGTCTCTTCGGCCAGGTCGACCGCCGGATCCCACAGCGACGCCGTGATCGAGATCCGTGACGCCGACGGCAACTGCGTCTTGAAGTAGGTCCGCTGGCGGCGCGCGTAGTGCCGCGTCGCCAGCTTGATCGCCGCGACCGCGTCGGCGAGGCTGTGGTGCCCCGCGAGATGATCGAGGAGCTGACGATAGCCGAGGCTGCGCATGGACTTGTGGCGCGCATCATACCCAGCCTCGCGCAGCATCTCCACCTCGGCGAGGAAGCCCGCGCCCATCATCGCGTCGCAGCGGGCATCGATCGCGCGATCGAGGGCCACCTGCTCGGGCTCAAGCACCACCAGCGCCAGCGCCAGCCGCGGTCGCGGCGGGTCGACCGCACGCAGCGCGCTCACCGGGCCGCCGTGCGCCTCGCACAACCACAACGCCCGCAAGGCGCGAACGACATTGCGCGGGTGGATCGTCGCCGCTGTCTCCGGGTCCGTGCGCGACAGCGCCGCGTGTACGCAGCCCGGCTGCTCGCGCTCGCGTCGCTCCCACTCGCCCGTGAAGGCCCCACGCGTCACATCGTCCGCGTCTGCGATCCCCTCACCGCTGTGCGTCCACGCCGCGGCGCGCAGGTAGAAGCCGGTCCCGCCGGCGAACAACGCCGGCCCCTCGCCGACCTCGGCCAGCGCCGCCGCGGCGTAATCTCCCGCGCTAAACTCCGCGTCGGGCGCGACGAGGTCGATCAGTCGGTGCGCGACCCGGCCTCGCCGCGCCGCGTCGGGCTTGGCGCTGCCGATGTCGAGGCCGCGATAGACCTGCACCGAGTCGCAACACAGCACCGGTAATTCGAGCCGCTGCGCGAGCCACAACGCGAGCCGTGACTTTCCGGACGCGGTCGGCCCCACGATCGCCAGCGCCCGCGGGAGCCCGATCATCTCGTCCGTCGCGTCCGCGTTCACACCGGAGCCCCGTCGTCGTGCCCGACAGCGATCGCCCTGCGCGGCGCGCCTGCTGTCTCACCGAGCAGCGCCCCCGGGGTCCAGCGCCGCAGCCCCGGCACCTCCGTCAGCGTCGCGCCCGCGTCGAGCAGCTCGGCCAGCCAGCGCCTGGCCAGCCGCGGCGCCGGGTCGGCCCCCCGCGTCGCAGCGATCGCACCGAGCAGCCCGCGTTCGACCGCCGAAGTATCCGACTCACGCGTGCGCACGCGCAGCCACGGGACAATGCGCGCGATGAGGTCGGCGACGTCTGCGTCGTCGACACAGTGCCGCAGATGCGCCGGCACGCCTCGCACCACCACCGCGTCGTCGCCGAAGCTGTCGAGGTCGACGCCCAGCGTCAGCAGCTCGGCCCGCGCCGCGACGATCAGCGCCACCTCTTCAACCGGACGCCGCACCACCGCCGGCGCCAGCAGCCCCTGCACCGCGACCACCCGCTTGCCGATCAGATCGCGTTGCAACCGCAGATACACCAGATGCGATCGCAGCCGGCGCAGATCGACCGCCAGCAGCGCGTCGCGCTCGGCGAACAGCGCCACCGGCCCCGGCAAGCAGGTCAATAACTGCGGCACCGCCTCGCGCGGTGGCACGCCGCGATCGCTCGGCGCCGGCACGTCGTCGATGTCCTCCGCCACCGGCGCAGCGATCTGGTCCGCCGAGAACAGGGCCGGCGGCCCATGCCCCGCCCCGCGCAGCGCGAGCAGCTCACGCCCACCACGCCCGACCACGCGATCTTCCTGCCAGGGCTCCGACGCCTGTGGGTCATGCGACTGCTGCGACTGCTGCGACTGCTGCAACATCGGCGGCTCACTCGCCGGCCGCAGCGCCGCCGCTTCGGCCATCACGCCGCGCTTGTGCTGGCCATAGTCCGGACCGAGCGCCCGCGTGCTCAGGCGATAGCCGCCACGACCTGGCTCCGGGGACAGCTCGGCCCCGGCCGGCCCACGGCCCACGACCCCGTCCCGACCTGTCCCTTCGACCAGCCCGTCGCGCAATGCATCGTCGGCCCGAGCGCTCCGATCGCCGCGGCCGTCCCGACCTGTCCCTTCAGCCAGCCGACCATCCCCGCGGTCCGCACGTTCCTCGCGGCCTGTCCCTTCAGCCAGCCGACCGTCCCCGCGGTCCGCCACCCGCGGCGTACGCGAGCCAGCCTCGCCGCCGGCGACCGGCCCGATCAAGCGCGGCGGCGGTGCCGACTGCACGAACTCCGCGGACGCCGAGCGCTCCGCAGGCCGCCGCGCGGGCTCGTCAGGCCGCGCGGGCGCCACCGGCGTCGCCATCTCCGCGAACGACCGCGGCCCCGCGCTCGGACGCAGCGCCGGCTCGACCGCGGCCTCGACCTCGGCCTCAGCCGGCGCGCTCAGCCCGGCCCACGGCGCCGCGCTCATCGCCGCCGCCAGCACCCGCCGCACCGCCGCGTACACCCGCTGCGGATCACTGAAGCGGATCTCCGACTTCTGCGGATGCACGTTGACATCGACGCTCGCGCTCGGCGGGTCGACGATCACGCACGCGCTCGCCTCGCCCGAGAGGCCGTACGCCTGCGCCACGATCTGCGCCAGACTCCGCTCGCGGACCACCCGCTTGCGCACCACCAGATACGGCCCGCCGCGCCCGCGCCCCGCCGCGTCCGGCGACGGCAGCCACACCTGCACGCGCGTGTCGTCCTCCTCGCCCGCGAACGCGAACAGCGGCCCTGCCACCCTGCGCCCCAGCACCTGCGCGACCCGCTGGTCGAGCGTGCCGCGCGGCAGATTGAGCAGCTCGCGCTTGCCGTGCCGCAGCGTGATGTGCACCTCCGGATGCACGATCGCCAGGCGCAGCAAGATCTCGCTGCACTGCCCGACCTCCGTCGCCTCGGCGCGCATGAACTTGCGACGCGCCGGCAAGTTCGCGAACAGCCCGCGCACCTCGACCTGCGTGCCCATCGGCAGCCCCGCGGGCACCATGCGCGGCGGCTCACCCGGCCGCGCGTGCAGGTGATTCCCGACCGCCGCCCCGGCCTGTCGACTGCGCAGGTCGAGCCGAGCCACCGCCGCGACGCTCGCCAGCGCCTCGCCACGAAACCCCAGCGTAGCGATGTCACTTAGCTCGCTCGGGTCACGCAGCTTGCTCGTCGCGTGCCGCGTGACTGCCAGCAGCAGGTCGTCCGGGTGGATCCCCCGCCCATTGTCCCGCACGGCGATGAGCGCCAGCCCGCCCTCCTCGAGCTCCACATCCACCCGCGTCGACCCGGCGTCGATCGCGTTGTCGACCAGCTCCTTGACCACCGACGCCGGCCGCTCCACGACCTCGCCGGCGGCGATCTGGTCGATCACCAGCGGGCTCAGCAGGGCGATCCGGGCGGCCGCCGCGGACATGGGCGAGGTCGAGCTCACCGGCGAAGTAAGGCCCACCGCGCGCGGAAGCGCAAGCCCCCGCGTCTTGCCACCCCTACGCCCCCAGGCCCACCCTCCAGCATGGACCTGCGCAGCTTCCTGACGACCTTCGGCCTCGTCTTCCTCGCCGAGCTCGGCGACAAGACCCAACTCGCCACCATGAGCATGGCGGCCACTTCGGGTCAGCGGTGGGGGGTCTTCGCCGCCGCCGCCTCCGCTCTGGTCCTCTCCAGCCTCATCGCCGTGCTCCTCGGCGACCTCCTGCGCACCCGCGTCGACCCCATGTGGATCCAGCGCGCCGCCGCCGCCCTCTTCCTCGTGCTCGGCACCTGGATGCTCGTCGCCAGCTTTCGTGGCGGGCCCGCGGCCTGATCACGCCTGATCACGCCTGATCATGCCTGATCAGTCGACCGAGACCACCCGATTACGGCCGGTCTGCTTGGCCTTGTACAGCCTCGCGTCGGCGCGCTTGATCAGGTCGTCATACGTTGCGACATCGGGGGTCAGCTCGGCCACGCCGATCGAGATCGTCACGGGGATGTGTCGGCCTTCGAACATAAATTTCGACTCGGCGAGCATCGTCCTGATCTTCTCCCCGAACTGCGACGCGCCCTTGAGCTCGATCTCCGGCAGGATCAACGCGAACTCCTCGCCGCCGTAGCGGGCCAGCACATCGACCTTGCGGGCCCGTTCACGCACGACGTCCGAGATCTCGCGCAGCACGAAGTCACCGGCGCGGTGGCCATAGGTGTCGTTACACTGCTTGAAGTAGTCGATGTCGAACATCACCAGCGCCAGCGGCCGGTCATAGCGACGGGCACGCGACAGCTCGCGCTCGAGGGTCTCGAGGAAGTAGCGCTTGTTGAAGATCTGGGTCAGGCCGTCGACCGTCGACAGGCGATAGATCTCCTCGTGATACAGGCTCTCGATGTTGTCGCCGCTGAGAAACTTAAAAATAGCGCGGCCGATCTTGACGAGGTCACCGTCTTTTAACCATGCCTCGTGGACCTTGTGGTCGTTGACATAGGTGCCGTTGGTCGACTCGTTGTCGCGGACCTTCACGCCCGCATCTTCCACGCGCAGCGTCGCGTGCGTGCGGGACACCGAGTCCTGGCTGACGCAGATGTCATTGAGGGTGCCGCGGCCGATCGTCATCTCGCGGCCGTCGATGTGGTACTTCCGTCCGAGCTCTGCCCCGTAGATAACGACCAGGCACGCTTCCTTTTTTGGACGGTTACCCCCCGCGTCGTCAGACTTATTGATGACTGTGACAATCGTCTCGTCACGCATAGGCACGCGGCCGACCCCGTCATGGGGACTCCTAAACCGGAGGGTACCAGACCCCGGCTGTCACGCGTATGCCATGGCGCGAATCTAGTGCGCGATGCACCCACGATGTAGGCTCGAAGCAGCGCGGACGCGGCGGGTCCCCCTCGCAACGTGGTGTTATGGCCCGCTTCACCGCCGTCGTCTCTCGCCGCCCCCATGTCGAGTCACCCGCAGTAAAACCCGTCCTGGGCCGAGATCTCCGGCTGCTCGTGGCCCGTCGTGACACGCGCGCAGGTGCCTACGCGCCGTGTTTTTGACCGCGACGCGGCCCCGCTGCTATGACCCCCTGCATGTCGGCCCCACGCACACGCCTCGGCGGATTCGGCGCGGTGTTCTTCATCGCCACGCTCGGCGCCATCGCGTTTTACGTGCAACGCCAGTCGGTGCCCGAGTCGCATGACGCGGTGCGCACGGCGGTGACGGGCACCACGCCGACCGTGGCCGAGACCACACCGCTGGCCGCGTTGCCGTGGCAAGACCGCCTCGATCTCGCCGCCGTCAAGCCGGTCCCGATCGGTGCGCCGCCGGGTGATGCACCGGCCAAGGCCGCCGGCAAGAGCACCGACCCCGACTTCGCCGGGCTCGCCAGCGGCCTCGGCAACAGCCGGCTCGTGCAGGAGCTCAGCGACGGTCACCGGATCCTCTACACCCTCGACCCGGTGTTACAGGACGCCGCCCTCCAGATCTTTCGCAACCGCGAGGTCCCCTACGCCGCGGCTGTCATCCTCGACGTGCGCGACAACTCGGTGCTGGCGATGGCCGGCCACTCGAGCAGCGACCCCCAGGTCGACCCCCTCGAGATCGTGACCACCGCGTGGGCGCCGGCCGCATCGACCTTCAAGCTGGTGACCGCCGCCGGGCTCCTCAAGAACAAGCTCGCCAACGGCAAGACCAAGGTCTGCTTCTCCGGCGGCCTGCACGGCATCACCGATGAACTGCTCGCCGACGACGCCGGCCGCGACGAGCGCTGCGACGACCTCGGCGGCGCGATCGCCCACAGCCACAACGTCGTGGTCGCCAAGCTGGCCCTGCGGCACATGACCGCCGACACGCTGATCGACACCGCCAAGCTGTTCAAGTTCGAGAGCGACATCCCCTTCGAGTTCCCCGTCGAGCGCAGCCCGGCCCTCGTGCCCGCCGACGCCAAGGAGCGCGCCCGCGTCGCCGCCGGCTTCTGGCACGTCGACATGAGCCCGCTGCACGGCGCCCTGCTCGCCAGCATCTTCGCCCGCGACGGCATCTATCAAGCGCCCCACGTGCTCGCCCAGGTCCGCGCCCCCGACGGCAGCGACCGCACCCCCGCCCTCCCGCCGACCGAGCGCGTGCTGCCCAAGGACGTCGCCGATCAGGTCGGCGAGATGATGGTCCGCACCACCTCCGAGGGCACCGCGCGCGGCAGCTTCCGCGACCGCCAGGGCGTCTACTACATCCCGGACGTCGAGGTCGCCGGCAAGACCGGCAGCCTCACCGGCAAGCGCGCCCCGGGCCTCAACTACAACTGGTTCGTCGGCTACGCGCCCGCCGACCGCCCCGAGATCGCGTTCGCCGTGTTGCTGGCGAACGAGCCCAAGTGGCAGATCAAGGCCCACTACGCCGCACGCCGGCTGGTCCAGATCTATCTCCAGCGCCGCGCCGCGATCAACGAGCACCGCGACGTCCGCCTCGGCGCCTCGCCTTCTCAGGGCCTGGAGCTGCCCGACCGGCCGAGCCGACCCGCCGTCGCGCAGGCCGTCGCGCAGCCCGGCAACAAGCCCGAGCCCGGAAAACAGAGCGCGTCGGCGATCGCCGCCAAGGCCCCGAGCGCCCCCAAGATCGCCGCCGACGCCCTGCCTCCCGTCCCCGGACCGGTGGCCAAGAAGCCCAGCCGACCCAGCGGGGTGTGATCGCGTGCATGTCCCGGCGGACATGTCCCGGCGGGCAGGCCCACCTGCTTTACATGCTTCATATGGCCTCTTGGACATGTCCCTCGCGCCAGGTCGCTACGCTCCCGCGCTGCTCGCCGCGCTCCTGACCGTGCTCGCCCCGCGGGCCCACGGGGCCAGGCCCACCGAGCCTGCGAGCCCCGCCGACCCGGCGGCCTCGAGGTCCGTGCTCGCCGCGCGCGCCGCCTTCGATCGCGGCGACTATGCCGGCGCGATCGTCCACTTCGAGGCCGCGATGGCCCTGCGTCCGGCCCCCAAGCTGCACTACAACCTCGGCGTGTGTCACATGCGCCTCTATCGTCAGGCCGGCGAGCGTGCCGACTCGGCCGCCGAGTCACGCCACGCCGCCGCCGCGATCGAGGCCCTCAACACTTACCTGCGCGCGCGACCCGACGCCGACGACCGCGGCGAGGTCGAGGACATGGTCCGCGCGCTCGGCGGCAACCCGGTCACGCAGGCCCAGTTGCGCGACCCGATGCGCCCGATCGCCGACACACCCGACCCCGCACCCACGCCGCCTGCACCGACCGTCATCCCGTCCGCGCCTGCGCCGACCTCCCCGCTCCCAAACGCCGCGCCGCGCACCGACCTCCCCGCGCCGCGCACCGACCTCCCCGCGCTCCCGCGCGGGTACCTCGGCCTGCTGCTCGGCGTCGCCGTGCAACCACAACTGACGTCCCGCAGCGAGCTCGGCGGCGGTCTCACTGGCGTCGCCGTGCTGCGCGGCGGCGGCCGGCTCGGGGCCAGGCGCCGCATCGAGCTCGGAGGTCATCTCGCGGCCACCTTCCCGGGTGACGCCACCACGACCCGCCCGAACCTGACCACCACCGTACTGGCCGTTGACCTCGGTTACGCCGTCCCGCTCGGTCGCGCGCGCCGCCTCGAGCTCCCGATCGGTGGCTTTGTTGGGCTCGCCCGCGAGGCGCTGCGGGTCGCCCCCGGTCAGCCCCGCCCGCCATGCGCGATCCAGGACGACGGCACCCTGGTCGGCGCGCGTGCCGGCGGCGTGCTCGGTGGACGTCTCGGGTTCGCTGTGTTAGTGGGGGCCCGCCGCCATCACGAGCTCGGCATGCACCTGACTCTCGCCTTTCACGGCTTTGGCCCCGGGCCGAGCGCCCCCGCCTGCGACGCACCCGGTCGCGTGTTGCAAGATGTCCCGAGAGCCAGGCTCATGCTGACCGGCGCTCTCGGCTACGCATATCGGTTCTGATCGCCATGGCGAGCTCGAAGCACCCGCGGTCCTCGACCTGGACGCGCCCCCGCGGCGCGCCGGAGGCCCCGCGATGAGTCCTCCCTCGGCCCCCTCCGCATCCTCCGCCCGCAACCTGATGGCCGGCCAGTTCTACCGCTGGCTCAACGAGGTCGTGCCGCGCGCGGGCAGCCAGCGATCACTCGACAGCCAGGACACCACCCTGAGCCGCCGCGGCCTGCTGATCCGCGCCGACAAGCGGGCCCGCGAGCTCGCCGGCCTCAAGATCGGCGTCGGCGACATCGTCGCCCTGTCGATGGGCAACGTCGCCGAGTTTGTGATCCTCCTGCTCGCGGTCAGCAAGCTCGGCGCGATCGCCATGCCGGTCGACCCGGCCAACGGCGACCGCAGCCTGCTTGGCGCCGCGTCTCGTCTGCCGGTACGCGCGGTGCTCCGGCGCCCACGCGGCCTCGAGAACTCGCCGCTCGAGTACCCCGAGGGTTACAAGCTGCTCGCGCGGCGCAAGCTCAGCGGCTCGCTGCTCGAGGTCGACACCCTCGAGGCCCCGGACGAGCTGCGACAGATCCCGCTGCCCGCCGACATCGAGTACATCTGCGAGACCGCCGGGGCCGACGGCGTCCTGCACGACGTCCTGCGCAGCGGCGCCCAACTGCGGTGGATCGGCGAGAACGCGGCGCGCATGCTCGACCTCGCGGCCGGCACCCACCTCGCCTGCGCACAGGCCTTCACCAGCCCGCGCTTCTTCGACCCGGTCGTGCTCGGCTGGCTCGCCTCCGAGGCGCGGCTGGTCATGGCCGACAACCCGACCCTCGAGTCCGTGCTCCCGCCCGTCGGCAGCTACGACCGCCTGGTCGTCGTCGACCTGCTGTACTCGCTACAGACCGCCGCCCGCGCGCTCAAGGCCGCCGGCAGCGGTCGCGAGCTCCTGCCGGTGATCCCCCAGGCGACGATCGCCACCAGCCATGGTCGCCTGCTCAAGCAGGTCTACGGCGAGCACCCGCGCCAGCTCCTGCTGCTCGAGGAGGTCGGGATCCTCGGCGTGCGCGCGATGCATCGCGGCGAGCGCTTCGAGCCCGCCCCCGGCATCGAGCTGCGCCCCGGCGCCGCGCATGGCGGCGGTCACGAGGTGTTGTTCCGTCCGCGCATGCCCGTCATCACCCGCCCGCCCTTGCCGGCAGGCCAACCCGGCGGACCGGTCCACGGCTCGCCCGGCTGGTACCACACCGGTTACCTCGGCCACTTCAACGCCCAGGGTATGCTCGGCGAGGTCCCTGGCCGCACCGACAGCCTCGTCAACCTCGAGGGCCGCCGCGCCTCGCTGCGCACGATCGAGGCCGCCATGCTGCGCCACCGCCGGATCACCGAAGCGGAGGCCGCCGTCGAGTACGACGTCGACGGCAACCCCTTCGTACACCTGCGCTACCGTGCCACCGGTCTGACCGACCTCGACGACCTCGACGAGTTCATGGTCGACGGCCTCCCGCCCTTCATGGTCCCGCGTCAGACCACCCGCATCGACCCGCCTGCCGCCTGAGCAAGCACGAGCTGGCGATCTTGCGGGTCATCCCCTAAAGCCGCGTCCCCGGCAGCCGGCCGGCGTGGCGCTCAGGCCGGATCTTCGAGCAGCTCGGCGCGCACGACCGCCGGTGTGCGCTGCGCCTTGCCGACCGTCACGGTGCGCTGAACCGGGAAGCGCCCCGGCTTGCGCACCTCGACGCGATGGACCCCCGGCGCCAGCAGGATCGGGCCGGTCTCCGGCACGCGCAGCGCCTTGACCTGACCGACGTAGTTGCCGTCGACGAACACCTCCGCATCAAGGTCGACGTCCGGCACCTCGATCACCAGCGGCGCCGCCTGGTCGCCGCGGCCGCCCGCCCGCGTCGCACACGCTGCGAGCAGCAGCGCCAGCGCCACGCTCGCCACCACCGATCGGATCTCAGGGTCCAGCGCTCGGGGCATGCGACTGGCTTTGCTGGCTTTGCAGGCTGACGTGCACGACATGAGACAACACCTCTCCGACCACCAGCGCGACGCCCGGGACCTGGACCGCCGCGAGCCGGGCGTGCAGCTCGGGGGCCGTCAGCGCGCCGTCGACACGCAGCGTCACCGCACCGTCGCTGCCGACGCTCGCCACGCTCACGCCCCGCACGCCGACCACCGATTCTCGCAGCGCCCGCTCGAGCCGACGCACCCGCGCCGCCGGCCACGGCGCCGAGATCTTGAGCTGGACTCCGCGGTCTGTCCCTCCGGACATGACCTTTGCGACCTGTCCTAAAAGACCGCCCGCGCCGCCCAGCGCGTCGCTCGCGGCCGCCTGCGGGTCCTCGCCGAAGCCGGTCGCCACCCAGCTCGTCGCCGCCGCCGCGTCCGGGGCCCGCAGCGCCAGCGCGGCGCGCACCGCCGTGTGCCGGGGATAGCTGACGACCCCGAGCGCCGTGCATTGCAAGCTGGCCGCGAGGACAGGTCCCGCCGACCCGGCCGCGACGTCGCGGACCACCCCCGCGGCGACCAGCGCCCGCTTGAGGTCGGCCTCGAGGCTCGGCGGACAGCCGCTCGACTTGAGCTCGAGCCCGGGCAGCACATGTACGCCGGGACTCGGCGTCGCCGCGCCCGCGGGCCCGCTGAGGGTCTTGGCGAGCCGCGCCGTGTCGATCTCGACCGACACCACCGCCGTCGCCGTCGCGCCGTCGTCATCCTGGCGCAGCACCCGATACGACCGCGTCCACACCCCCGGCGCCGCCAGCACTTGCTTGCGCGCCCCGGGGTCGACGCCTCCGAGTTGATCGATCGCCGCCTCGAGCGCCGCCTTGCGGGCCCGCTCGAGCGCCTGGTCGCGGGCACGTAGCCCGTCGACCTCGCCGCCGATCGCAGCGTGCCCAGTCCCGGCGAACGGCGCGGCCACCATCAATGACATCAAGGGCATCAAGGGCATCAAGGGCATCAAGGGCATCGAGGACATCGCGTTCAGCGCGGCCAGCGCAGGGGTGGTCCACGTCACGGTGGTCACCCCTGCCCCCAGGCTCGCGCCGATCATCGCTGCAAGTACCCCGCGTCGCATCGGCGCCCAGCTTGGCAGGCATCGCCCGCGCGGCGCAAGGATACGGCGTAAATCCACGGTCCAGCTCGACTCGGGCCTGCGCCCCCCAAAACGGGGCTCGCCGCGCGCGGTAGCATTCTCGCCTCGCCTGCGATACACCGGCCGCGATCATGCTTCGGAGCCCATTTCCCGGACATCGGCGATACAGCATCACCCACCGCGCCGTGCAGCGCCTGCGCGAGCTCGTGCCGACGGTCGCCGAGGAGGACGACGAGGCCCTGCGTGATCGCCTCGACGCCGCGATCACCACCGCCGAGGACAGCGGCAAGGCGGTGCGCACGCTCGACGTCATGCTCGCCGAACCGCAGATCCTGATCCCGCTCGAGAGCTTCGGCGAGACCCTCTACGCGATCATCAAGGAGGACACCGTCGTCACCGTGCTGCCCCGCGGCCACGGCGAGGAGATCCTCCAACGCGGTCAAGCCCTCGAGCAGCGGGTCGCCTCCGGGGATCCCGCGCCGCGCCCCGGCGAGCGCGACGAAGCCTGGGACCTCGGCCGCCGTCGCTGGCGCCGCGACCTTCCGACCCCGGTGGTCGAGCGTGTGCGCAGCCCCGGCTCCGGTGGCGACGATCTCGACGACCGCCCCTCAGACTTCACACTCACCAGCCCCCCGGGATCACCAGGCGCCGCAACGGCGCCCACCCCCGTGGGCTCCGTGGGTTCGCTCGCCCCCGCCGCCGAGGATCCCGCGACCGATGAGGTCCCGGTCACCCGCCTGCGCTCGCGCGTCAGCGGCAATCGCCTGATCGCCCCCCCAGCCAGCGACCGCGCTGCCACCAAGAAGCCCGTCGGCCCGGTCGCCGAGGCTCTGGCCCTCGCCCTCGCCCTCGCCCGCCGCCGCGCCGCCGCCCACGCCCTGCGCGAGACCCTGCGCCAGCAGCCCGCCGACGCGCCGCTGCTGCCCCTCTGGAACCTGCTCGCCGAGAAGAACCTCCCGGAGGCGCTGACGATCGGCGATCTCGTGGCCGCCGTCCGCGGCCTCGGCTAAAGCGCGAGCGGCTGGGCCCC
>Ga0105046_10009396_pt1 | contig 15300 bp, 13 predicted proteins | sample MAT03_FD_78385 | JGI IMG/M metagenome (GOLD analysis project Ga0105046, IMG submission 78385) | Freshwater microbial communities from Lake Fryxell liftoff mats and glacier meltwater in Antarctica - MAT-03 (megahit assembly) | ecosystem: Environmental > Aquatic > Freshwater > Ice > Liftoff...
GGGTGAGGTCCTGAAATTGCTACTCCACCGTCTGATCCTTGAAGAGCGGTCTGTCGCCGAGGGACGGGGCTTCCAACCGCAGGCCGATGCGCTTCCGCCCCGGTTGCGCCCGTTCAACCGTGACGGTGAACGTCACGGTCTTGCCGGGCTGAATCTCGACGGCGTTGAATACCACCTCGTTCGCCAGGATTTGCGTCGGCGGCCCCGGCGTCGCCTCGATCACCTTCAACCCGTCGGGGATGTCGATTCGCGGCGACACGCCTTTGTCCGTCTCCTCGCCGTCGTTCCGCACGACAACGGTGACTTGCCCCCGCTTGCCGACGGCCAAGATCGCCGGCACGGTCGGTTGCCAGTGCAGATCGGCCCGCCCCAGGAACTGGGTGGATGCTTCGCGTTCGGCGTTCACCGCGCCGCTTTGGTCGCGGGCGGTGGCCCGCACCACCCGTTTGCCGGACGACTTCGCCACCACCGACAGGTGGTACTCGTACGTTTCGCCGGGGGCCATGCGGGGGATCACCCAACTGGCCCGGTCGGGGTACAGGCGGGCGTCGCTCCTCACCTGCGTCCGGTCGCAGTCCTCCGGCGTGGGGATGCTGACGACGACGTTCGTCAGGGGCAGGGTGCCGTTGTTGCGGACGACGGCCAGGTACTTGGCCGGCTTGCGGGATTCGACCGTCGCCGGGCCGGTCAGGGTGAAGCCGAGGTCCGGTACGAGGATGCGGGTCTTCGCCTCCGCCGTATCCGGAACCCCGCCGTCCTCGCTGGTGGCGTGCGACGTGGTGAGCAGTTCGCCGCCCTGCTGCTTCCCGCCGGTCAACTGATATCGCACGATCTTGGACTGCCCGCGCGCGAGGGTGCCCAGGTCCCACGCCCGCTCGTTCGCCTTCTGGGTGGGCGTCGCGTCCTTGCCCGTCTGGAAGGTGAAGCCGGGGGTGGCCACTTCGACCAGCCGCACCTTGTGGACGGGCATCGGGCCGACGTTCGTCACCCGCACTTCGACCGCCACCGGCTCGCCCCGCGCGACTTCCTTCGTGGCGGCCTTCTTCACCGACAGCTTGGGCTTCTCGATCTGCGTGACCACCTCCTGCCCGTGTTCAAAGCTGACGTAGGCTTTCGCCCGCACCTCTTTAGCGGTCTGTTGCGGGGTGAACTCCAAGTCGATCACCTTCCGCTCGCCCCGGCCGAGGGACTTGAACTCCCACAGCATTTCTCCGCCGACGGCGGCCGGCACCTTCCACTCCTTGACGTTGTCCGGCTTCGGCTCGGCTTTGGAGATCGTGGCCGCGCCGTCCGGTGGCGGCATCCGCACCTTCACCCGATACGCGGTGGCGGCCGACACGTTGGTGACGATCACCTTGTACGGGATCGGCTTGCCGGGCGGGACGTGGGCGGGCGTCTGCACCTGAATGCGGACGGTCGGCGGCGGCGGCTCGACCGGCGGCGGGCTGGCGAGGCCGGGCGTCGTGACGACCCCGTTCGGGACGGCCGCGCGGGGCGAGTCCGGCACGCGGGCGGGCACCCCACCGATCGGCGCGACCGGCGGGAGCAACTGCTGCGCGGGCGTCACTCCCGGATCGACGATTGGCGGCGCGGCGGGTTCGCCGGCGGGAATCGGGTCGCCGTTCAGCGCGATGCGCCGGGGTTCGGGGGTTCCCGAGGGCGGGAACGGTGCTTGCCCGATTGCGGTGGTCGTTGCCAGAAGGACGGCCCAGACCGCCGCGCGAATCGCCCTGCTCATGTGCGGAGACCTCCGTGCCGGGACCGACACACGTGACCGCCCGGCCGAAAGGAATACCACTCCGGAGAATGCGGGTAAAGGGCAACCCGACGGACGAGAGCGGCCCTGCCGACGACCGACAGGCGTCACCTCACTTGGCGTCGCCTTCCACCACCACCACGAGCGGCGGCCCGCCCAGGCTGGTGCGCAATTTCACCTCATGACGGAACGGGCCGGCGGCGCGCGGCGTGTACTTGACCGTCAGCACATGGACGTTTCGGGCGGTCGGAAGAATCCCCTCCGCCCGCGCGGAGGACTCGTCCGGCGGGGTGTCCGCCGTCAGGGAGAACTCGGTGCCGCCGCTGCCCCGCACCAGCACCTTGTATTGCCGTTCGGTGCCGACGGTCGAACCGCGGAACGTGACCGTGTCCGGGATGACGGCCAACGGCGGCTGCACCCGCGCGGTCACGTTCAGCGTCAAGAATGGGGTGGTCGGGTCGTTCGTCTTCAGTTGCACTGGTTCGGTCAGCGGACCGGCCGGCGCGTCGTCCTTGAGCGTCACCGCCACCTGATACGTCACCCCGAACGGGCCGTGCCGGGACACCTCCTTGCACTCCACATCCAGCGCGGCGGACGGCCGCACCACGTCCGTGATCGTCCAGTCCTTCCGTCGTCCGGTGTACTTCACGGTCACCACCCGCGCGGGCGTTTTCGTGCCGCGCGGGACGAAGCCGAAGTCCACCCCGCCGGGGCTGATGGACACGTCCTCCCGGCTCGTCGCCTTGAACTCCAACTCGGCCACCGACACGTTGTCCGGCCCGAACGTGACGTACATCCGCTTGGCGTTCGCGCCCTTGAACTTGCCCGCGTCCATCGTCACGGTGAAGTCGGCCGACTCGTTCGCGTGCAGCACCTTGTTCGGCGGGTGGGCCTTCAGGCACCCGCACTCGACTCGCACGTCCAGCACTTGCATGGGCACGGCGTACGGGTTGGTGACGGTGAACGTCTTCGTGCAGACGGTGCCGAACGGGACGGTGCCGAAGTCGTACGCCAGGACGCGCGGGGCCGGCTTGTTCGGGTTCCGCTCGACGTTCGGCATGAACAACTTGTTCGCCCACGGGCCGGCCTTGGCGTCCGGGGCGTTCGGCCGCTGGGCGTGGACCGGGCCGGTCGCCAGGGCGAGCGACAGTAAAAGCGAGGATCGAGCGGGCCACTTCATCCGGAGTTGCCTCCACGGTCGCGGGTCGGGGATGCCGCATCCGTGGCGGTGCCCCGCAGTTCCATCGGCGGGAGAGGGGGTGTCGGGCCGTCCCATCAGCGCGACCCGGCGGCGAAGGGCATCCCCGGCCGTCGCGCAACGGGCGGAGGCCGCGCAACCGATTCAAATTGACGCCCGAACCGCGCCCCGTCAAGGGTGAACCGGATTCCGGGTGTGGCAATTGACCTTGGCGGTTCGCCCAGAACCGCCAAGATCAATTGCCACACCCCATCCCTGACGGGGTCGGGGTGAGGTCTTCACCACATCAGCAATCCCGAACAGTCCCACCCCATGCCCAAAGGCGACCCGTTCACCGCGCTCTGCCGGCTGGCGGCCGCCACCGATACCCGCGTGGTCGCGGACCTGCACCTGCACACCACCGCCTCGGACGGCGACCTCACCCCGTCGCAACTCGTTCACTTCGTGCGGAACGCCCGGCTGGATGCCTTCGCCGTCACCGATCACGACACCCTGGCCGGGTACGATGAAGCCGTCGCGCTCGGCCTGCCGACGCCGCGAATCGTGCCCGGCGTGGAAGTCTCGACCGAATACGACGGCCGCGAGGTTCACGTCCTCGGCCTGTTCGTCGATCCGGCGAATGCCCCATTGCGGTCGGCGCTGGAGGCGAGTTGCGCCACGCGGCGGGAGCGGTTCCGCCGGTTCGTGGACGTGTTGGCCGAGCGCGGCGCGGCCGTGAACGCGGGCGAAGTGGCGGTCGCGGAGCGGGCATCGGTCAGCCTCGGCCGGCGACACTTGGCCGGGCTGCTGGTGCGGGCCGGTCACGCCCGCACGCGGTTCGACGCCTTCCGCCGGTTCCTGCAACCACTTTCGGAAACCGTGCCGCCAACGCACCTGATGCCGATGACCCGCGCCTTGGAACTGATTCATTCCGCCGGCGGGCTGTCGGTGTTAGCGCATCCCGGCGAACGGTGGGACGAGGCGGCCCTCTCCCGACTCGCGTCACTTGGCCTGCGCGGGGTGGAGGTGAAGTTCCCGGCCGCGAACTTGAGCCGAATCGCGGAACTCGTGCGAATCGCCGGGCAGTTGGGATTGGCCTGCACGGGCGGCAGCGATTCGCACGCGCCGGCGGAGCGGACTATCGGGTCGGTCGGTCTGCCGCGGGTCGAGTGGCTGACGCTCGCGGGCAAGGCGTCCGGGTCGTAGCAATTCCGAACCGTTCCGGGTTCGGCGCGGTCGCATCGGTTCGGGCGCGCCGGGTGCCCTCCGTTCTCGCGGTCGGAGCCCTTTCCCGTCGTTCCAGTGCCAATTCGTGGCGCATGGTTTTGGTTGAAGCCGGAGCGCAAGGACGGTCGGGATTCGGCCGGCGTCCGGACAACCACGAAACGGATTCAAGCCATGAGACGGATGCTCTGGGCGGTGCTACTCGCCGCCCCGATGGTGTTGGCGTCGGCGGAACCGGCGCGGGCGCAAGGGTGCGCGTCGGGCAACTGCGGCGGGGCGGGTTGGGGCCGGGGGCCGAGTGGGCCGGGGTTCGGGGTGCCGCCGTTCGGCTGCCCGTTCGGCTTCTGCTTCCGCCTGTTCCCCGGCCTGCACCAGCACGGGCCGCTCGTGAACTACGGCCCCTACGAGGGGTACTACCCGTTCGAGCCGTACGGCCCGTGGACCTCGGACCTGCGGTACAACGGGCCGACCGGCCCGGCCGGCGGAGGCCTCGGAGTGAACACCGGCTGGGCACCGTGGGTGCAGGGGCTACGGGGCCGCTTCGCGCGGGGCGGCGGTGCCGCCGGCGGGGGGTACGCCCTGACCACGTTGCGGAACGTGGGTGCGCGGCTGAATCCGTTCCACCGCGAGGGCGGCTGCGGCGACTCGTGCGGAGGCGGACATTACGCGCTGGCCACGTTCCGCAACGTCGGCGCGCGGATGCACCCGTTCCACCGGTTCGGCTGTGGCACCGGCTGCGGGAACTGACGGCTGGCGCGGCTGGGCCGCGCCGCGGCGGGGAAAGTTCCTCCCCCGGCGACCCGCTTCGCTTGCCCGCCGGGGCGACGCGGGTCATGATTGCCACGCAACATCTCGGTGCGCTCGCAGGGAGCCGCGCCACTTCTTTCCACGGATTCGGATCAACCGAGGTTCGCCATGACGAAACTGTTCCTGGGCGTGATCGCCGCCGGTCTGCTGTCCCCGCTCGCCCAAGTGGCGACCGCCGGGGGCGAAGGCAACCCGTTCAACGGGCCGCCGAGCAACCGGCTCATCTTCCCGCTGTTCCGCAAGCAATCGCTGCCGGCCTTCCAGGCCGCCCCGTGGTACCTGTACTGGCCGTACAACGGCCACTTCCAGACGCCCGCCCCGCTGTTCGGCGGGTACGGCGGGGGCTATGGCGGCGGTGGGTACGGTGGCGGTGGCTATGGCGGTGGGTACGGCGGTCAGATGAACCCGTACTTCCAGCACGTCGCCCCGCCGCCCCCGGCCAAGGTGCCGCCGCCGGCTCCGCCGACCACCGACACGAGCAACCCCGCGCCGTTGAACCCGCTCCCGATGCCGGCCGCGCCGGGCATCCCGTCGATCCCGTCCGCCCCCGCCAAGTGATCTCGTGATAACTCACGGCCGATCCGCCCGACCGCGGGCGGATCGGCCTTTTCATTTCCTCTCATCTCTCGCTCCGCCCGTCGCCACCCGTTGACGCTCCCGACCGCTCGCCCTACTATTCGTCTTTTCCGCTTCGCCGTCGTCCCGTCGAGTTGCCATGACCGACCCCGGCACGCCGTTCGCCGTCCTCCGTTCCGCCGCCGCGCGGTTGCGAGCGCTCCACGGCCGCGCGGTCGTGGTGAAGTTGGGCGGCAGCGCGATGGAAGTGCCGGCCGTCACGCGGGGCACGCTCGAAGCCGTCGTCACGCTGCACCATTTGGGAATGCGGCTCGCCCTGGTTCACGGCGGCGGCAAGCCGATTGATCGCGCCATGGCCGCCGCCGGCATCGAACCGGTGAAGGTGCAAGGGCGGCGGTACACCGATGACACGACGCTGGAAATCGTCGTTCGCGTGTTGTCCGAGTTGAACGCCGGCGTGGTGGCCCAACTGGAAGCCCTCGGCGGGTCCGCCACCGGATACACCGACCGCGACAGTTTCCCCATCTCCGGCGACCGACTCCGGTTGCCCGGCCTGGACCTGCAACCCATCGACCTCGGCCGCGTCGGTCAAATCGCGCGCATCGTGTTGGACGACTTTGAAGCCGACCTGGAGCGGGACCGCCGCATTCCCGTCGTCCCGTCGTTGGCGGTGGACGACGACGGCGGTTGGCTAAATGTGAATGCGGATTCCGTCGCGTCCGGCGTGGCCGGGGCGCTGGGGGCGGAGAGCGTGCTGTTCCTGACCGACACGCCCGGCGTATTGAAGGACCGCCACGACCCGAAGTCGCTGTTGCCGAAACTCACCGTCGCCGAGTGCCGGGAACTGATCGCGACCGGCGTGATCGACGGCGGCATGATCCCGAAAGTCGAGGCGTGCTTCGAGGCGCTGACCGCCGGAGCGAACCGCGCCGTCATTCTGGACGGCCGCGACCCGCACGCTTTGCTGGCCGAGTTCCTCGGCGAACCCGGCGGCACCGAAGTCGTCCCTTGAGCCATTCTCAAGCCGCTCGCAAGCTCGCGGCGACGATTGCTCCGCGGTTCCCATTCGCCCGATCCGAGACTTCCACCCCATGACCGCCGACACCCTCAGCACCGCCGATGTCATCGCCACCGCGAAGAAGTACCTCATCGGCAACTACACCCGCTACCCGGTGTGCCTGACGCGCGGGGAAGGGTCGTGGGTGTGGGACGCCGAGGGCAACCGGTATCTGGACTTCTTCCCCGGTTGGGGCTGCGGCATTTTGGGCCACTGCCCGCCGAAAGTGGTGGACGCCGTGCGGGACCAAATCGGCACCCTCATTCATGTGCCGAACACCTGGTACACCGAGCCGCAGGCACTGTTGGCGAAGGAACTGAGCGACCGCACCGGTTGGGGCGGCGTCTGCTTCTTCTGCAACAGCGGCACCGAGGCGAACGAGGCGGCCATCAAGCTGGCCCGGCTGAACGGCAAGCCGAAGGGGAAGTACAAGGTCATTACCATGACCAACGGCTTCCACGGCCGCACCTACGCTTCGCTGTCCGCGACCGCCCAGCCGAAGTATCACGCGGGGGTCGAGCCGATGCTGCCCGGTTTCGTGTACGCCCCGCACGGCGACCTGGACGCGACCGCCAAACTCATCGACTCCGAAACCGCCGCCATCCTGATCGAACCGATTCAGGGCGAGGGCGGCATCAACCTACCGCCGGCCGGGTATCTCGAAGGGCTGCGCGAACTGTGCGACAAGCACGGCATGTTGCTGATGTTCGACGAGGTGCAAACGGGCATGGGCCGCACCGGCAAATGGTACGCCCACCAGCACTGGAACGTGGTGCCGGACGTGGTGACGCTGGCGAAGGCGCTGGCCGGCGGGGTGGCGCTGGGCGGGCTGATCGCCAAGCCCGAAGTGGGCGAGAAGCTGAAACCCGGCACGCACGCGGCCACCTTCGGCGGCAACCCCATCGCCTGCCGCGCGGCGCTGGCCGTCATCGAGACCTTCGACGAGGACGACTTGCTGGCGCGGGCGACCGAAGTCGGCGAGCGGTTCCGGTCGCACTTCGAGGCGCTGAAGGCGACCTGCCCGCTCGTCACCGACATCCGCATTCTCGGCACCATGATCGGCGTAGAACTGGCCGTCGAAGGTGCCCCCATCGTACAGAAGGCGCTGGAACGCGGGCTGCTCATCAACTGCACGCACGGGACCGTCCTCCGCCTGCTGCCGGCGGTGACGATCTCGGACGAACAGATCGACGACGGGTGCGCGCTGGTGGCCGAATTGCTTCAAAGCCACTCGGCGTGAGCCGAGAGCCGTGAGAAAGGCGGCGGCGGGGCGCGAGGTATTACCGGGTCGAGACGATGACCTGAACGGCGAACGGACACACCGAGTGCCGCTCACGGCTCTCGGCTCTTAGCTCAGAGCGAACATGAACCACTTCCTGAACCTGATCGACCAGCCGGCGGAGCGCCTGCGGACACTGCTCGGGCGGGCGGCCGAACTGAAAGCCGACCGTGCGGCCAAGAAGTCGAACGCCGCACTCGCCGGCAAGGTGATCGGGCTGGTGTTCGAGAAGCCGTCCCTCCGCACCCGGCTCAGCTTCGAGGCCGGCATCGCGCAGTTGGGCGGCACCAGCCTGTTCCTGCCGGGCAACGAGATCGGCCTCGGCTGGCGGGAGCCGCTGCCCGACTTCGCCCGCGTCACCAGCCGCTACCTGGACGGCCTCGTCCTCCGCGTGTTCCGGCAAGAGACCGTGGACACAATGGCCGAACACGGAACCGTGCCGGTCGTCAATGGGCTGTCCGACCGGTCCCACCCGTGCCAGGCGATGGCCGACCTGCTGACCGTACAGGAGGCGTTCGGCACCGTGGAAGGGAAGACGATCGCGTTCATCGGCGACGGCAACAACGTGTCCATGTCGCTGGCCGTGGCGTGCGGCAAGTTGGGCGCGACCTTCGTCCTCGCGTGCCCGAAGGGGTACGCCTTCGACGACGAGTTCCTGACGAAGTACGAGGCGAAGGTGGGCGGGCCGCTGCCGGCCGTCATGCACGACCCGGCGGCGGCCGTGCGGGACGCGGACGTGATCTATACCGACGTGTGGACCAGCATGGGGCAGGAAGCCGAGCGGGACGAGCGGCTGAAGAAGTTCGTCGGCTTCCAGTTGAACGAGGCGCTGCTGGCCAAAGCGCCGGCGCACGCCAAGGTCATGCACTGCCTGCCGGCCCACCGGGGCGAGGAGATCACCGCCGGGGTGGTGGACGGCGGGCGGAGCGTCGTCTTCGACCAGGCCGAGAACCGGCTGCACGCCCAGAAGGCGATTCTCGAATGGCTGCTCGGCTGACAGCGGGCTGTCACTACCGCAGCCGTCCCACCGCGGCCTTCGCCTCGGTCGTGAGTCGGGCGTTCGGCGCGCCCGCCGCCCACGTCGTCAGCACCGCCTTCGCTTCCGGCGTGCCCAGTCGCTCCATCAACTCGACCAGGCGATTCTTGAAGACTTCTTCGGGTGGAGGCGGCTCCTCCAATCGAAAGTTCTCGACGAACCGCCGGAATTCGTCGCCGCCGCCAATCGCGCTCATCTCACCGGGTTTGACTTCCTTCAGCACGGCCGCCACTAGATCGCGCGAACCTTCCCGACACCACTTTTCGAGGCGGGACCATGCGTATTCCGGCTCCCCATTCCTGCCGCCGGCTTTGATCTCGGCGAACGCCGTGCGAATCGCCTTCAACTCCGCGGGCGGAACCACGGGCAATTGCTTGACTTGGCGGATCACTTCCTCCGGAAATTCGAGCAACTCCCGCATGGCTTGTTCCCACGCGGACGCCTGCCGGGAGTCGAGTTGTTCCCAGGCTTTCGCGGTGACTTCCTCGGCACGGTTCGCGTGAGTGGCGATGATCTCGCCGATCCGCGCGAGGTCCCAGACGTGGACGCACCCGTTCTCGTGGCCGGTCAGCAGTTGCCTGCTGTCGGGGGAGAACGCCACGGCTTGCTCCGGGTCAAACCGGGACGGGGGTAACACAAAAGGCTTTCGATTCGGGCGCGAGGTGTCGTACAACCTCTGCTCGCGCGTCAACACCCATCGTCCGTCCGCCGAGAAGGCGACCGGGTGCCCACTCGCGGAACTCAGGACGACTTTTCCGGTTCGCGCGTCCAGGACGCGAGTCACGCCAACGCCCCCCGAGCTGTCCACGGCGACCAACCGGCCGGCGCGATCGCCCATGAAGGACGAAACCCCAGTCGGGAACGCAGTCACCCGCTTTGGCGTGCCGGTCAGCAGGTCGAGTACGATCACGCCCCGTTCGTAGGCTCCCGCCCCGGAATACGAACCGGGACTTTCGCCCAGACCGAGCCACACTTCGCGGCGGTTCGGGTGGAACCAGCACGCGATCCCGTCGTGGCCGTCCGGCAACTCGTACTCGACGAGGTGTCGGCCCGACTTCGGCTCCACGACGAGTAACAGGTGACGGGTGTTTCCCCCAGGCGTGGTGAGTTTGCCCGCGTTCGCGATCAATCCGGTCGGCCCGACCGTTGGAGTCAGATTTGGCACGAATGTACTCTCGTCATCGGGCACGTAGCGGATGGGGATGACCGTCTTGGTCGTCGTGTCGAACAGGTCGAGTTCGCCCCGGAATTTGTCGCTGTCGGCGTAGCGAAGCTGATACCGGCCCGTTCGCGTGTCAAACACCTTGTCCCACTTGGTCCAGTCACGATCGGGGTTCGCGTGCTTTTGGTCCGACCCGGTTTTCCAGTTCCAGTGGAAGACGAACCCGTCCTCGGTTTCAAAGTCGGCCATCCCGTTTCCGGCCCGTAGTCGGTACGCGCCCGCATGCCGGGGAAGTTCGAATCGCAACTTCGTACTCCGCCGGTCGAACACGCGGAGCGGCTGCCCGTCCTTGGCTTCGATGACCGTTGAGCGATCCTCCGAAGTGACGGTGTTCGAGCGTTTCCCCTCGGTCAACGTCACCCGTTTTCCTTCCACCCCGTTGTTCGCTTCCCACTGACGACGTTGATACTGAGGCGTGACGCCTGTCAGCATCTTGCCGTCGTCGGAGAAGTGGAACGTCGGAAATCCGTTTGCCCACAGAGGACGCTTCCACAGCCAGCGGCCGGCGTCGAAGTCGTACACCTGAAGTCCGACGGAGATACCATGGACGGCGACCCGCTTGCCGTCCGGCGAAACGCACACGTTGCAGTATGGCTTCGCACCCAAGTCGGCGTCGAGGAGCCGCTTACCGGTGGCCGCGTCGTACAGGTGAAATCGAGACCCTCTGTCGGGGCCTACGGTCGTGAACAGCCAGCGTCCGGTGAGGTCGATGCGCATCCAAAGCACGCTATCCGTTGACACCGCGAATCCATCCGCTGGCGAGCGCGGAGTGTAAAGCCGACCTTTGTCGTGTTCGTGTTCGATACTCCAGTGAATCACGACCGTCTCGCCGTTCGGTGACGTGTGGAATTCCTGCGCGTGACCCGTTGTGCCGGTCGGTGGGCGGTAGAGTTTCTTCGGCTTTCCGGTCTTGTAGTCGAACAACGCGACGCCCCAAGGCGGTGACATGCCGGGCAAGCACGGCCGCGACCCTTGCCAGTCCTCCCAGGTCAAGTAGTATCCGGCGGCCGTCATGCGGGACGGCTCGTTGTGGAGTGGCGGGTGAATGTCCCGTCCCGTGGCGTCTCGGGTCGGGTAGCGCACGCCGGTGAACGTGTCGATAATGCGATGATCGTACAGCAGAAACCGCCCGTCCGGTGATACCTCAGGGCGAGTGGAAGCGTTCTCCGCCCGTGGGTCGCCGAAGCGGGCGATGCACCCGACGGGCAGCGGGTTCGTCGGCAGCGCGGGCGGGATCAGCAGCGCGAAGGCAGCGAGCGCGAACATGACGGCATCTCCATCGGCGGAAGGGGCTTGCCATCAGAACGCCGTCGCGGACGTTTCGTTGAAGTGTTTTCGGTCGTCACTTCGCCCGGCGGAAGCCCGTCAGTGCGAGTACGACGGTGGCGGCCGTGCCCACCCCGACGCCGGCGGCCAGCACCAGCAGGATGTCCGGAATGGGCACCACCTGCGCGGCGAACCCGGCCAGCAGGTGGCCGACCGGCGCGCCGCCGGCCAGCGTCATCGCCCACAGCGCCATCACCCGCCCCCGTAACGCGTCCGGCGCGCTGAGCTGGATCGCCGATTGCCCGGTACTCAGGAAGAGCACCAGCCCGAACCCCAACCCGGCGGCCGCGAGCGCCGCCACCAGTGGCGACGGAGCCACGGCCAAGCCGACGAGCGCCACGCATCCGGCCGCCGCGCCCACGGTCAGGATCAACCCCCGCCGCGCGACGGTGCCGAAGGTGGCGTTCCCCAGGGCCGCCACCAGCGCCCCGCCGCCTAGCGCGCTCAAGAGAACGCTGTACTCCTTCTCCGCTCGGTGCAGCACGGTGTCGGTGTACGCCGGGAATAGCGTCAGAGCCGGCCACGCGAAGACGCACATCCACCCCGTCAGCGCCAACAGGCAGCCGAGCGCCGGGTTCGCCAACAGGTAGCGGACGCCGTCCCAGATGGACCCGCGCGCGTGTTCCCGGCGGGTCTCGGTGACGGAGATTCGCCGCAGCGCGACCAGCACTGCCAAGTAACTGACAGCGTTCAGCGCAAAGCAGCCGACCGCGCCGAGGATCACCGACCGCATGCCGGGGAACAGCGGACCCGCCGCGTCCGCCAGCAGAAACAGCAGCCCGGCCATTGCCGGCCCGATTGCCCGCGCCGAGTTGAACAGCATCGAGTTCAACGACACCGCGTTGATGAGGTCGTCCTTCGGCACCAAGTCCGGGACGAACGCCAGCCGCACCGGCAAGTCGATGGCCTGGATCAACCCGTTCGCCACCGCCACCGCCAGCAACAGGTATGGGGTGACGACGCCAAGAGCGACGATAAACGCCAGCGCGACGGTGGAGGCGAGGAACGCGGCCTGCGTAGCGAACACCAAGTTCCGCTTGGGCAACCGGTCGGCCAGGGCACCGCCGAGCGGCCCCAGCAGGAGCGTCGGGCCGATCTGCCCGACCAGCAAGAGCGGCGGCCAGAGCGGGTTCCGGGTGACATCGTACACCAGCCATTGGAGCGCCGCCGACTGCATCCAACTGCCGGTGAAGGAGACGATTTGCCCGAAGAAGTACAGGCGGTAGTTGCGGTGCCGGAGGGAACGGAAGGTGGTGTGCCGGAGGGTGCCGAGTAGCCCCCGCGCGGGCGGGTTGGGCAGGGTCGGGACCAGCAGGCGGCGGTCGGTGTGCATGGGGGGATTGTAGTCGCGCTCGCTTACCGCCGCCCCTTCAACCGGGCGAGCGCCTCCCGCGCCCGGCGGGTGGGCGGGGCGGCCGGTTCCCCGTCCGCGACCGTGTGCAGCAGCCGCACCGCGTCCGGGGTGCCGATGAACTCCAGCACGGCGATGGCGCGGGCGGCCCGCAGGTACATGGGCGGCGGCCCGGCGACCACCACCACGCGCGGCGTCAAGTCCACCGGCTTGCCGTTGATGGAGATCCGCCACTGGTTGCCGACGCGGGACACCTGCGGGTAGGCATTCCCCCCCTTCAGCAGCGGGTCGCCCTCGGCCAGCGCCTTCTCGTCCTCTTCGGCCACGCGAATGCGGCCGAGCACCCGGCCGATGCGGTCTTGCGCTTCCAGATTTTGGGCGGTCGCCCGCGCCGCTTCCAGTTCGCTTCGGATGGTGCGGCCGAACGCCAGTAACTCCCGTTGGGCGGCCTCGCGGACGTGGTAGTCGCGGTCGCCGAGTTGCCGCACCAGCACCGCCAACTGGCCCTTGTCGGCCTTCAGTGACAACAGGTTGTCACGCAAAAAATCGGTCGTCTCCTTGGGCGTGGCGGACAGGGCCAGCACCGCCCGCGCGGCGGCGGATTCGTCCTGCGTGAGCAACTCGTGCCACAGCGCCGGGATTCTCGCGGGGTCGGCGGCGACCGACGCGACCGGGGCGAACAGGACGACGACGACCGCCAACCGGGGGAGCCGGAACATGGGTGGAAGCCTCGGTGGGGTGAACGGCGGAACGCACGGACAGGTATTGTACCGGAAATCGGCGGCCCCGCGTCCTTGCCTTCCGCCGCGCGGTTCGTCACCATAGCAAGTGCCCCGCGCCACACTCGCCGGGGCGGTTCGCGTTCCCAACCCGCCTCCGAGGTTCCCCCGATGCGTCTCTCCCGCCTGGTCCTGCCCCTCCTGCTGGCCATCGCCTCCCCGGCCGTCGCCGACGATACCGCCGACTTCCTCAAGCCCGACAACTGGGAGGGGCTGAAAGAGTTGTGGACGATCAAGGACGGCACCGTCGTCGGGTTCACCGGCAAGGACGGCATCAAGTCGAACACCTTCCTGGTCAGCAAGCAGATGTACGGCGACTTCGAGATGAGCTTCCAGGTGCGGCTCAAGGACGGCGTCGGCAACAGCGGCATCCAGATCCGCAGCAAAGTGCTGAACAAGGAGAAGTTCGTAGTCGGCGGGCCGCAGGCGGACATGGGCCAGCAATACTGGGGCAGCCTGTACGGCGAGCAGTTCGGCGGGATGATGAAAGCGTCCGAGGCGGCCAAGGTGAAGAAGGTCGTCAAGACCAAGGAGTTCAACGACTACGGCATCCGCTGCGTTGGCAAGAAAGTGACCATCAAGATCAACGGCGAGACGATGGTGGACGGCGAGTTCGAGAAGATGCCGGCCGACGGCGTCATCGCCTTCCAGGCGCACGCCGGCCCCGGCATGGAAGTCACCTTCAAGAACATCAAGTTCAGCAAGATCGCGTCGAAGTAAGGTGCGGGGAGGGCGCGCCCGACCCCGCGCGGGCCGGGTTCGCCAACTCCAGCCGTCACTCGAACAGCTTGCCGACGACCAGGGCGAAACCGGGCAGCACGTCGGGAAGCGTCAAGGTCTGGTCGGCTTCGAGTATCTCCTGCCGGTCGGTCGGCCGAAACACGGACGCGGATTTCGTCTTCGGGTCCAGGATGACGACCACCTTCACGCCCGCTTTCACGTAGTCGAGCATCTTCTCGATCACCTCCGTCCACGGGTCGGACGGCGACCGCACCTCGAATACCAACTCCGGGATCACTTCCAGTGGACCGTCCGGCACGGCGTCCTTCGGCAGCGTGGCGTGGCTGACGAAGCACACGTCGGCCCCCCGCATCGAGTCCGGCCCGCGCCGAAGCAGCATGAGCGTGTCGTTGGACATGACGTGACCGAGGCTGTTGGCCTCGAAGAACTCATCCAAAACGCGAGCCACTTTGACGCAGACTTTACCGTGACGAGCACCGGGCATGGCAACCTCCTGAACGACGCCTTTGACCAGTTCATACCCGCCGCGGCCGTAGCGGTCGTAGAACTCCTCGGCGGTGAGCAACGCCGGCGGCGCGGCGCGGGGGGCGGGCGGCGGGGCGAGAAGCGTGGACATGACGAACCCTCCGTGAGTGACGGGTGAATTGTACCCCTAATTGCGGCCCTTCAGGAAGGCGATCAGATCGGCCAAGTCTTGCGGCGAAAGCTGTTGGTCCAACCCGGCCGGCATGACCGACACCGCGCCCGGCTTCATCACGTCGATGTCCTCGCGGGCGATGCGCACCTCCTCCGTCGCGCTGACGGTCAGCACCACCTCGGCCGGCGCGTCCGCCTTCAAAATGCCGGTAAAAGTGCGGCCGTCCAGCGTGGTGACGCTCACCGGTTCGTAACTCCGCACGAAGCTGGCGCTCGGAAAGACGATGGCTTCGAGCAAGTCCGTCTCGGTGCGGATGCTGCCGATGCGGGTCA
>Ga0105046_10009398_pt1 | contig 15298 bp, 10 predicted proteins | sample MAT03_FD_78385 | JGI IMG/M metagenome (GOLD analysis project Ga0105046, IMG submission 78385) | Freshwater microbial communities from Lake Fryxell liftoff mats and glacier meltwater in Antarctica - MAT-03 (megahit assembly) | ecosystem: Environmental > Aquatic > Freshwater > Ice > Liftoff...
AATACGGATTCAGGATCAAGTCGCGCGAAATCTCGCCGACGTTCTTCACCCCGCACAGCGCCATCGAGGTATCGAATTCCTTCTGGATGATCTCAAGCGCGATGGTCACACCCGGTTCGCCCATCGCGCCCAGGCCGAAGTTGAAAGCTCGGCCGATCATGGTGCCCTTCGCACCCAGGGCCAGCGCCTTCAACATGTCCTGCCCGGAGCGGATGCCGCCGTCCATCCATACCTCGATCTTGTCGCCCACCGCATCGACGATCGGCGGCAGGGCCTTGATGGAGGACTGTGCACCATCGAGCTGACGCCCGCCGTGGTTGCTGACGACGATGGCATCGGCGCCGCTTTGCACGGCGATCTTCGCATCCTCGACATCCTGGATACCTTTCAGGATCAGTTTGCCGCCCCAGGCGTTCTTCACCCACTCCACATCCTTCCAGTCGAGCGTGGGGTCGAACTGGCTGGCGGTCCATTTCGAAAGCGAGACGATGCCCTCGGCGCCTTTCACGTGGCCCACGATGTTGCCGAACACGCGGCGCTTGGCGCCCAGCATGCGCAGGCCCCAGGCCGGCTTGGTCATGATGTCGAGCAGGTTCGAGAGCATGATCTTGGGCGGCACGCTCATGCCGTTTTTCAGGTCCTTGTGGCGCTGGCCGATGATCTGCAGGTCGAGCGTCAATACCAGTGCCGCGCATTTCGCCGCCTTTGCGCGATCGATCAGGCGCTTGATGTATTCGCGATCGCGCATCACATAGAGCTGGAACCAGAAGGGTTTGGTGGTGGCTTCGGCCACATCCTCGATCGAGTTGATGCTCATGGTCGAGAGGGTGAACGGCACGCCGAATTTCTCGGCGGCGCGCGCGGCCAGGATCTCGCCGTCGGCCCACTGCATGCCGGTCAGACCCACCGGGGCGAGCGCTGTCGGCAGGGTGACCGGCTGGCCGATCATGGTGGCGGCGGTGGAGCGCGCCTCGACGTTGATGGCGACCCGCTGGCGCAGCTTGAGCGCGGCCAAGTCGGCGCTGTTGGCGCGATAGGTGCCCTCGGTATAACTGCCGGCGTCCACATAGTCGTAGAACGCCTTGGGTGCGTTCTTCCGGTGCAGCAGGCGCAGATCCTCGATACAGGTGATGACGGGCATGAAGCTTCCTTGTTGGTCGATGCGAACGAATGAACCAGAACCGCAAACCTAAGCCAGGCTGGTAATGACAGGCATCAAGCGCATCGCTGCGTGCCGCGATGAAGCATGGAGGCGACGGACGGGCTCAAGGCGTGCCGTCCGCGCCTGGCGGGGCCACGTTGGTCAGCAGCCAGAACATGCCCAGTCGCGCGGCGGCAGTGAGAAAATCCTCGAAGGCCACCGGTTTGCGCACGTAGGCGTTGACACCGAGCGCATAGCTGTTGATCACGTCCTCATCCTCGATCGAGGTGGAGAGGATCACCACCGGCATCCGGCGGGTGCGTTCCTCCGCGCGCACGCGCCGCAGCACGTCCAGGCCCGCAACCTTGGGCAAATTGAGGTCGAGGATCATCAGAACCGGCAGAGGCGTCGCCGGAGCGGAAAATGCGCCGGAGCCGAACAGATGGTCGAGCGCGATAGCGCCATCTTCGGCCACCACCACCGGATTCTGCAGGTGCGCACGCTTGAAAGCCAGGAGCGTCAAGTCGACGTCGTCTTCGTTGTCTTCCACCAGCAATATGCTTCCTTGCGCCACGTTCATGCCTCCTTGTCCGGCAAGACCACATGAAATGTTGCACCCACGCCCGTTTCGCCTTCGGCGCTGACCTTGCCGCCGTGACGCTCGACGATGCGCGCCACGGTCGCCAGGCCAATGCCCGTGCCGTCGAACTGCCTGGGCCCGTGCAGTCGCTGAAAGGGCTGGAACAGCTTGGCGGCATAGGCCATGTCGAAGCCGGCCCCGTTGTCACGCACAATGAACCCCATGCCGGCTCCGGTTTCTTGCGTCGCGCCGAATTCGATCTCCGGCGCAACGGCGTCGCGCGTGTATTTCCAGGCGTTGCCGAGCAGATTATCCATCATGATCCGCATCAAGCCGGGGTCGCCAACGACGCTGACGCCGGGTTGCAGGCGCCAGTCCACTTTTCGCTCCGGCATCTGGCGCTGCAAGTCGGCCGCGATTTCGGCGGCCATGGCAGACAGATCGATCGACGTGCGAATCAGCGGCGCGCGTGTCACGCGTGAAAGCTTGAGCAAGTCATCGATCAGGTTGCCCATGCGCTGGATGCCGCGCCGCACCCGTTGCAGGTAATCCGTGCCCTGGCTACCCAGCGCCGCGCTGTGTTGCTCCAGCAGCAACTGGCTGAAACCGTCGATCCCGCGCAAGGGCGCGCGCAGGTCGTGCGAGACCGAATAGGCAAAGGCCTCGAGTTCCCGGTTGGCAGCCGACAGTTCGGCGGTGCGTCCAGCCACCTTGCGCTCGAGATCCGCATTCAGGCGCTGCAGTTCCTCTTCCTTCTGCACCAGTTCGGTGATGTCGGCGCCACGATAGAACAGGTGCGTCACCCGTCCATGCGCATCAGTGATTGGCACCATCAAGGCATCGCGTTCCTGGGCGACGGCCGCGGATGACGCGATGCTGGACCGGTAGCGCACGATCTGGCCGCTCGCCGCCACTCGCCTGAACGGCGCGAGCCTGCTGTCGAGCGCCGCCTGCGATAGGCCCTCAACCTCGCGCAAAAACTTCTCGATCGGCTGGCCGATCCACTGCGCGATGCGCACCCCGGCGAACTGCTTCTCGTAAAAATCGCGCAAGGCCGGGTTGAACTCCTCGATGATCGACTGCGCGCCGTCGACCCGGTATATGGCCATCAGGTCGGTGGTGTTCTCCATGGCCGAGCCGAAGCGCTGCTGCAGGCTGCGCACCTGCTCGGCGGCCTTGTCCAGCGCTGTCACGTCCATCGCCACGCCATAGCAGCCGACAATGCTGCCGGACGCATCACGATGCGGCACCACGTTGATGTCGAGAATCCGCGTGCTGGCGCCGGGGACGTCGTGGATTCTGCGATAGCCGGTCGTGATGCCCTGCAAGGCAAGATCGAAATGCGGCTTGCTCATGGCATAGGCTGGCTGATCGATGATTTCGCGCAAATGGCGACCGATCAAGTCTTCCGGCGCGCGGCCAAATACCTGCTCGAAGGCTCGGTTGACATACAGCAGGCGCAGGGCGGTATCGAAATGCGCGATCGATACCGGAACGCTTTGCATCAGCAGGCGCAATTGGGCCTCGCTCTCGCGCAACGAGCGTTCGGCTTCGACCTGCTCGGTCACCCCGTGGCCAATGCCGTGATAACCGATGAACCGGCCGTCGGCATCGTGCAAGGGCCGGCCGCTGTGGCGCGCCCAGCGCATTTCTCCAGCGGCATTGCGACGCCCCAACAGCAGGTCGCGAAACTCCTCGCGACGAGCGAGCAGTGCGCGGTGCGCCGCCCAGTCGTCCTCGGTCATGTTGAGGTAGCCCATTTCCCACGGGGCCTGGCCCAGATCGGCCATGCCGGACAGAAGGTTGCGCTTCAGGATCGCGCCCTCGCGCGCCGTCACGCAATGATTTTCGTCCTGCACCCAGTACCAGTCGGACGAGAGTTCCAGCAGGGCGCGCAGGCGGCGCTCGCTTTCGCGCAGCGCATTCTCCGCCAGCTTTTGCGTGGTGATGTCGCGGCCGATGCCTCGATAACCCGCGAAGCCGCCGTCAGCGGCAAAAACCGCCTTGCCGCTGACCGCAAGCCAGCGCAGTTCGCCTTTGACGTTGCTGTACTGATACTGGAAATCACGAAAGGTCTCGTGGCGCGCCAGCATCTCGCGATGGGCCCGCCACTGTTCCTCGTTTACCCCGAGTATTCCAAGTTCCCAGCGGCGCTTGCCGACCGTGGTGCCGGCATTCAAGCCGGTGCGCGCATGCATCTCACCCCACAGCGTGGTGAAACGGAACTCGGCATCCTGCTCCCAGAACCAGTCGGATGAAAGGTCGGCGAGGTCGCGAAGCCATTCCTCGTTGCTCGGAATTGTCGACACGTCAATCGGGCCTGTGGGGGGGATGGGTCGGTCTGGGTATGCCGGGGCCACCTCATTGTGCCTGAGCGACGCATTCGATGCCCGCCATGGAGCGCGATGGAGCGTTTCCAACGCGCATTTATCGGGAATTGCGGAATTCATGTCAGAACAATGTACGCGGAAGGCTGCCATGTTTGTGCCGGCGATCCTTAAGTCAATCGCGCGCAGTTGGGCATTACAATCGAGCGCGCATTTCGCATGCGGGCACCGGCGCGCCTGCGGCCCCACCGCACGTCACTGGCGCGCCTGCGGCCCCACCGCACTCGCGAGAACGCCCGCCGCCGGCGCCGCACCACCACTGATTTCGAGTAAATGACGATGCGCCGAATCGATGACAGCACCGCACCCGCAGAGCAGTCAGGGATGAACGCGGGCACGCCGCGGTCGACCCGGGCGCGGGTCGTCCAGGCGGTGGCCGCGCTGCTCGTGCTCAACGCGTTTCTGAGCATGACCAACTGGTGGCCAACCCCGTTTGTGGAACTCGACCGGCGTTTGGCGCCCGAATTCGTCCTGCTTTGGGGTGTGCTGCTGCTTCTGGTGTGGCGCCTGAAAACGCTGTCGCGCCCCCTGATCGCATGGCTCACCTGCGCCTACATGTTGCTCGTCGTGGGTCGCTACTTCGACACCACCGCGCCGGCCCTGTTCGGGCGCAGCATCAATCTCTATTGGGATGCGCTGCAGATTCCGCGCGTGCTGTGGGTCACGCTCAAGAGCTATCCGTTGTGGATCGCGCTGCTCGTGCCGGCCGCGCTCATCGCGCTGCTCTGGTTGGTCTACCGCGTATTGCGCGCCTCGATCATGGTGGCGGCGCGCGACGCGGCGCCGTATGCGCTGCGCAGCCGCTGGGCGCTTACGGCCAGCACCGCCGCCGCCGTGCTGGTGACGGCCAACTACCTTGGCGTCAAGGCCACCTGGCCGCTGGTATCGCGCCCGGTGCTGCCCACCTACTTTGGGCAGGCAAAGCTGCTCGCCGGCGCCTGGAACACACGGAATCTGGAGCGGGTACTGCCACCTTCACCGGCCTTTGTCTCCGATCTCGGCGCGCTCGCCGGCATGGACGTGAATCTTTTTTTCATCGAATCCTATGGCATCGTCGCTTTCAACAACCCCAAGGCCTATGCGCAGTTGAAACCCGCGCGCGAAGCGCTGGCCGCGCAGATCGCGGCCAGCGGCAGGCAGGTGGTGTCCGCCTATGTTCGCTCGACCACTTTCGCCGGCGGTTCCGAGCTGGCGCATGTATCCCTTTTGACCGGCATCGACACCAGCGACCCGCGCCGCCATGACCTGCTTCTGACCACTCGGCGCCCGACCCTGGTCAGCCTGTTTCGCCAACGCGGCTACGAGACCCACGGCTTTTATCCGGCATTGACCTGGGACTGGCCGGAGAAGGTTTTTTACGGCTTCGACAAATTCACCGATGCGCGTGACCTGGGTTACCAGGGCCCGAAGCTCGGCTACTGGTCGGTGCCCGACCAGTTTGCTTTGGCGCGCTACGACCAACTCAATCCCCTCACCCCTGAAAGCCGCAAGCGCTTCACCTTTTTCAACTCGATCACCAGCCACATGCCGTTCCATCCGGTGCCGCCCTACCAGCCGGACTGGCGCAAGGTCCTTTCCGCAACACCGTTTGACGAGGCGCAAATGGCCTGGGTCGCGGCGCAGAAGGTGGACTGGCTCAACATGTTTCCCGGCTACGTCGGCATGATCGACTACAACTATCGCTGGCTGGCCGGCTATCTGGCGCAACCCAGGGCGCGCGAAGCCATCTTTATCCTGCTTGGCGATCATCAGCCGGCGGCAAACGTGACCGGCGAAGGGGCCAGCTGGGATGTACCGGTGCATATCGTCAGCGCACGCCCCGAATTGCTGCAACGCTTTGTTGCGCAGGGCTTCAAACCCGGCATCGAGCCGGCCTTGCCGCGCATCGGCGCCATGTTCGACCTGACGCGCATTCTGATGGACGTGTTCGATTCGGCAAGCAGCAAGCCGAAAGCGGCGGCCGAACGCTGATGCCCGCCTGGCGGACCGCGATCTTGATCGCGCTTGGCTGCGCGGTAACGTTCGCGCTGGCGGCGTCCGCGCGCCACTGGCTGGTCGAGCCCGCCGCGATGGCCGAGCGCTGCGGCGCCGACAGCGCCGACGCCTGGTGCCTGGTGCGCGCCTGGACCATCGAGATGTTCGTTGAGCAGCGCATCGGCTGGTGCGCGCTGGGCCTTTCGCTCATTGCGACAGCCCGCGCCTGGCGCGCCGTGGCCGCGATCGCGCTGTTCGCCGCTTGCGCCGGACTGGTGCTTTACAGCACGCAGCTTTGCGCCCCGGCGGCGCTGCTGGCACTGCTGGTATTTGTGCGGGAACGCAAGCCTGCGGCGGCGGCCAGCGCCAGCAGCAGTGCGCAAAAAGCCAGCGCCTGAGCATTGCGCCAACCTTCGGCAACTGCGATGCCGACACTGCAGACCACGATCACCAGCGCCAGCAAACGCTCCTGCGGGCGCGGAGCGCGCCAACCTGCGCTGAGCGCGCGCGCAGTCGCGAGCGCCGCCGCCGGCGCGGCGAACCACCACCAGGGAAACGGCCGATAGCGCGCGTCAAACAGCAGCGTCAGCGCCACGCTGGCGGCACAGAACAGCATGGCGAGCCGCAGGAACGCGCCCAGGCCTTCAAGAACGGCGGCGTGCGCGGCAGGCGCCGGCTCCACGCCTGCGTGCACCTGGCGCCATGCGGTGACCCCGACCAATGCCACGCCCAGGGCGCCAAGAGCGACGCTCGCAAACTGCTCCCACGGCGTGCGGTCCCATTGCTGTATCGCCAGCCACTGCGCCGGGGCGATCGCACCCACCAGCGCGCCGGCCAGTGGCAGCGGCAGCAGCTTCGCCAAACCGCGGCCCGGCGCCTGCCGTGGCGGGGATTGCGAGCGCAGGCACGGCGCCGCCAGCAGCGTTGCGCACAACGCGCCCAACAAGGCGCAAAGCGGCCCGCGCCACCAGTGGGGATCGGCGATGACCGCGCCGCGCAGCGCGACGCGCAAACGACCAAACTGGTCAAACATGCCCCAATAGCCGCCCATCGCACCTTCCAGTGCACGCTTCCAGGGCTGATCGAAAGCTTCAATGATGTTGTAGTCGAGCGCCCCGCCGGCACCATGCTTTTGCAGCTCGCGCACGAACCGTGCCTGCTCCACAGGCCCGGGCAGCGCGCCGGCGCGCTGGCGTCCCGCCGCCGGCCAGCCGGTCTCGCCAATCCATACCGGCTTGCCGGCGAAACGTTGCTGCACCATTGCGCCGATCGACTTTACGTGAGCCACGGCGTCGCCTACGGCCACCGGATCATCCTCCCAGTAGGGCAGGATGTGCACCGTCACCACATCGACATGGGCAGCAAGCCAGGCGTGGCGCAGCCAAAACTCCCAGACATCGGCATAGGTCACCGGCACCGGCGAGCGCTGCCGCGCCCAAGCCAGGGTTTTCGCCAGTTCCGCCGGCGGCATTTCGCCACGCAACAGCACCTCATTGCCGATGATCAGCAAGTCAACGGTACCCTTGAATTCGTGCGCAAGCGCGAGGGCGCGCTCCAGTTCGGCGCGATTGCGTTGTGCATCCCGCCCCAGCCAGGCGCCAAGTTTGACCCGCATCCCGAGACGCGCGGCGATCGCCGGCACTGCATCCAGTCCCTGCGCCACGCCGTAGGTTCTGATGCAGTTGCTTTGGGTTCCGATAATGCGCAGGTCCTCTTCGATTTGCGCCGGGCTCACCACCGCCTGCGTACCGTCGGGATCGAGAGGATTGACGCCGGGTCGCCTGAAAGGCGCGTAAGACAGACAGGGCAGGGCCTGGTTCGCCAGGCTGGGTTCCGCCAGGGAAACCGGGCGGCCGCGGTCCAGCCACCACAAGAGCACCAGTGCGAGCGCGAGCGCATGCAACAGCAAGGCCAGGCGAAAACGCTCGATGGTGGCTTGCTGCATTGCCGCATCAAGAGGAAAATTCGCTGCCGTGCCCGCTTGCCGATGACTTAACTAGGTGCTGGCGCTGCCTGCGGGTCCGACGGTTCGTGAATTGCTTCAAGCGGGACAAGGCAGGCCTCTGGCAAGGGGCAACGGTTTTTCGACTGACGACAAACCGCTGCGCTTTTCAGCCCAATGTCGGCCCAATGTCAGCCCAATGTCAGCCCAATGTCGGCCCAATGTGCTCATCAGGCGTTCAATTGTAAGGTTGCAGCACCAAACCGGTCGGAATAATCAGGACGATGCATCAAAACAAAATTCCGCTGCCTGCCGCCGGCAGGCAGCGTCGCGACGCTGCCACGCTCGGACTGGCCGTGCTGATGGCGCTGGCAAACTACCTGGTCTGGGGTTGGATCGCCACACCCATTGCGGCCCCGGAAGTCACGCCGCGTGTCAATGGCCTGGCCTATGCACCGTTTGGCCGCGCCGATTCGCCGGCGCAGCGCCACACGCCGGCTGCGGAGCTGATCGCCGCCGATCTGCGTCAACTGGCCACCATCACCGATGAGATCCGCACCTATACAGCGTCGCAACTGCCGCAACTGCCGGCATTGGCGGCGCGCCAGGGCCTGCGCCTGACCCTCGGCGCATGGCTCAACCGCGACGCCGCCGCCAACGAACGCGAGCTGGCTGCCGCCCTAGCCGCCGCCGCCGCCCACAAAAACATCACGCGCCTGTTGATCGGCAACGAAACCGTGCTCAAGGGCGTCCTCACCCCCGCCGAGCTGGTGGTGCATCTCAAACGCGCACGGGCGGCGGCGACGGTGCCGGTATCGACCGCCGAACCATGGCACGTGTGGATCAAGCATCCTGAACTGGCGGCGCAAGTCGACTTCATCACCGTGCACCTGTTGCCCTATTGGGAAGGTGTGGGGCAGGACACCGCGGTGGCGGAAGCCTTCGAGCGCCTGGCGCGCGTCAGCGCGCGCTTTCCCGGCAAACCGATCCTGATCGGCGAGACCGGTTACCCCAGCAGTGGCGACACCATCAAGCGCGCCCGCCCGTCACCCGGTGCACAGGCGGCCTACATTCGCCAGTTCGTCGCGCGGGCGCAGCGCGAAAAACTCGATTACTTCCTGATCGAAGCCTATGACCAGCCCTGGAAGCAAGAGGAAGAGGGCCGCGCGGGTGCCTACTGGGGCGTATTCGATGCGGCAAGGCAACCCAAGTTCGCATTCGACGGCACGATCGAAGCGGACCCCTATTGGCGCACCAAGGCACTTTATTCGTCGACCGCGGGCTGGCTGTTCCTGTTCTGGTTTCTAAGGCGTGCCGCCACCGCCAACCTGCGGCCGCTGGCGCGCGTCGCGTTCGCCGCCACCGCTCAAGCCGTGCTGTCGTTCGCCACCGTATTGCTGACCCTGCCGCTCATGCACTACATGTTCCTCGCCGACTGGGTGATGCTCGCGCTCCTGATTCCCACCTCGTTGGTGATGGTGGCGATCATGCTGGCACATCTGTTCGAATTCGTCGAACTGTTCTGGGACGGCAGCCTGCATCGACGCTTCGTGCCAATGCCTCTGGCTGAAACGGCGCGCCAGCCATTTGTGTCGATCCATCTGGCCTGCAGCAACGAGGCGCCGGAAATGGTGATCGCTACCATCAGGAGCCTGGCCGCGCTCGACTATCGGGCCTACGAGGTGCTGATCATCGACAACAACACCACCGATGACGCGCTCTGGCAACCGCTGCGCGACTTCGTCGCCGGCCTGCCCGCCCGGTTTCGCTTCATCCACCTGCCCACCTGGCCCGGCTACAAGGCCGGGGTGCTCAATTACGCGCTCACATTGAGCGCCGCGCACACCGAACTGGTCGCCGTGGTCGACGCCGATTACGTGGTGCGGCCGCAATGGCTGGCTTCACTGGTCAGCCATTTCGACGATCCGAAAGTCGGCATCGTGCAGGCGCCGCAGGCGCATCGCGACTGGGGCGGCCAGACCCTTCGCCGCATGATGAACTGGGAGTACGAAGGCTTCTTTCGCATCGGCATGCACCATCGCAACGAGCGCGATGCCATCATCCAGCACGGCACCATGACCCTGATCCGCGCCAGCGCATTGCGCCGCCACGGGCAATGGGCGGAGTGGTGCATGTGCGAAGACAGCGAACTGGGCCTGCGTTTGATGCAGCAGGATCTACGCGCGGTTTATGTGGACCAGGTCATGGGTGAAGGCCTGACGCCGGACAGCTTCGCCGCGTTCAAGCGCCAACGCGCGCGCTGGGCCCAGGGCGGCATGCAAATCTGCAAGGCGCACTGGCGCGCCCTGTTGGGCAAAAGCAAGCTCAGCTTCGGGCAACGCTATCACTTCCTGGCCGGCTGGCTGCCCTGGATCGGCGACGCACTGCATCTGGTGTTCGTGATCGCGGCGCTGCTCTGGACCATCGGCACGCTCGCGCTGCCGAATGCGTTTCCCTTGCCGATCACCCTTTTCATGTTGCCGCTCGCGGCTTTCTGCCTGGGCAAACTGGTGATCGGGCCCCTGCTCTACTGGCGCCGGGTGCCGTGCTCGGCGGGCGGTATCGTCGGCGCGGCGATCGCCGGCATGGCGCTGTCGCATGCGATCGCGCGCGGCGTGCTTGCCGGGCTGTTTCGCGGCACCGGCGTATTCCGCATCACTGCGAAAGGCGGAAAAGCCGCCCCTGCGGCGACTTCATTGGCCGGCCGCTTGATGCGCATTGCCCGTCTGTTCGCGCCGGCGCGCGAAGAATTCCTGTTGCTCTCGGGCCTGGCGGCGGCGATCGCCGCCATCGGCTTCACGCGCAGCGCAGGACACCTTGAATCCGCGCTGTGGATGCTGATGCTCGGGCTGCAATCCCTGCCTTATCTTGCTGCGCTGCTGTGCGCCGGTGCCGCGGCGCTGCCCGAGCGCCATGCCAACATTGCCGGCACTGGAACCAGCTTGCGGGTCGACAACCAAATGCGGCCACAGGCATAAACGCCGGCAATTCACGCAACTCTGCGCGCGCCCGGCCGCCCCGCCTCGACCGCAAAGCTTGCCGCAGTCGCCAGTGTTGTCTCGCGCTGGCGCACCGTGTCGATCACTCTGAAGTGCGCGGTCGCGCGGAAGCCCTTCACCTCAAGCACGGTGTAGCCGCGCTGGTCGCTTTTGCCGAACCTGATGTGCGGATTGTCCTGCATCACGCGCTCGGTGCGCGCCTGCGGCCAACTCGGGCTGGTGATCGAAGTGCCGACGATTTCGGTAGCCACGACGGGCGATTTGTCGTCATCGAAATCGAGCTTCAGGTCGCTCACGTAGGTGGCATGCACATCGCCCCCCAGGGTCAGCACGTTCTTCCTTGCCGCCCAGGCGTCGAGTGCGCGACGGCGCGCCGCGGGATAGCCATCCCAGCTGTCATTCCACAAGCCGTCGGCAGGCTCACCGGCGGGCGCGCGCGATGCCGTCATGCGCATCTGCGCCATCAGCGACTGCTGGCCGACCAGGTTGAAATTGGCGTCACTGGCGGCGATACCGCTGGCCAGCCACTGTTCCTGCGCCTCGCCCAAAAGGCTCAGGCGCGGGTCGATCCGCTGCGGGCAAGTACTGTCACGAACGGTACGCGAGCCACCTTCGCCGGGCGGCGTGCACACCTGGTAGTGGCGATACTGGCGTGCGTCGAGCACATGCAGATCGGCGGTGCCGCCCCAGCGATAACGGCGATACATTTGCGCCTGGTCGCCTTGCGGCCGCTGCCGCCAGCGCAGCGGCATGTGCTCCCAGTAGGCGCGATAGGCAGCGCTGCGGCGCGCCAGGAACTCTGCGCCGCGCGCGGATGCAGAACGGTCGCGGGCGTAGTCGTTCTCGACCTCGTGATCGTCCCAGGTAACGATCCACGGATGCGCCGCGTGCGCCGCCTGCAGGTCGCTGTCGGACTTGTAATGCGCCAGTCGGGCGCGGTAGTCTTCCACACTCATGCAAGGCGGGCTGTTGTGCTGGCGTACGCGATTTGGCGTAACGCCATACTCGTAGATATAGTCGCCGACGAACAAAACCAGGTCCAGTTCTTCGCGCGCCATGTGCTGGTAGGCGCCGAAGTAGCCGTGCTCATAGTTCTGGCAGGAGGCCAGCGCCAGGCTCAAAGGCGCGTTGCTGCCGCGCGCAGGCAGGCATCTGGTGCGCCCGACGCTGCTTACCGCATCGCCCAGCATGAAGCGATACCAGTAGTACGGGCGGCTGGCGGATCCGTCGAGCCCGTCGATTTCAATGTGCACACTATGTGCGAACGCCGGTTCCGCCAGTGTGCCGCCGCGCCGCACGATGCGGCGAAATCCGGCATCGGCGGCCAGTTCCCAGCGCAGCAGATAAGGCACATCGGGCAGCGGCCCGGCACCAGGCGCGGCCATCAGGCGCGTCCACAGCACAAAACCGTCGGCGGCGGGAGAACCGGACGCGACACCCAGACGAAAGGGGTTGTGCCCGATGGTTCGCGCGGCGACCCGGCCGCTGGCGAAAGTCAACGCGGCAGCGCTTGCGCCTTGCAAAAACTGTCGGCGATGCATCGCCGCATTATGCGACATCAGCGCCCGGCTTGCGCCGTCTTCTTGCGCACGTTCGGCGCGCCTGCAAGGCCAACTGAAACGGTCGCCACGCCGCTCGTCCGGTGCGCCGGGGAATGCCGGGGCGCAAGGGTCTTCGGTTATAGTTGCCGCGAACGGATCAACCAAGAAAGAGACAAAAAATGCAACGCTTGTGGATTGTCGCCATCGCGCTCGGCCTCTCCCTGTGTGCCAGTGCCGCCCATGCGCAGGGCGCGTTTCCAAACAAGCCGATTCGCCTCATCGTGCCGTATCCGGCCGGCGGCATTGTCGATGTTGTCAGCCGCGTGATCACCGAAAAGCTTGGCCCCATGTGGGGCCAGACCATCATCACCGAAGCCCGCCCCGGCGCCAACTCCAACATCGGCACCGATGCGGTGGCCAAGGCGCCGGCCGACGGCTACACCTGGCTGATCACCGGGCCTGCGATCACCGCCAATCCGGCGCTCGGCACCAATGCCACCTGGGACCCGAAGAAGGATTTCACCGCGCTGGGCGTGGCCGCCTGGTCGGCCGCCGCGATCGTGGTGCCGGCCGCTTCACCGGCCAATTCGCTCAAGGAATTGGTCGCCCTGGCCAAGACCCGGCCGCTCAACTACGGCAATCCCGGCACCGGTTCGTCGATTCACCTCTCGACCGAATTGTTCAAGCAGGTCGCCGGCATCAACCTGCAGGCGATCGGCTACAAGGGGCAGCCGCAGATCATCAGCGACCTCCTAGGCGGCCAGCTCGATGTGGCCTTCGCCGCCACCGGCCTCATCACCCAGCATGTGCAGGCCGGCAAGCTCAAGGCACTGGGGGTGATCGGCCGCGAGCGGCTGAAACAGCTGCCGGGCGTGCCCACCCTGATCGAAGCCGGCTATCCGGAAGCCGGGGTGATGGCCTGGTACACGTTTTTCACGCGCGCCGGCGCGCCGCGCGAGGTGCTGGAAAAAATCAACGCCGATCTGGGGCGCGTGCTGACGCTGCCCGAGGTCAGGGAAAAAATGGAAAAACTGGGCGCCGAAGCGGCGCAGCCGATGAGCCTGGCCGACATGGGCAGGATGATCGTCGCCGACACCGACCGCTGGGCCGCGGTGATCAAGGCCGGCAACATCAAGGCCGAGTAGCTGCCTGCGTCGGCCTGCACACGCTGCAAGGGTCATGGAGGCGATTGCAAGGGCAGCAGGGCACCGAACTGGAACAGCATATTGATCCAAGCAGCGTCGTGTCCGAACCCTGGGCGGCGCCAATAAAACCCTTCAAGGAAACAAAGCATGTCGGACACAAAAATCATGCGTGTGGCGATCGCCGCCGAGCGCTGCCAGGGGCACAACCGCTGCTGCCTGGTGGCACCTGAATTGTTCGAGGCCGATGACGAGGGCAACGCGCAGGTGCGTGGCGATGGCGTGGTGCCGGCCGGCCTCGAGGCGAAAGCCCGGCTGGCGCTGGCCAACTGCCCGGAACACGCCGTTCGCCTCACCACCGCCTAAGGGGAACCGATCATGCAAAGCCGACCACCGGTGGCCGACTGGGCCATCGATTTCGATCATTTCGATCCGCAATGGACCGAGAATCCGTACCCGATCTGGGACAGCCTGCGCCAGACCTGCCCGGTCGCCACTTCGCAGCGCTTCGAGGACGGCGCCTATTTCGCCACCCGCTATGACGACGTGCGCGAAATCGCCTATGACGCGGAGCACTTTTCCTCGCGCCGGGTGATCGTGCGCGAGCACAAGCTGCCGCTGATCCCCGGGCCGCCGATCACTTCCGACCCGCCGGAGCACACCCCGGCGCGCAAGCTCCTGCTGCCGGCCTTTGCGCCCAAGGAAATCGCCAAGCTCGAAGACCGCGCGCGCGCGGTCTGCCGCGCGCTGCTCGACGCCATCGGCGACAAGCCGCAATGCGACGGCGCGGTGGAATACGCGCAGCATATTCCGGTGCGCGTGATCGCCCACATGCTGGGCATGCCGGAGGAAGACGGCGACCTCTATCGGACGTGGATCCACCAGACCCTGATCGAAGGCGTGCGCAATCCCGCAGTCGCGATCGCGGCGATGCATGAACAGAATGCGTATTTCAAGAAGCATGTCGAACTGCGCCGCGCCAATCCGGGTGGCGACGATCTGGTGAGTTTCCTGCTCAGGGCGCAAGTCGACGGCAAACCGCTCTCCGAGCCGCATATCCTGGGCTCGCTGCGCCTGCTCCTGATCGCCGGCATCGACACCACCTGGAGCGGCATCGGTGCCTCGCTGTGGCACCTGGCGACGCACCCGCAAGACCGCGCGCGCCTGGTCGCCGAACCGGGCCTGCTGCCGACGGCGATCGAGGAATTCCTGCGCGCCTATTCGCCGGTGACCATGGCGCGCGAAGTGGTGCAGGAGAAAACCCTGTCAGGCTGCCCCTTCAAGCCCGGTGGGCAGGTGCTGCTGTCGTTCCCGGCGGCCAACCGCGACCCGGCCAAATTCGCCGATGCCGACCGCGTGCTGATCGATCGTGCCGAGAACCCGCATGCCGCCTTCGGCCTCGGCCGCCACCGCTGCCTGGGCTCGAACCTGGCACGCATGGAAATGAGCATCGCCATCGAGGAGTGGCTGGCGCGCTTCCCGGATTTCAGCGAAACGCCGGGCAAGAAGACCACCTGGTCCGAAGGCACGGTGCGCGGGCCGCGCATGTTGCCGATCAGCATCGGGCGACGCGCCTGAAACCCGGTCAGGGC
>Ga0105046_10009399_pt1 | contig 15298 bp, 12 predicted proteins | sample MAT03_FD_78385 | JGI IMG/M metagenome (GOLD analysis project Ga0105046, IMG submission 78385) | Freshwater microbial communities from Lake Fryxell liftoff mats and glacier meltwater in Antarctica - MAT-03 (megahit assembly) | ecosystem: Environmental > Aquatic > Freshwater > Ice > Liftoff...
AAACGTAGTTTGGGGAGGGTAACGATGATTACGATCATCGAGATCGTGTGTGAAAGTGCTACTCGTTCATCGAATCATCACTGGCAGCCAACTAACAGGGGAAAGCTCTTCCGATAGTGATTTTTTAGATTGCTGGACCGGAACCCCTGTTATCTCAGCCCCTGGTACCTCGCGTTTTGCAGCAACGTTCCACAAAACCGAGGAGTTATTCATCCAATCTTCATCGGACAACTCTGAAAGCGGTATCGCCAATTCGAATCTCCATCCCGTTTCATTTCGAGCCGTTTCGGCGTACCAACGAGGATTCCAAGCATCAAGGTCGTTCAAACTATCGGTCAAATTCCCATCGGAGTCGATTGTGAGCTGAAACCAAGTCAAAAAGTCGCGATCGGTATCGAATCGTAGTGTGATTTGGTCGACTCCCAACCGAGGTTCGTCATGCAAACGTCCAGTACGCTCCGAGCTATTTCCCATTTTCACCTTTGGCTGATTACTATTTTGGGATGAAAGAGTTTCACATATGCCGGCAATGTAAAGGAACCGATTATCGCGAACCCAGAAAATCGTCGATGTATTCGTCGGATTGCCATCTTGGATGGGGTCCATTGCGACGTATGTTAATCGTTGTTGGTAGGCATTTTTCCAGACGGCATCGTCGAGAGAGCCATCCAGTATAGGCCTAGCTTTGGAAGTCGGAATTCTAATCGTATTGGAGGAACTTGATGGGCTTTGCATCGCGATCCGGATCAAATACTCTTCGTTTGCCAAAGTTGACCATTCATAGAGTCCATCCCAGTGCGTCATTTTTTCGAGCGAGTTTTGTATGTTTGCAGTTTGACGAAGATTAAGTAACAGGAATCTAGGATCGGATTCTATGTTTGTTACTGCGATGGAACCAGTACTAGAGTCGTTGGATGGAACGATGGCCCCTGCGTTATTGGATAGTGACTTATTGGTATTCACGACTTTGCTGCTGGCGTTTTCAACAGGGCTAACAATTCGCGAAGCTGGTTGGGATTGTATTGTCGATCTCGATGGATTCCGTCCCATGGTGGTTTGCTTGTCGGAAGATCTCGCGACCGTTTTACTTTCGATTCGTAGATCGAAGGGGCTGGACGTGGCTTTGCCTGTGAAGTGAGCAGTTGTGACATCTGACTTCTGGTTCGAGGATGTATTTGCCATTGATTGTTGTTGTCGCCAGTGTTGGACTTCTCGACTACCTTTCCAAGCTGACTGTTGAATGGCGGCCATTTCAGCAGCTCCTTCCTTCGAATACTCTCCCAGTAACAAATCTAAACAGAGGGACCACCGATTCCACTGCCCCTTCCTTCTAGCCTCTTGTGCGAGATACCATAGAGAATGTGAACGTGTTTCCGAGGAAGTTGCATTTAGAAACTGCTGCAGAGTCGAACGCCAGCGAAAATCACGCGTTGTTTCGTCCACATCTAACTCGAGCACGCTCTTTAGCATCGATTCACGTTGCAGATTACTGATCAATGTTTGTTGTGAGACCGAGTTCTTCGTGGACTTCGAACGCATAGAGCCAGAATGCCGAATGCCTTCGGGGAGCAATCCGGTTTTTCCGCCTGCAGGTCGTAATCCAAACACCGTGGCGTAGTTGCCGTACTGATCCCAGGGCGGAAAGGATTCTTTAGTCACTCCGTACGTAACGGTCATAGGATCCATGCTGTTTGCCTCGCTCACCGTCGCTCCAACAGCGACGAGTGTCTCACTAAGCAACTTCCCTTCTCGATGAATGGGTGTCGTTGCGGCAAGTCTGAGTTCGCTTCGTCGTTGATGAGCGCTTGCATCCAATGGGGAGCGAGCTAGAAGTGTCTTACAATCCCATGCGTAGTCCGGGATTCCGGACTCACTAGAAAAGCAGATAAACCTTGGGTCGCTCGCACGGTTTCGAGCGGTCATTACCATTCTTCCGGCGACTTGGCACAAAGGATCGCGAGAGTCAAATGCATCGCTTACGAGCACGTCGGGGCGGTTCTGGCGAATCAAGAATACGGCTTTACGCTCCAACGATTCGTCGCCAATCGCTTGAAACTTCGACGGATAGGCCGATAGGTCGATAGCTGCGCGGTTGCTTGGCAAACTACCGACCGGGGAGCGGACCAGTGTTTCTAGACTCGCAATGCCAAGTTCCACAGCGAGAATTCCTGCACGTGTCGCGCTATCGCACCAAGGACCAGCGCGTTCATACGTACGCTCACTATGAAGTACGATCGACGCGGCATGGCCACGTGACTCGTTTGCGGTTACTGACAATGCATCCCACGGAATCGACCCCTGAACCGCAGCAACGCTCAGCAAAGCCATTCGTTCCCCTTGGCGTCCCAAGATCCACCATCCCTCGCCAGAGTTTCTTGTGCCAATGATGGTTGCTAAGCGACCGCCAGCAAACAACGTTTCGTTACCTGATTGGGCGATACAGTTTAAGGGCATCGATTGGGATGTAAGTTGCGTTTGCCAACTGCTCCCTAAGTCATCGCTCGACCATACAACGCTTCCTGGGCTTCCGACGACCCAGCAACGCGAGTTCGATGTCCCATCGCTTGCCTGAAAAGCGATGTCGTTCAGACGAATTAATGCATGATCAGTAGCGTTTCCTGGTAAGCTTTTTGCTTGCCAACGATTTCCATCATGACTGTGATAAATTTGTGCTGATTCGCCAATTAACCACCATCCCGATTCATGATGGCAAACTTTGAGAATAGGATTCGAGGCGTCGCCACCGAGCGAAAGTTGTCTAGGTGTTTGGCCTTTCTCGAATCGAAACACACGCCCCAATCGGTCGACAACAACTCCGTTCTCCGAGTCTTTCCAAGCAGTTGTTTGAACATGCGAGGCAGCTAAAGTTTTCGGCGTCCACGTCGAACCTCCATCCTGAGTTTCGAAGATTGCGCTCTGGAAATCGGGAGACCAATCGCCCCACACAATCCAGTGTTCTGAGCTAAGTTTCTGTATTCCGGTTAGGCGAGGAAGTCCATGGGATTCTATCGCTCGCCATCGTCGCCCGCCATCATTTGTTACTTGAATCACGCCGACACTACGATGTGAGTAAGCGTGAACATTACCGCCAACTGCGACACCGCGTCTCTCATCAATCGCGATTCCAGCGTAGAGATTCGGCGTTCCATCGATAGCCGCAGGATTCCAGGAACGGCCTGCATCCTCGGACAGCAGCATTTGCCCACGCTCCCCTAATGCCCACCATCGATCCGTGGTCGCCGCGATGCAGTCATGAATGGTCGCGTCATTCTGTTCGTAAGCGAAAACCGGTGCAATAAAAATCGACACGATTAGCAGGCAAAACGTAACCAACGCGTTCGAGAGCCTGCGATTTATCTTCTGCACTAAACTAGTTGCAAAATGAATCATGGGATTGATCGCAATATCCGTACTTGTGCCATGGCGTAATCATTCTTGTTCACTAAAGTCTTTACACCGAGATGACGTGGCGAGTCCAGAGAGAACAGGCAGGATACGTAGTCCAACGAAAAGACGGACTTAGGGGGATTCCTAACGGCTGCGAACGAATTTTCGGCTATCTGTATTTGTTGCTCCGATAATGACAGCTAGGAGATGTCTACCAATGGAAAGTCTACCAGTCCGGTAGCATCGCTTGCTTTTTGCGAACCACTTCTGCTCAATGGATCGGAATGATATGACCCGTACTAATTATCTAAAGTGCTTGCACTCGTGTTCGCAAGGCAAATTGTCTCTAGCAGCAACGTGCCTCTCCTCGATTGCTATCATTGCGTTCAGTGAAACTGCCACGGCGGCTCCACCTGCGAACGTAGTAGTACCAGGGACTGGGGTTCAACTAACTCAAGTTGGTGACGACTTTGAAGATGAATCTTGGAGCTTCATTCCGAATGGCTCCAAAAGTAGCGAAGACATTGACGAGCAACAGCGTCAACCACTTGGTAAGTCAAAGAATGGGCGATGGTATGAAGGAGCCAAACGAGGATATCCAGACGTCGCCAAGCGAGTCCCTACGCCTCCAGGTGGAATTCCTGGAAGTGAAGGTGCTTTGCTTTTGAAATCATTGAAAACAGGTATTCCTGGGAAGCTTACCAACGCGATGCACCAGGATGACTTTATATGTAATGTCCAGTACCGAACGGGTGGTCCTATCCCTGTCTCGAAATCACCAAGCGCCACGACACGAGTCTATCTGCCACCTATAGAAGAGTGGGAGAATCGCAATGGCCCCCACTTCGCGTTTCGCGCAGCCGTTAAAACAACGATCATGGAGCCGAGTAAGTTGATCTTTGCTCCATCAAATGAAAAGGACGAGATCTACTGGCCAGGCCTATTCATTTTGAAAGAAACAAAAAAGGTTGACGGCAAAATGGAGAACAACGTCTTTTTCCGAGTCCGTTCCGATCGAAATGGTGGCGATTTCCGAGGCCCCAATATCGAAACCATGGGTTGGTGGACCCTGGGATTGTCCTTCACTCCAGATGGTGTCGTTCACTACTTCGCTAAACCAGGCGTAGAAGATTTAAACCTTGACGACTATATCGCATCCGCGCTTCCATACGGCTACCGCTGCGAAAATTTTCGAACCTTTTTCTACAACTCAGTCAACATGGATAACGGCAAGACTTGGAGCACCAGCTTCATTGTCGATGATCCAAAAGTATTCGTGATCAACGGTACAAGAACCGCCAGTAGGCCCGCTCCAACCAAGTCGCGATAGTCGGTAGTAGCAGAATAGGAAACCTTGTCGATGCCAAACGTTCTTGCGATAGTTGCTCATCCAGACGATATCGAATTTGTGATGGCTGGGACCCTCCTGCAACTAGCTTCCCGTGGATGGGCAGTCCACTACATGAATGTAGCGAACGGCTGTTGCGGATCCATGTCGACTGATCGGGCTACCACGGCTGACGTTCGCTTAAAGGAAGCTCGGGCCGCTTCAAGCCTGATACCGTCAGTTTTTCATCCTCCTATCTGCGAAGACATGGGGATCTATTACGAAGCATCAACCCTTTCGAAGGTTGCTTCGGTGATTCGTCAAGCCGCCCCGACCATCGTGCTAACGCATTCTCCGCAAGACTACATGGAAGATCATGAAGCCGCTTGCCGGTTGGCCGTGAGTGGGACCTTTGTAAAGTCGATGCCGAACTTTATGACTGATCCACCAGTGGATCCGGTTGACGGTCCAGTGGCCATCTATCACGCGCAGCCACACGGGAACAAGACGTCACTAGGTCAGCCAATTCATCCCGATGTTTTTGTCAACACGGCAACTGTTCTCGACAAAAAAATCGAAATGCTCCGATGTCATGCAAGTCAAGAAGGTTGGCTAGATGAAACTCAAAAGATGTCCTCCTACGTCGACTCGATGATCGCCATAGGTTCGATGATGGGTATTCTTTCAGAACGCTTTTCATCAGCAGAGGGCTTTCGAAGGCATATTCACCTAGGCTTAAGTCACGTAGGCTTTGATCCGTTAAAGGAAGCTCTACAAAGCGACGTCTGCAACGCTTTTTAGAGTTTGCTAGTGGGGAAAATGAACTCCACCGGCATAAAGCCGAGCGGTTTCTACACAATTCGGAAACTTCTCGCTCAACGCCACCTCAACAGATAGCTGTAACCCTCCCAACTTCGTTGGGAGGGTTACGAAACTAGTCAAGAGCTTCGTCCGAACGCCTTGATGGCTTCTGCTATATCTTCAATCCGCTGCTGCTGCGCGTCGAAGTCGATCCATAAGTGCTTGTCCAATCCCGAGCTCGTGTACGCTCTCGCAAAAGATCTTTTGAATCCCAGCCGAATCGCACTCGCGAAAGTAAGCGAAGAGTCTCGTCGCATAATCCTCTAAATCACAGCAATAAACTATGCGAGCGAAACACCCTTCGTCGACTTCTCGTAGTCTACCAATACCAATGTAAGCAGCGTCGATCGCTGACTGGTCACTAAGGGTTTTTGCAATGGCCTGAACATCTACAAGGACCACCTTGGCCGTGGGTTGGTAATGTCGGTGCCTTAAGCCCGGCGAGTTTGCCAACGGATCATTCGATTTTGCATTCGAGCAAATCGATGAACATACTTCACGCAGCTGCTCGAAGGTAACTCCGCCACTTCGAAGGACAGTAGGTATTCCTCTAGTCAAATCGATCACGGTACTCTCAAGACCAATCCGACACGGCTCACCACATAATATTCCATCGATTTTTCCATCCAAATCTTCAAGAACTGCCTGCCATGTTGTTGCACTAGGTCGACCTGATCGGTTTGCGCTAGGTGCTGCGAGTGGCAAACCGATTGCTTCCAGTAAGCGCTGCGCGACTGCGTGCTTGGGAAAGCGAACGGCTACCGTATCCAATCCCGCACTGACTAACGAAGCTATGGAATCCCGCCGAGGCAGGACGATTGTTAATGGCCCAGGACAAAATTGTTCGAACAATTTGTACGCAAGGTCCGGGATCGAATGACAGTACAATTCGAGTTGCGTTTGGGAATGCAAGTGAATGATGAGCGGATTGTCGGAAGGCCGCCCCTTTGCCGTGAACACTTTTTGTACAGCAATATTGCTGGTAGCGTCGACGCCAAGCCCGTAAACCGTTTCGGTTGGGAAAGCAATACATCCCCCTGCTCGCAGGTTTTTTGCCGCAAAAGCGATGTCTGCATCCGATTGCGGATCAAGCTTAACCGTGAGCAATATCTTAATCTTTCAAAAGAGGTAACTTGGTCCCATAAACGAACGAACACAATTGAACTCTAACAAAAACACTATGATTCCTTTGCCTGTAATGTACCAGGGCTCGTAAGGTCTCCCTAGTGTCCACTATAATCAACGATGTCTTCGACCTTTCTACACTGTAGTCTTATGAGCCAAACTTCGAATACCTTGGATCTATCGCGCGAGCTTCAGCATTCGTTTGCGTTGTCTCAAAGAATTATTGCCGCAAGCGAGCACCTTTTTGACGACGCACTAGTGGGTGGACAAATTGTCCGATTGGCATCGCTCTACGAACATCGTTGTCGAGACGTCCTCAGCGGTCGAACTGGGGATTTCATAACGATCGCGGTCGTCGGAAGCAAAGGACAAGGAAAGACCTGGGTTGCCAGACAATTATTACTCGACGAAAATATCCGAATGCAACTTCCTAGTGGGGTGCTAACGTCTGAAGCAACCAATCGACTCTACTGGGTCGGGCCAATTCCACCTTTGGAATTGGATCCGCACAAAGAAGTCTACATCCGATGTGCCGCAACGTCTCTTGTTGAGCTAGGCTTTCCATTTGTGTGCCTGGACACTCCAGGTACAACCGATGCGAATCAATCGGCCGCACAAGCAGCTAACGATTCGATGGCCATCGCACCGATCCAATTGCTGGTGATAAGACGTGACCAGCTACGCTCGGCAACGGCCAGTCAGATCGTTTCGAAAAGCGAGGGGAGTTTTTGTATTCCCATCATTACAGCTGTTCCCTCGAAAGAATTGCCTGCTAGTAAATCAGCCAGTGAATCGCTTCAATCGGATACAAGATTTTGGTTGAGTACATTACGATCAACCGCGCCGAATACTCAGTTTCAGAATCCGATCTATTTGAATGATTTTGAGGCCTCCGGTAACGAAGCACTAGTAGGCGATCAACTGCGATCAGATCTCTTGAATCGATTCCATGGTAGTAACGTTCGTGAGTTCGGAGATTCTATTTCAACACGACTTTCATCCGCGGCTAGTCGACTGAAATATGATGTTTATCGAGCTATAGAATCCGCTGCACCTCAGTTGGCAACGGCCGTAATCCAAATGCAAGAAGCAGCCAACGCTCTCCCAAGAAAGGCGATCGAGTCGGTCCTAGGATCGGAGATCGTTTTGGAAACCGCAATTCGTTCGCGATTGCGAACTCAGCTTGTTTCCGATACCAGTCCACTTTGGTTTCCTTATCGACCGACCCTAACGCTTCTCGCATTTACACAAGGCGCTTGGGATCGATTGATCATGGCGATGACGGGTAGCATCCCTTCCCTTTTTGGGACATTTTTCGCTTGGGCAAAAAACATCCAGCAGTCCCGAAAAATGCACTGGGATATGCAAGAAGGTTTGCGAGAACGACTAAACTCGCAAGCGATCGATCAGCTGCAGCCGATTCAACGTCAATTTCATTTTGCCCTTTCTCAGCTCCAACGATCTGAAGAGTGGGCTAAAACCATCACTCCCGATAGCGTGTCGGGACCAGAAAAAGCAAATCCGCAATCTGTTAGGCTCGCTGGTATCGACGAACTCCAATCGAGAAGTCAAGGACTGTTCAATGATCTTACCCTTCAAGCACGCACTTCAAGATGGACTTTAGCGTCCCTCGGTCTTCTGGGAATCTTAGTGTTTTGGTCTCTCTTATCGGGCCCTATTTTCTCTGTCTACCGGCAGTACTTAAATGCTTCTTTCAATGTCCTTTCTAACATCAGCAAACCACTGGGAAGCGAAACCACAACCATCCCGTCAGTCGAAGAGTTCCCTCACCCAAGTCCGTCGTTACTGATGACCAGCGTTATCCTGTCATTCTTGCCGATGCTTGTCTACGCGATGATCGTGCTGACCTTCCTATTACGAAGATCCAAAATCGTGCGAGTCGCCAAAATTGTAAAAGTTCGACAACACGCGTTAGTCGAGCAGTTGCAGGATGAAGGGATTGTAAGGCTCGAATTCCAGGACCTCTCACTCCAGCACGCTCATTTCCTGCTCGGCCTAGATAGGTCGACCAAATAATGAGCAATGAAGAGCCCGATAAGGAGCCAGCGGCGTTGAATTCGAATGAGACGCGGGTTAGCCTGCTTACTGCGCATGCACCGGCTGCAATCGCGGTTATCGAGCTGTCTGGGCCGCGATCGGCGGCGTTGATTGATGAGTGCTGGATGCCTGCCGGTTCAGGACTTAAAGTTTCTGTTAACTCGATCCGGTATGGTTCATGGTTCGCAAGCAATGTAGTTAGTGACCACTGCCACACCAAGCCTGCCTCTGGCCTATCAAATACTGAGCCGATGGCGCTAGCCACGGGTATTGACTCTGCCTCTCTTTGCCCGATCGCACCCGCGGCTAGCACCGATGGCTCAGGAAACGCACCCGCGGCTAGCACCGATAGCTCAGGAAAAGTTGCATTTTCGCCATGCCAACCTGCCGCTGAAGATATTATCTTGTGTTGGACGGACGAATTCACAGTAGAGATTCATTGCCACGGCGGGCCTGTGGCTGCTAAACGTATCCTGGCAGATCTCACTTGTCGTGGCGCAGTCTATTTCGATTCGCATTCGATACAAAGCGAAAATGAAACAAAGCGTTGGACAGAAGAAGCAAAGATCGATCTGGAGCTTGCGTCGACCGAGTTGACGACCGCTATCCTGCTAAACCAGAGTCGCGGTGCTCTGGAGGATGCCTTTAAAGAGCTGGTATCTGAAAGCTGTGCGGGCAACGACGCTGTAGCCTCGGAGTTGTCATCCGTTCTACTGGCTCGGGCGAAGTATGGGATTCGATTGTTATCTGGTTGGCGGGTTGCGATCGTCGGGCCTCCTAATGCAGGTAAAAGTAGCTTGCTCAATCGCATCCTGGGATACTCCCGGGCTCTTGTTCATAGCGAAGCAGGTACGACTCGAGATCTTTTAGTTGAAAGAACCGCGATTCTTGGTTGGCCAATCACCATTCTAGACACTGCTGGACTTCGTCAAACCGACTGCGAGATCGAAAGCGAAGGCGTTAAACGAGCGATGCGTTCGCTGGACGAAACGGATCTGGTGATTCTACTGTTTGAACCCCACGAAGGGCTTCTTCCTATTCACTATGATGTATTGAAGCTACATCCCATGAAGACACTTTTGGTAATGACTAAGGCAGATCTAATCGATGACCAATTCAATCTTGAATCGATCCAAACGCAACTTCAATTCAGCGGACCTATTCAGGCAATTAGCAGCACTGCGAACCTCGGAATCGAAGACCTCTATCAGGCTATCATCAAACAGCTGATCCCTGAGCCTGTTAAGCTTGGCGTCGCAGTTCCCTTTCGCATGCAGCAAATCGATCGCATTCAGAAGTTTTTTTCGGCGTCGAATCGCCAGCTACCAGCGAGCTTCTAATTGATCGACAATGTGATCTGCCATCCGCTCGATTGCGCGTTGCTGAGCCGTGGAAATGGACTGTCCACCTTCAGGAACCATCAGCGTTTGCTCTGAGAAGTAGAACGCAGTCTCGTTGGGAGGTAGGAATCGATTCTCCATCAGTACGTTACCGATTCGGTCAACCCAATTTACTTCAGCGACCAAAGTTGCTTGCAATCCACGTGGATCGTCGTTCTTTGTCTCCGTTATCACCCGCTTCGTATCGGTCGTTAGTCGACAAACAAGCGTTGAATCGGCGGCTCCAACATTCGCAATTTTGTACGGTGTTCGGTCTTCAATTTTCTTCTGAATGACTTCGGTTAGTCGCACTCCTAAGTCGGAACGGAACGAATCGGTTTTGACGATAGGAATATAGATGGTGCGAATGTCAGGTCGGTAGAGTGTCCGCGAACCCATTCGATATCCCGCGCATCCACCGACCAAAATACAGATGGAAATCAAGCTGATCCAGGTAAGATGGACGCACACTTTTTGTCTAGCGGGCGTAGGATAAACCACGACTATTTCACGTCGCCTTTCGCCTCTAACAGCGGTCGAGTTCGACTGCTCTCAGGAAACATCTTCGCCAGCCATTGAAAGTACCTTGTCGGTTCGCCCGGTAGCGTCTCGACCGTGGCTAGATCTGATTTGGCTTGCTCGGCAAAGGGCGTATCCGAAAAATCTTCGACGATTTGATCTAAATAAACCTTAGCCGCGTTATTTTCGCCACGTTTGATTCTATAGTCGGCCTGATCATGAAGTCGTTCAGCTTTTTTGTAGCGAATTTCGGCGTATGCGCGATCTATATACTCTCGATGTTCCTTGGATTCATTTGGAAATTGCTTCAATAGTTTTTTGATAAGCTTCTCGGCTTCATCCAGTGGCTCCGAAGCGTATTGAGCCCCATGATAGGTTTCGATAGCAGCTTTCAACCCAAGAAAGTGAGCCTCGAACTGATGCTCGCTGTCTGGGTAAGTAATCCGAAGATCTTCGTACTTCTCGCGTGCCTCAACATAGTCTCCGCGGTTGAATGCTGCGTTAGCCAGCTCCATTGTTGCATCGTCTGCCAGCCTGCCGGTTGGATTATCCATCCTGACCACGTCGAGTACTCGAACACCATTTCGGCGAGTATCATTCCAGGGGCGACGCCTATCGGTGAAGTTTAATGAATAGAACGATTGAGGATCAACGGCATCATATTGAAGATAAAATCGAGCGATCTCTACTCGTCGTTGGTCTGATTTGTCCGTGAACCGATTGCGAGGATAGTCCTTGGACAGTCGGACATAAAAATCTTCCGCGGTTGGATACTTTTCAGCGAAGAAATAGCTTTCGCCAGCCATGAAAAGAGCGTCTTGTTCCATAGCGCTACTTTTCCAAAGCTTTGCCGCCGTTTTGAATTTCTTGCCAGCTTGTTCAAAAAGATTAAGCCGTTCGCTACCTTCCGCACTGGTAGCCTTTATAAAGAGATCATGCGCTTCCAAGTAGGAAGCCCTTGCCCCTTCCTTGTTAGCAGGCTTTTCACCCATCCCAATCATTTTACTGAAACTGGATGATGATTTTTTCTTCTCTCCCTTCAATCCCTCGGGTCGTACATAGTTACCGTCCTGATCCATGTACGATTCAATATCGCGTTTTGCTGAATCGTACTCTGGTGTTTTCAAGCCTGGATTTAGAACGTTACATCCCGCTAGAAACGTAGTTCCTGCCAAAGCGGCTATTACCATTCCGACAGCAGTAGTAAATTTTTTGGAGCGTCGCACGTATGGTCTCAAAGTGCTAGGTCCTCCAGGAATGGGTGAAGGTCAAAGGATCGATTGAGTAAAGAGCATACGAATCGTGTAACCAACGTTCGAATTTCTCGTTTACAAGCTTGGGGAATCGGCTGAAGGCTGATGTCTTCGTAGAACGATGATTGCAAAAGGTCCAGCAATCGGACCCGCGTTGACTCACGAATTCGAATGATCGATCTTTGGCCAGCCAAACACTTTTCGCAGACAATTCCACCTGCTTCGATGCCAAAGGAAATACTTGGACTCGTTGCCGTATTGTTGGTTTCATTTCCGAGTACTTCACCGCAGCCAACGCATGCATCCAACGAAGGCGCATGGCCAAGGAGGCGTAGCAAGTGAAGCTCGAATCGCAAAACAATTTCGCCAACGTCGTCACGCGCGTCCAAACTTTCTAAAGTCTCGCGGGCATACTCAAAAACGTCCGGAATCGCAAAACCCTCTTCAGTAAATCTCAGGAGCAGTTCTGCAACATAAAAACCTGCATAAAGGTTTAATAGTCGCTTTTGTCCTGATCGAAACCTTCGAATCAATTTTGCTTCGGTCAGTAAGTCCAGGACATCCCCAGACTTAGCGATAAACACTACGGAAGAATGCGCCAGCAGGTCAAGAGCAGACTCGAACGGACTCCGAATTCGGCGAGCCCCCTTAGCAATCGCTGAGATTTTGCCAAAGTCCTTGGTCCACAGAGTGACAACGAGCGACGTTTCGCTCCAGGGGATAGCCCTGAGTACGATCGCCTCAGACTTTTCGCTAGACAACCCATTCGCCTCTTATTCGCCAGATTCCCCAAGCTGCGACAAGAACTCACTCATCTCCCCTGCCGCATGATGATCGTTTTGCAGTCTAGCTTCTTCGATACCTTCGCGGAGGAAGGTTCTTGACGCTTGGATACGATCGAGTGCTGCTAGTTGCTGAGCTGCCATGAAGAATGAAGCAACGTGTGGTTTTTCTTGTCGAGTCATTGAGGCAAGCAGCTTAATGCTCGCCTCGCTTTCACCATCTTTTCTCATTTCCATCGCCAGTGCATATCGAAGGAAATCATCATTGGGCTCGTCTATTAGCATTGCCTCAATTTTTGAACGTCGTGAATTCGTTGTCATAATAGGATTCGTTAAATCAAATTTCTCGGGTAGCGAAACTCGTCAAGAGTTTCGGTTTGCACGGTAAACGCCGACAGTGTTGACGACTTTCGCTACGGGGTAAACCGTAATTCTTTTCGATGGCGGGTACTTCTTCTACACATTAAATCTTTGGCGGTGCTGGTTGAGCTGTCACTATAGGGGTAGCTTCCGGAATTCTTTTCTCCTCGACCAGTGGAGTCACTGCGGGAGTTACTACGGGAACCACTACGGGAGTAGGGACTAGTTTTTCAGCTGGTTTTGCTGGTCCGTGTTTTGGTTTGGGTGCATTAATCAAAACCAAAACCGCTCCTCCAATTACTAGTCCCATGGAGCAGGCAAAAATAGTGGTGATCTGGGATAACTTACCAGCCAATCCCATCGCGACTAATGTATTAATTACAGGTGCGAATCCAAAAATCAGTGGCATCACAAAGACTGGCTTTCCGCCGTAGTTGAAAGCTAAAATGATTCCCAATGCACCAACCGCTCCCGCTGATCCGGCAGCGATCGACCATGCAAGTCCCGGGACTGTGTAGGATCCATTGTCAGCCTGCGCGCCCAAGATAATTAGCGGCAGAGCCACCGCAATGACGAAGTAGGCTAATCCAACACAACAGAACGGTCGCAATCTTGAGCCTCCCATTCGCATTTGCCCGAGATGCAAGAAGGGCCCGTAAGCTCCCCAACAAATAATCGCAACAATGATGGATCCAGTGACACCGAGCAAATTAAATGCCTTCTCTTTCGGCGGAGTAGCAGAGACCTTTGTGTCAGCAGTTGTGTTCTCTGCAACACTCTCTGCAACGGCAGCTACTACAGGTTTCGCAGCGGCTTCCTTACGTGGTTTATACATTAGAACCCCAAGCATTCCGACGCCGACAAAAATCATTCCAATCACGAATAGTGGTTTGATTTGATTGAACGATTTGCTTAGCCAAGTCGTCACCAAAGTGTTGATCACTGGCGCGCCGCCAAAGACTAAAGGCATGACGTAGACAGGATCTCCTCCGAATGTCATGGCCAAGATCACGCCCAAGGCGCCCAGTGCTCCGACCGAGCCCGCGAAAATGGATAGGATCGAACCCAACACGGACCAGTGACCTTTTTCGTTTGTACTCCCAAGGATCGAGCCTGCGCCAAGGACTGCGATCAAGAAATACGCAATCCCGACCCCCACAAAAGACCTTAACGAACTATTGCCCATTTGAACCTGCCCCTCATGGAGCAATATGCCGTAAACGCCCCAGGAGACAAAGGTCATGGCGGTGAAAAGCAATACGAGCGGGAGTTTAAGCATATTTTTATCATCCAATCTAAATTCTTATTATCAAGGTTAGTCTAGTGTAACCTAAACTCGATTTTTTTGGAGTTCTACGTAATTTGGGATTTTGACTTCATCTTCTCTTTGGATACCGTCTCCGACTATTATCGTTATCGACCTGGCAAAGATCGCCTCTGGAAGCATACGCCTGCTTGAGCTTCGGGTTTCCCCCGTTAACATCCAATCAAAACAATCGCCGCGCGTCATCCGTGGCTAGCGCCATCGGCTCAGAGAAATGTAACTTTTGCTTCTATGATCGTTATGTCGGACGGTTCGGCTATGCCCCAGCTAGCACCGCACGATTCGCACAATGCGAGATCCACTCGACGGCTCTTTCCACAAGTCTTGCATCATTCGCGAATCAATTTTGGATAGATTGCAACAATTGCCAGCGGCGCTGCAACTCCAAGAAGTAAGCTACCAAACACCCAAAGCCGTATGTTTCGGCGTGATACTCCTCGCGAACTAAGCAACCGAAATGAAATAATAGCCGAGCTCACTGCTCCTACGCATAGAACAATACCGGCCAAGATAAATGTCCAACGATCCCTTTCCACATCTTCTTGCAATTGCGAAATTTGAATAGGATTCACGAAGTAGACGCTGCTGAATATAACGCCAGTAACTCCTGGCGGAACTAGACTGAAACAGACGACGGACGGTCCGAGATTCGCATCCGCAATTGGCTTTGCATTTATGTATTCACGCTCCTCGGTTTCCCCGTCGAACGTAAGACGTAGGACGGTCGTCTTGTAAGAGTCGAATCTGCGTTTAATTAAATAGCCACTATCAAGAAAGCCGAACTGCCACACTGCTCTGCCCTGGTACTCCAGCGGTATATCTACGCTACGAACAAGCTTTGCGGTTAAATTCGGAATACTTTGACTAGATAGGACGTTCGGATATCGTGCGTTGCCATAATACAAATCATCTGAGTCACCTGC
>Ga0105046_10009401_pt1 | contig 15298 bp, 16 predicted proteins | sample MAT03_FD_78385 | JGI IMG/M metagenome (GOLD analysis project Ga0105046, IMG submission 78385) | Freshwater microbial communities from Lake Fryxell liftoff mats and glacier meltwater in Antarctica - MAT-03 (megahit assembly) | ecosystem: Environmental > Aquatic > Freshwater > Ice > Liftoff...
GCAAGCGGCGCGCGCCGCTACACCCCGGCAGCCATCTCCTTCGCACGAGCGAGGGCGGATGCCGCGGCCCGGTCAAAAAGCCCGGTCAGGTCGGCAGACTCGAGCTCTGCAACCGCGCGCATGGTGGTTCCGTTGGGGCTGGTCACTTGGCGCCGCAGGTCCGCGGGCTGCTTGCCAGAGGTGGCGAGCAACTCGACCGCCCCCCTGAACGTTCCATTGACCATCAGTTCGGCCTGATCGGCAGTGAAGCCGAGCTTCACGGCCGTCTCGGTGAGCTGCTCAATCAGGTAGAAGACGTAGGCCGGACCGGAACCCGAGATGGTGCTGAGCGCGTCGATCTGCGACTCGGGTATCTCCAGCACGGTGCCAACAGTTTCGAACAGCGCACGCCCCAGGGCCAGATCGGCCGCGCCCGCGCGTGCGCCCGGCGAGAGTCCGGTGACGCCGAGCCCCACGATCGCCGGGGTGTTGGGCATGGCGCGCAGCACCGGATTATCGACGATGGCCTCCATCGTCGCGGTGGTGACTCCCGCAGCAACGCTGATCACGATTGCCGTGGGGTCGAGCGCACCCACAAGACCCGCGAGGGTTTCTGGCACCATGGCCGGCTTGACCCCAATCAGCACGATGCCCGCGCCTGTGACGGCGCGCGCGTTGGCATCCGGAGTCTCCTCAATGCTCAGTGATTCAACGCCCGGGTGGGCCACCAACGCTGCCTTGGCGGCGGTTCGATTGGTCACGCGGATGCCGCCCTGAACGGTCACGCTGGGGTCGAGCAGGCCGCTCAGGATCGCGCCGCCCATGGCGCCCGCGCCGATGATGGCGATGGTGGGGAGTGTTGTGGTCACGCCGAAAGCCTAGGGGCGGGCATCCTAGGATTGAGATTATGAGTGCATCTGGTGGCGGCAAAGCAATCATCGCGGCCCTGATCGCGAACCTCGGAATTGCTATCGCAAAGTTTCTTGCCTTTCTCGTTTCCGGCTCGAGCTCCATGCTCGCCGAGAGCGTTCACTCGCTTGCAGACACCGGCAACCAGGGCCTGCTGCTGCTGGGCGGTCGTCGCGCAAAGAAGGCGGCAGACGAGGAGCACCCGTTTGGGTACGGCCGCGAGCGCTACGTCTTCGCGTTCGTGGTGTCGATCATCCTGTTCTCGGTCGGTGGCGTGTTCTCGATTTATGAGGGCGTCGACAAGATCCAGCACCCGCACGAAGTTGAGATGCCGTGGGTTCCGATCGTCGTGCTGCTGATCGCCATCGGCCTGGAGTCGTTCTCGTTGCGCACGGCGATCCGAGAGTCGAACCACGTTCGCGGCACGCAGGGCTGGGTATCGTTCATTCGGCGCTCGAAGGCTCCCGAACTGCCCGTTGTGTTGCTCGAGGATGTCGCGGCCCTCGCCGGCCTGGTTTTTGCGCTGTCCGGCGTCGGCCTGACGATCATCACCGGCGATGCGCTGTGGGATGCGATCGGAACGCTCGCGATCGGCGCACTACTGATCGTCGTCGCCATCGTGCTCGGCATCGAAACGCAGAGCCTGCTGGTGGGCGAGGGAGCGAACCGCGGCGACGCCGACAAGATCCGCGACGTGATCAACGCGCAACCCGAGGTCGAGGCGCTGATCCACATGAAGACGCTATACCTCGGGCCTGACGAGTTGCTCGTCGCGGCGAAGGTCGCGTTCTCCAGCAAGAAGAAGCTCTCGGATGTCGCCGGTTCGATCAACACGCTCGAAGCGGCCATCCGCGCGGCAGTTCCGGTCGCGCGCGCGATCTACATCGAACCGGACGTGTATGTGGCGCCGAACGCCCGAAACCCGTCAACCGATGCGATCGTGATCAAGGGCGCCGACTAGCGTAGGCACACCTACCTAGACCTACCAGACCGGATGCGGGAGACTGTGCCCATGGACATCCTGTACTCGATCTTGCTCGCCCTGCACCTGCTCGGACTCGCCGCGATCATCGGCTCGTTTTTCGTGCAAATGCGGCGCAAATCTGACTTCGTTCTACTGCCGACCCTGATCGGGGCAATTACCCAGGTCGTGACGGGTCTCGCCCTGGTCGGGGTTGCCCAGGCGGCCATCGCCGGCGGTGCCGACTTCGAAATCGACAACGCGAAGATCGCGGTCAAGCTCGTCATCGCCGTCGTCGTGCTCGTTGCGGCCATCGCCGCGGTTGTCGTGCAACGCAAGGGTGGCCGAGTGCAGCCGTTCTTCCACGCGGCCGGGGGCCTTGCGATCGCGAACCTGCTTGTCGCGGTGTTCTGGAACTAGCGCCGCGCTTCGAAAAAGTTCGTCAGCATCGTCGCACTCTCGTCGGCGAGCACACCGGCGAGCACCTCGACGCGGTGCGGCAACCGGCGGTCGCGTAGCACGTCATTGACACTGCCGACTGCGCCTGCTTTCTCGTCCCATGCCGCGAAAATGACCCTCGGGATGCGGGCCTGCAGTATCGCCCCCGCGCACATCGTGCACGGCTCGAGGGTCACCACGAGGGTGGTGTTCTCGAGGTGCCAGGATCCCAGCGCCCGCGCGGCCGCGCGGATCGCCACGATCTCGGCGTGGGCGGTGGGGTCGGCGGTCAACTCGCGCTCGTTGTGTCCCCTGCCAATCGGGGTGCCCCCCTCATCGAACACAATGGCCGCGACCGGAACGTCGGCAGACGCAAGGGCCAGCCGCGCCTCGGCGAGCGCCAGCGTCATCCACTCTTCGGCGGTGCTCTTCGATAGGGGTCTCACAGTAGATTGAGCCTATGCGAGTACACGTTGCCGACCACCCGCTCATCACCCACAAGCTCACGGTGCTGCGCGACAAGAACACCCCGTCGCCCACGTTTCGCGCGCTCGCCGAAGAGCTGGTAACCCTGCTCGCGTACGAGGCCACGCGCAATGTGCGCACCGAGGCCGTGGACATCGAGACGCCTGTTGGCCCGACCACCGGTCTTGCCATCAGCTCGCCGCGTCCGTTGGTGGTTCCGATTCTGCGCGCCGGTCTGGGCATGCTCGAGGGCATGGTCAAGCTGGTACCCACCGCCGAGGTCGGTTTTCTCGGGATGGTACGCAACGAGAAGACACTGCAGCCCGACATCTACGCCGAGCGCCTGCCCGATGACCTGAGTAACCGCCAGTGCTTTGTGCTCGATCCGATGCTTGCGACCGGCGGTTCTTTGATCGCGGCAATCGACTACCTCTTTGCGCGTGGCGCTGTGGATGTCACGGCCGTTTGTCTCATCGCGGCACCCGAGGGTCTCGCTGCCGTCGAGGCCGCAACCCAAGGCAAAGAGGTCACAATCGTTCTGGGCGCACTGGATGAGAAGCTCAACGAGGTCGGCTACATCGTGCCCGGCCTCGGGGATGCGGGCGACCGGCTCTACGGCACCGTCTGACGGGGCCCCGAGTCCCTGTCTCGACATACCCGTCAGTGCTATGGCATAGTTGCATCCATGACTATTCGCACGCATGCCCTGACCACCCTTGAGGTGAGCGGTATCCGTGTCGTCATGTGTTGTCGAATGTGTGCCTAAACGGCCCTCTTCGCCGAGCTCTTCCTTGCAAGCGGAAGTCTCCCGAGCTCTCGCCCTCATAGCGGCTGGTGCTTGTAGCAACACCCAGAAGTACCCCGAAGGATCACACCCTCATCATCAGAGGCCCTTCACCCCAAGCCAAGGATTACCAGGACCATGTCTCTTGCAACCATCGAACGCGCACCCATTTCTGCTGTAACCGCACCGACGGCGACCCCCGAGAAGGTGCACCTGCGCGCCGTACCGGTCGGCACCGAGGCCCGCGGCTTCGCCCTGTACGTCGGACTAGACGAGTTCAAGGCTGTCGAGGCCGGTACCGACCTCGGCTACGTCGTTGACCAGCTCAAGCAGCTGCTCGCACAACTCGTTCCCGGATCGGAGACCTACGCCGCGGTCGCCTTGGCGCCGGTGGGGGCCGGCGGTCGCGATGTCGACGTCGTGCGGTTGGCGCTGCAAGATCCAGCCGCCCTCGCCAGGCACCGCCGGGTCGATGAGACCCCGGCGGCAAAGACCCGCGGCGGGGTTGTGGTCGACATCTCGCGAAAGCGCGTTGTGCTCGACGGACAGAGCGCCCCGCTGACCTACAAGGAGTTCGAGCTGCTCCAATACCTCGTGCTTCGCGAAGGACGCACGATTGACCGACAAGAGCTAATCGCCTCACTGTGGGCCGCGGGCGAAGACGAGATCCCCAACGAGCGCACCATCGATGTGCACGTGCGTCGACTACGCGCCAAGCTGGGTGACTTCGAAGACATCGTGCGCACCGTGCGCGGTGTTGGCTACCGCTTCGACCGTCACGCGGATGTGTCGATCCGCCAGGCATCGACGCCCAGCCCCGACTTCTTCTAGTGCTCACGAATCCATCGCCTGGTGCACGGAAGGTCTCGCCGCACCACAGCTAGCCGCGTGCCTCCTGCAGAGCCGTGAGGTAGTCGAAGGTGCGCTGGGCGAGCGCATCCTGGCTGGGCGCGAGCGGACGCCAGATCGACGCTGCGGTGGCGATCGTGTCGTTGTCGCCCGTGAAACTCTCCAGATTGAGTGCGCCGGCGTAGCCGACGTCGTCGAGCGCGTCGAGGAACGCATTCCAGTCGATGTGATCATCGCCCACCGCACCGCGGTCGTTTCCGCAGACCTGCACGTGCGCCAGGTTTTCTCCAGCCACACGCAGAGCCTCGTAGGGCCGCTTCTCTTCGATGTTGAGGTGGTAGCTGTCAAGCGCGAGACCCAGACCCGGCCCGAGCAGCGGGCCGAGCACGTCAAGTGCCTGCTCCACAGTGTTGATGATGGAGGTCTCGTAGCGGTTGAGGGGCTCGATACCGAGCGTGATACCCGCCTCGCCAGCGGCGTCGACGACGGGGGCGAGAGATTCGCGAAGCTCGCGGACGACGGCGGTGCGATCATCCGGGCTCATGCGCCAGGTGCGGCCGGTCTCGGAATAGAAGGGACCGGCGACGACCTTCGCTCCCAGAACACTGGCAACTCGGATGCATTCACGCAGGTAGTCCTGGGTGGCAGCGATCTGCGCTGCCGGGGCTGAAACGAGGTCGCGCCCACCACCCATCGCACCGACGATGTAGGGAGCGAGCTCGTACTTCGCGAGCACGTCCACGGCGCGGGCCGGATCCCAGTCGCCGGGCGACTCCACCGGTAGCTCAATGGCTCCGTAGCCGATGGCCGAAGCCTTGCGGGCCAACTCCTCGAGGGTGGAATCGTCAAGGGGGGATACCCAAACCCAGGTGTTAACTCCCAGTGCGCGCTGCATGGTTTCCTTCTCAATGTCGTGAAGCGGGGGAGGCCGCTAAGCCTCCCCCGCCGGGTCACGATACTGCGTTGTTGGTGCAGGTTACGGGACGATGCGCTGCTGCCATACTTCGGGGTAGCCCGGGAGGTCTTCGCCACCGAAGGTGGCGTAGTGACCGTCAGGCATGCCTTCGTTTACGGCGAGGACGGCGTCGAGCTCGGAAGCGGTGATCGGCTTCTGTGGCAGGACCCATTCCTTGGGCACCTCGGTGCCGTCGAAGATCATCTCGGCGGCAAGTAGAGCGGTGCGCCACTGGAAGTTCGAGTACACGGGGGCAAGACCTGTGATACCCGTGGACTGCCACTTCTTGAGGAACGCGATCTGGTCCTCACCCGTCATGACGGGGTAGTCGACACCGGCGTCTTCGAACGCTTCGAGGGCAGCAACGCCACCGTCTCCCGCGTCCATCCAGACACCCTTGACGTCACCCTTGGCGAGTTCGTCCGAGATGATCTTCTTGATCTCGGCCGGGTCAGCACCGGTGAAGTAGTCGACCGCCTCGATGCCAGCCTCCTCGAAGAGCTTCTTCGCGGAAGCCCAGCGAGTTTCAAGCACGTCGACACCCGGGAGGATGCGAAGTGCTACGACCTTGTCGCCCGCCTCGAGGTTGCTGATCAGGAACTCAGCGGTGTCGATTCCCCACGCGAATCCACCGATGGGGTGGATGAACGTGACGGGGCAGTCGGTGAGAACGCCACGGTCGAAGACGACGACCGGCTTGCCCGTGTCACACGCACGCTCAACAGCAGGCGTCATGGCTGCGGTCGAGTTCGGTGAGATCAGGAACAGGTCACAGTTGCCTTCTTCGATGAAGTAGTCGATGTCGGCGATCTGGGTGTCATCCGAATCCTGCGCGTCACGGGTTTCCATCTCGGAGATGGCACCCGACTCCTGCAGAACCTTCAACTGCTGGTTCATTGTGATCCAGCCGGTGACACGCCACGGGTTGGAGATCGAGGCGTTTGCGAAACAGACCTTCTTTGCGCCATCGGAAGCGAAAGCGCTCGTGTCGGTCATTTCGGCGTTGATGTACTGGAGGTACGGTTTCCCGTCGGGGCCCTCGGGCACAACATCCCGTTCAGCGTTCTGTTTGTCGAAGACGGCCTGGTCGAACCAGTTGATCTCCTCGGTCGTGCCATCGCCCTCATCGGGCGCGGTCACGGATGGGTCAGTAGTACACCCGGCCAATGCAATGACCGCGGAAATGCCCACGATCGCTGCGGCCATGTTAATGCTGCGTCGCATTAGTCAACCTCCGTTGATTTTCTTGTGTGTGGTGCAGGGTGGGCCGGATGCCCGTCAGGGTCCGGCTCCTTCTCCTCTGAAGGAGAAGCTTGTGGTGCGCTCACTTTGCGTCGAGCGCGGAAGGCGACCGCGGAGTACGCGACCGCGGCGATGATGATGACGCCCTGGATGGTGTCACGCCACGTGGAGGGCACATCGGCGAAGTTGAGGAGCGTAAAGAGGGCCTCGAGAGTGAACGCGCCCGCGACTGCCGCGACCACCCACCCGCGTCCGCCTCCCAATACGACTCCACCGAGCACGACGGCGGTGATAGCAATGAATTCGTAGCCGCGTCCGACGGAGGGGTGCACTCCGGCGTAGCCGACGAGGAGGATGCCGGCGAGGGTGGCGCACAGTGAGGAGATGATAAACGCGGAGGTTTTCACCCACCACACCCGCACCCCGGAGTAACGCTGAGTGGTGACGTTGTCACCGGCGGCGATAAGGGTTTTGCCGTAAGGGGAGCGGGAGATGAGGATCGCAACAGCGAGGGTGACGATGAGAACGATGACCGCCCACGGGATGATGCCCACCACCGGTACGTCCCGAATGCCACCACGACGCAGCTCACGGAAACTGTCGGCCGGATTGCCGGAAGCCGACCCCCCGGTGACGTAGTAGACGATACCCAGAAGAGCCAACATCATCCCCAGTGTGACAATGAAAGAGGGAACCTTCAGCACCGTGGTGACTAACCCGTTGACCAAACCGATTGCGGCACCGACCACAATCATCAGCACGGTCACCGGCACAATTTTGGATTCGTCCTGACCGATGAGGTTACCGGCGAGCACCACCTGCGCGGCGATGACCGAGCCCATGGACAAATCGAACTCACCCGAGACAATTACGAAGAACTGACCTATCGCCACTATCGCGATCGGAGAGACGCGCTGCACGAAGCGGATGAGCTGCCCCGGCTCCGCAAAGTTCGGATTCAACGCCGTGATCGACACCAACAGGATCGCGAGCAGCAGAAACACCGCGCCACGCGGGCTGATTAGGGTGCGCAGCGCAGTGACAGCGCGGGTTGCCACCGCTGGTGTGGTTGTGGGGGTAGTCGCGGCGCTCATCGGGAAACCTCTTTCGTCGAGAAGCGCGCTCGGCGGCGTTCAAGACCTCGACCTGTGTAGATTGCGACGGCGGCCACAATAACCACCCCACGCACTACGTCTTTGAGGAACGGGTTGAACTGGATCGCACTCATCACACTGTCGAGCACCGCGAAGATCGCCACGCCACCAATCGTTCCCCAGATTGACCCTCGGCCACCGGCAAGAAGCGTGCCACCCAAAACCACCGCCGCGATCGACAGCAGGTCATAACCACCCTGGCTACCCACCGTCGGGGAGCCCACGCCCAACCGGCTCGCAAGAAGAAGTCCTGCAAGACCCGCCATGACCGAGCAGATGATGTGCGCCACGATTACCGGGCGTGCGGTGCGAAGACCCGAAAGGCGGGAGACTTCCAGGGAGCCGCCGACCGCGTAAATGTGGTGACCCATACGTGTCTTCCTCAGAAACAAGAACACGAGCGTTGCCAAAGCCAGCATGATGATGGTCGAGATCGGCACCGGCCCGAGCCCGGTCGCACCGATGTACTGAAACTCGGTGGGAACGCTTCCCGAGGAGCCCTTGTAGTTGGTGTCGAGATAACCCTTGATGATCAAACCCACCCCAAGGGTGGCAATGAACCCGTTCACCTTCAGCTTCGTCACGACGAGCCCGTTCGCAAGACCCGCCACAGCAGCGAACGCGAGAGCGAACAACACGCCCTGCGCAATGTTGTTCGGATTGCCGCGCATAGTCTCCGCCGCGATCAGACTCGACAGGCTAATCACGTATGGCACCGACAGATCAAGCGAGCCCGTCAAAACCACCAGGGTCTGCCCGATGGCTACCAGACCCAACACACTCATTCCGGTAAGAATGTCGCGGATGTTACCCGTCGAGAAGAAATTGCGACCCGCCGTATTCACCAGGATCGCCCCCACAACAACAACCACAACCAGCGCGATGTAAACGATCACCGTGGAATCGAGACGGACCCGGCGCTTCGGACGCACGGAAGCGTCGATACTCATGCCACCTCCTCCAACGGACCAGTGAGGGTGCCAGTCGCCGCCGACAGGATCGTCTCCTCGGAAGAACCGGGCTCAAGCTCTGCCGTGATGCGACCGTCATGCATGACGAGGATCCGATCAGACATACCGATCACCTCGGGCAGCTCGGACGACACCATGAGAATCGCCACACCCTCCTTGGCCAGCTCGCGCATCAACGAATACACCGCCACTTTCGCGCCGACGTCGATGCCCCGGGTCGGCTCATCCAAAATCACCACGCGAGGCTTCGTTGCCAACCACTTGGTCAGCACAACCTTCTGCTGGTTGCCACCAGACAGAAACTGAACTTCCTGGTTCAAACCACGAAAACTAATCTCCAGACTCGATAGAATCCCCGGCACCTCACGTCGAACAACGGCCGTGCGCGAAGCAAACACCCCACGAATCACCAACAAAGCGTTGTCCAACACCGACTGCCGCAACGCCAACCCCTGCGCCTTGCGATCCTCAGTGATCAGGGCGATGCCACTCTTGACGGCTCGACGCGCGCTGCGAATAGTGACCTTCTCACCATCCAGGATTGTCGTTCCACGGGTGAATGGCACGGCACCGAAGATGGCCTCCGCGAGTTCGGTGCGGCCCGCGCCTTGCAGGCCGGCAACCCCCACGATCTCGCCGGCCCGCAGCGTGAGGTCGATTGCGTCGACGTATCCGTTGCCGCCGCCCATCACGCTGAGCCGTGTCTCGCCCACCTTCGTACCCTCAATCGCGGCGGGGAAGAAGGTGGATATCGAGCGTCCCACCATCATTCGAACGAGGCTGTCTGGGGTGAGTTCGGTGGTCGCTCCGGACCAGACCAGCGCGCCATCCTTGAGCACGGTCACCGTGTCGCAGAGGTCGAAGACCTCTTTGAGTCGGTGAGAGACATAGAGGATGGCCACTCCGCGAGCCTTGAGGCGCTCGATGATCGCGTGGAGAAGTTCGACCTCGTGGTCGGCGAGCGCTGCGGTCGGCTCGTCCATGGAGATAACTCGCGCGTCGAACGACAGCGCCTTGGTGATCTCGACGATCTGCTGCTCAGCGACGGACAGGCTTGCGACCAGTGCATCCGGATCAATGAAGTCAATGCCGAGTTCGGCGAGTAGCGCGCCGGTTGCCCGGGACATGCCGCGGTTGTCGACGAAACCCACCTTGCGTGGCTCGCGCCCGAGAAATACGTTCTCAGCGACGCTGCGCTCGGGAAGAAGATTGAATTCCTGAAAGACGGTGGCTAGCCCCGCGTGCATCGCCTTAATGGGGTGTGTGAAGTCGACCTCGGCTCCGTCGAAGAGCACCGAGCCACCGTCTCGTTGATACACGCCGGCGAAGATCTTCATCAGGGTCGACTTGCCAGCACCGTTCTCGCCCACGAGTCCGTGAACGGAACCGGGCATGAGTTGCATCGAGACGCCGTGCAGCACTTCGACGCCAAAGAAGGACTTCGAAACGTCGCGTGCCTCGAGAATGGGCGTGTTCATCCGCGGCCTGCGGGTGTCGGAGTTTCGCAAATCGTCATTGATTTCTATGTCCATGATGTAGAGGCGTTTAGAATGTTTACTACACGAACGCTACCCAGCAGGGTCGATTCGGTCAAGAGGCGTTGCCCAATATTGCCGTATATCCACCATATTGACCATTCCTATCCGGATGTGGATTGCGCGCCACCCTACTCGCATGTAGTTTATCTACAGCAGTCCTCAGGTCGAGTGTCAAAGGAGTCATCGTGACCGAACGTATATCGGGGCAACGTTTTTCGGGGCGCAGAATTGCGGTGATCGGGGCCGCTGGCGGGATTGGTGCGCACATCAGCGAATCCTTGCGACGCCAGGGCGCCTCCGTCTACGCGTTAGACCTGCGCGCACCTCAGGGGCTCGACCCCGCGATTCTGCCATTCGAAGTAGACGTGAGCTCAGAAGAATCGGTTGCCGCCGTCGTGAAGACCCTCTATCGGATCAGCCCTGAGCCAATCGAACTCGTCAACAGTGCAGGCGTCGTAGAGAACGATGTCGCCGCCGACCAAATGCCCATGGCAGAGTACGACCGAGTTATGGGTGTCAACCTGCGCGGCGTCTTCCTCTCGTGCCGCGATTTCGGTCGAGAACTGCTCGCGCGCGGTGGGGGCGCGATCGTAAATGTTGCCTCGATGTCGGGCAACCACCTCGTCAACTATCCGCAGAAGCAGAGCGTGTACAACACGTCGAAGGCGGGAGTCGCCGCACTCACACGGTCCCTCGCCGTCGAGTGGGGGGCACGCGGCGTGCGCGTCAACTGCGTCTCGCCCGGATACGTCGACACTCCGCTTAATGCAGTGAAGAAACACATGCACGAGGGCTGGAAAGACGGCACAATTCTGGGGCGGTTCGCCAGGCTCGAGGAAGTGACCGGAGCCGTCGAGTACCTGCTCAGTGACGAGGCCGCATACTGCTGCGGCACCGAGTTGCTCATCGACGGCGGTTCGTCACTGCGATGATCATCTCCCACGACCTGGGTACCACGGGAAACAAGGCCACACTCGTCGACGAGACCGGTGCTGTCGTCGCCGCCGTGACCGTCACTTACGAGACCGACTTCGGCCAGGGTGGCAAAGCCGAACAGGACCCGCGTGAATGGTGGCGCGCCCTGTGCGAAGCGACGGCCCAGCTCTTCGCCGCGCATCCCGGGGCCCGTGAGCGGATCGCCGGAGTCAGCTTCTCGGGGCAGATGATGGGCGCGGTTCTTCTCGACGGCGTGGGCGAACCCGTGCGCCCCGCCATCATCTGGGCCGACACCCGCTCGACCGCGCAGGCCGGCCAGCTGGTTGAGCGTGTCGGCATGGAACGTGGCTACGCGATCACCGGCCATCGCCTCAACGCCACCTATTCGCTGTCGAAGATCATGTGGGTGCGTGACACCGAGCCCGATGTTTTCGGGCGGGCGCGGCACGTGATGTGCGCCAAGGACTACGTGGCCTACCGCCTCACCGGCGTGATGGCCACCGATCCGTCAGACGCGAGCGGCACCAACGCGTACGATCAGGCCTCGGGCGGCTGGTCGGACGAACTGCTCACTGCGGCCGGAATCGGTGATCTGTTTACCGAGATCGTGCCGTCAACCCAGGTGATTGGTACGGTGACGGCGCGCGCGGCCTCCGAGACGGGCATTGTGGCGGGCACGCCGGTAGTCATGGGGGGTGGCGATGGTCCGATGGCTGCGTTGGGGGCGGGCGTCATCGACGCGGCATCCGGAGCGTATACCTACCTCGGATCCTCGTCGTGGGTGTCGTTCGCTGCGGACGCTCCCCTGCACGATCCGCTCATGCGAACGATGACCTTCAACCACGTGATCGAGGGGCGTTACGTTCCCACCGCGACCATGCAGGCGGGCGGAGCATCGCTGCAGTGGATCGTCGAGGCCCTCGAGCCGGGCAATTCCGCTGCCTACAGCGAGCTGCTGGATGCCGCGGCATCCGCGACCGCATCCCAAGACGAGCTCTACTTTCTGCCCCACCTGCTTGGCGAGCGCTCACCCTATTGGAACCCCCGGGCACGTGCTGCCTTTATCGGTCTCGCGCGACATCACGATCGCGCGAACCTCGTTCGTGCTGTGGTCGAGGGGGTTGCGTTCAACCTCTTCACCGGGCTCGAGGCATTCACCTCGACGGGTGCTCGCATCACGAGCATCGATGCGATAGGTGGCGCGGCCAACTCGGGCGTACTGCTGCAGATCTTCTCAGATGTTTGGGGCTTGCCGATTCGTCGTCGTGCGCTCGTCGATGAAGCAACGGCCCTCGGCGCCGCTGTGGTGGGCGGCGTCGCGGTCGGTCTCTTCGACGACTTCTCGATTGCCGCGAAACTGTCTGAACTTACCGGTGACTTCGCACCGCACGCGCCCCGGCATACCGGCTACCGGAAATCACACGGGCGTTTTCTCGACGCCTACCAGCGCATCGAGCCGTGGTTCGAAGGGGCACCCGAATGAGTGAACCGATCCGCCTCGAACCGGATGCCGTTGCGGGCACGCTCGCCGGCAGCGGCGAGCGGTACGAGAAGCTGCTGATCGATCTCGCGGGGCTCTACCGGGACGACTCCGCATTCCGGGCTGCGCTCGCGTGCGACAACGGCAATCCCGTCTACTGGGTGGAGAGCAGCACGCCGGACACCGAGGCTGGCGCCCTGACCATCGGTACGAGTGTGCTGCTGCCCGGTCTCGTCGGCGACGAGTTCGCGATGACACGGGGTCACATCCACGCTCAGCACTCGGCGGCCGAGCTGTACTACGGCCTCGCTGGTCGAGGGGTGATGCTCATGGAGACGATCGACGGACGCACCAGCGCCATCGAAATCACGCCGGGCGTCGCCGTGCACGTTCCTGGTCATTGGATCCATCGCAGCGTCAACGTGGGCGACGAACCCTTCACAACCCTGTTCTGCTACCCCAGTGATGCCGGGCAGGACTACGGGATCATTCGCGACGCGGGTGGCATGCGCAAGCTCGTCGTCGCCGATCCGTCATCCGAGCGCGGATGGGCGCTACGCGACAATCCGGACCACGTCGACTATTTGGACCAGACATGATTTTCGAGACGATGACCGCGACGAGCTTGCGGCCAGCCGAGGCCCCCACCCTTTACTTCATCGGGGTGACCACGGGCAGTTCGTCGATCCAGACGGTGTTCCCGGTGTGGGCAGAGCAGCTGGGGCTCGTCGGCGCCCGCCTGCAGGGCATCGACCTGCCGCTGCACGCTCCCGCCGCCGACTACCGATCAGTAGTTGAGTTCATCAAATCGGACCCGTTGAGTCTGGGCGCACTGGTCACGACGCACAAGATTGACCTCTTCAACGCGGCATCCGACCTCTTCGACTACATCGACCCCTTCGCTCGCATGATGGGTGAGACCAGTTGCCTGTCGAAGACGGATGCCGGCCTCGCCTGCCACGCGAAAGACCCGATCTCGAGCGGACTCGCCCTCGACGCGTTCATCCCGCGGGGGCACTGGGAGCGCACGGGAGCTCAGGTGCTGTCGATCGGAGCCGGTGGTTCGACTATCGCGATCTCGTGGTACCTCAGCCAGCTCGCGAAAGGTCATGACCGCCCGTCGTCGATCGTGGTGAGCAACCGGTCACAGTCGCGGCTCGACCACCTCCGCGAGATCCACGCGACCCTGGATACTGACACTGCGTTTGAGTACGTTCTCGCCCCCGAACCCGACGACAACGATCGCGTGGTCAGCGGCCTCGCCCCCGGCTCGCTCGTAATCAACGCGACCGGACTCGGCAAGGACGCCCCCGGATCACCGCTCACCGGCGCAGCGCGCTTTCCCACCGACGGCCTCGCGTGGGAATTGAACTACCGCGGGGACCTCGTCTTCCTGCAGCAGGCGCGCGCGCAAAGCGAACGCCTCGCTCACGTCGAAGACGGCTGGATATACTTCCTCCACGGCTGGACACAGGTCATTGGCGAGGTCTTTCACGTCGCCATCCCCACTTTCGGGCCCTCATTCGATGAGCTTTCCCGCACAGCGAGAGCCGCCCGGTAATGGTCAGTGAGAAAGTGAAACATGGCTAGCGAATCTGACCAAAGATCTACCGTTCTGGAGACGATCGCGGCGCGCCGTGACGGGCTCCGCGCATCAGAGAAAGCGGTGGCCGACCTGATCCTGCAGGATCCGGTGCGGGCCATGGACTTTAACATGGCCGGGCTTGCGGATGCCGCGGGCGTCAGTGAACCCACCGTCATGCGGTTCTGCAGCGCGGTCGGTTTCGACGGCTTCCGCTCGTTCAAGATCACTCTCGCGCAGACCATCGCGCTGGGCCTGCCGGTGACACTCTCCGCCATCCACCAGGGCGACAGCACCGATGACGTCACCGAGAAGATCTTCAGCCACACCATCTCGAGTCTCGACCGGGCGCGGCGCAACCTCATTGGGACATCCATCACGAAGGCTGTCGACCTGCTCGTCGACGCGCGCGAGATCATCTTCGTCGGGGCCGGCGCCAGCGGAATCGTCGCTCAGGACGCGCAGCAGAAGTTCCCCCTCTTCGGGGTGCCGTGCCAGGCCCCCACCGACTACCACCAGCAGTTCATCGCGGCCACCATGAGCGACGCCTCGACCGTCACCGTCGCCATCTCCAACACCGGTCGCACGAACACGACGATTCGAGTTGCCGAGGCCGCGAAGCAGGCCGGCGGCAGCGTCATCTCGATCACCGGAGACGAGGGTCCGCTCTCGGCACTCGCCGACCTCGACATCCGGGCGAGCACCTTCGAGGACACCGACTACTACACCCCCACCGTTTCGCGGTTGGCCGGGCTCGTCATCGTCGACATCCTCGCTACGGGTGTCGCCATGCGACGTGGATCCGACGGCCTCGAACGAATCCGGGTCATGAAGGAGAGGCTCGCGCAGATGCGCGGGTAACGACAATGGCATTCACGATCACCGAAACGACGTTCGGCACCCTGCCCGCCCTCGCCATTGACGGCGACGGCGACGGCGACTGCGACGGCGACGCCCGGCTCCTACTCACCCTGCGCGGGGCCACAGTGATCTCGTGGAACGTCGACGGCATCGAACTCATCGACGGCTACGCCGACGAACTCGAATTCGCAGAC
>Ga0105046_10009402_pt1 | contig 15297 bp, 12 predicted proteins | sample MAT03_FD_78385 | JGI IMG/M metagenome (GOLD analysis project Ga0105046, IMG submission 78385) | Freshwater microbial communities from Lake Fryxell liftoff mats and glacier meltwater in Antarctica - MAT-03 (megahit assembly) | ecosystem: Environmental > Aquatic > Freshwater > Ice > Liftoff...
CGCTGGATGTGCGTGATCATGATAGTATTCAAAAGATGACCGAAGCGGCCATCGCGCATTACGGCAGGATAGACATCCTGGTCAACAATGCCGGGTGTAATGTCCGCAAGCCCGCACTGGAGGTGTCCTGGGAGGATTGGAACCTGGTGCTCGAAACTAACTTGCGCGGCACGTTCTTCGTTTCCCAGGCGGTAGCCCGCCACATGATCCCTCGGAAGTATGGGCGCATGATCAATATCGGCTCGGTGACTTGTGTGGCGGGCTATGCCGGTCTCGGCCCCTATGGCGCCAGCCGCGGCGGCGTCAAACAGCTCACCATGAGCCTGGCCGACGACTGGGGCGTCCACGGCATCACCGTGAATTGCCTGGCTCCCGGCTGGTTCAAGACCGCCCAAAACGCGGTGATGTACGACAATCAGGAGTGGGTCGAGTATCTCTGCGACCGCATCCCGCTGAAACGCCCCGGCCAACCGTCCGATCTGGACGGTGCCATCGTATTCCTGGCTTCGGATGCCAGCGCCTATATCACCGCCCAAACTCTGCTGGTGGATGGCGGCATTTCGGGCGGCGCAACCCGCGCTTTGGCGACGAAGAAATAGACAGGCTTCGCGAACTACCCACCGGCAGGCGGGTGTTCAACCAGGCGTGTCGTTGGGCGGCGTGTCGTTGCCTGCGACGGCGCAGGGCGGCGGCTCCAGGCGCATCGGGCGATCGTGATCGAGATAGGCCTCGCACACGCGGAAGAACTCGGCGGGCAATGCCACGCGACGGATTTCATGGAGAAAGCTTGGGGCTGGCTCCACGCCCTCGCCGATGAAGTTGATGAATTTCTTCATGCGCTGCACCTGGCTGAGTTCGCTGGCGCACGGCTCACACATCATCGCCCAGAGTTCCCGAATGTAGGCGAGCACCTCACGTCCACTGGGCAGCGTGACCGCCGCGCCTCGCAACCGCTGGCGAATTTGCGTGAACAGCCAGGGATTCCGAATGGCGCCGCGCCCGATCATCAGTCCGCGCGCGCCGGTCTGGGCCAGGACTTCGAGCGCCTGGTCCGCGGAATAGACGTGGCCGTTGGCTAGCACCGGGCAGGGTAGTTCCGCTGCAGCGCGGGCGATGTAATCATAGTGCACGGGTAACCGGTACATCTGCTGCACGGTGCGCGCGTGGACGGTGAGCAGGTCCAGCGAGTGCCGCGCGAAGATGGGCAGCAATTCATCGAACACCTCCGCCGAGTGAAAGCCGATGCGCGTCTTCACCGTGAAGCGGATTTGGATGGCGTCGCGCAGGGCACCGAGAATGGCGTCCACACGGTCCGGGTCGCGCAGCAAGCCGCCGCCGGCGCATTTGCGATACACCACGGGCGCGGGGCAGCCGAGGTTGAGGTCAATTGCCGCGATGGGATGCCGTTGCAAATCCTTCGCCACGCGCACCAGCGACGGGATGTCGTTGCCGATCATCTGCGCCACGACGGGGCGGCCCGTGGGATTGTGCAGGACAGATGCGAGGATGGACTTCTCCAGGTGATAGGTGGGATGGACGCGGAAATACTCGGTCCAGTAGAGGTCCGCGCCGCCGTAGCGCGTCATCAACTGCCAGAAGCGCAGGTCGGTGATGTCTTGCATGGGCGCCAGCGCCAGCGGCGGCGTGGGGCCGCGCAGGAGGGCGTCGAATTCGGCGGTGGGTTCGGGTGGCACGGGGCGGCAAGGCTTTGGGCAGGCGGGGCGAAAGTCAAACCGGCGAGCTGCTGCAAGACTCCGCAGCCGCCGATGCCGGCCGGCGCAAATACCCGCGGCTGGCGTCCGCGACCACGAAAACTTGAAAGAAGCTCCAGCCGCGCGGTCCTCCCACGAACCAGCCCCGGGCACCGACGAGGCTCGATGCGTAGGGAGCAAGATCGAGTGGCTTGGCCTGGCCCCAGTTCTGGTGGTCGTTGACGAGCCACCGCCCGGCTGGCATGAGCGCGCGAGGCTGGGGTGGGCTTAGGTCTTTGGGTCGCTGAGGCGCGCGGAAGACCTTCGCGGAGTTTTTGCTCCCCGAATCGCCTCGGTTTTGATTTCATGCCGGCGTTGATGGCTTCACGCAGATTCAGCGCCTTGCCGGGTTTCGGCCTGACGATGGGCTACACGCTCTTTTATCTGAGCGTGATCGTGCTCATTCCGCTGGGCGCGCTGGTGCTGCACGCCTGCGAGATGTCGTGGGCCGATTTCTGGCGACTATCCACGAATCCGCGGGCGCTGGCGGCTTACAAGCTGACCTTCGGCGCCTCCTTCGTCGCCGCGTCGGCCAACGCCATCTTCGGCACCATCCTCGCCTGGGTGCTGGTGCGCTACCGCTTCCCCGGTCGCCGGTTCGTGGATGCACTGGTGGATTTCCCTTTCGCCCTGCCGACGGCGGTGGCTGGGCTGACGCTGGCCAGTTTGTTTGCCGGGAACGGCTGGCTGGGGCGTTTCCTGGTGCCGCTCGGCATCGAAGGCGCCTACACGTCGCTGGGGGTGGTCATTGCGCTGACCTTCGTGGGGATGCCGTTCGTGGTGCGCTCGTTGCAGCCGGTGCTGGAGAACCTCGAGGTCGAAGTCGAAGAAGCCGCCGCCACGCTGGGCGCGGGCCGGCTGCGGACCTTTGCCCGCGTCATCGCCCCGGCGTTGCTGCCGACGATCATCACGGGCTTTGCGCAGGCCTTTGCGCGGGCGGTGGGCGAGTACGGCTCAGTCATTTTTATCGCCGGCAACAAGCCGTACGACTCCGAGATCGCGCCGCTGCTCATCGTCATTCGCCTCGAAGAATACGACTACCACGGCGCGACGGCGCTGGCGGTCGTGCTGCTCGTGGCCTCGTTCCTCCTGCTCATTACGGTCAACCTCCTCGAACGCTGGGCCGGGCGCTTCCAACACTGACGCATGGACCCCACCCCAAACAATCCCACCGGCCCGCTCCGCGCCTGGCACGCTTGGCGGGCGCGGCGACGTCATCGCACGCGAACCGCCAAGTCGCGTCGCGGCACCGAGGATCCGCCGTTCGTGAAATGGCTGCTCATCGGCGTGTCGCTCCTGTTCGTAACGGTTTTCCTGCTGCTGCCGCTGGTGAACGTCTTCGCCCAAGCTCTGACCAAAGGCTGGCAGGGCTACTTCAAATCGCTGGCCGACCCGGACACGCAGGCGGCCATCCGCCTGACCATGCTGGTCGCGGCGATTTCGGTGCCGCTGAACACGGTGTTCGGGATCGCGGCGGCCTGGGCGGTGGCGAAGTTCGATTTCCGCGGCAAGGCGTTGCTCAACACGCTCATTGATCTGCCGTTCTCGGTGTCGCCCGTAGTCGTCGGCCTGATGTATTTGCTGATGTTCGGCTTGCAGGGATTGCTCGGCGAATGGCTGGACCGGCATGACATCCGCATCGTGTTTGCGGTGCCCGGGATCGTGCTGGCGACGCTGTTTGTGACCTTTCCCTTCGTAGCGCGCGAGCTGGTGCCCATTATGACGGCACAAGGTTCGGACCAGGAACAGGCCGCGCTGACGCTGGGCGCCAGCGGTTGGAAAACTTTCTGGTTCGTCACGCTGCCCTCGGTGAAGTGGGGCCTGCTCTACGGCATCATCCTGTGCAATGCCCGCGCGATGGGCGAGTTCGGCGCGGTGTCCGTGGTGTCCGGCCACATCACCGGGAAGACGGACACCATGCCGCTGCGCATCGAAAAGCTGTACCAGGATTACAACGCCACCGCCGCCTTCACGGTAGCCAGCCTGCTGGCCCTGCTGGCGCTCGTGACGCTGGGGTTGAAGACCTTTCTCGAATGGAAAGCCAGCCGGGAGGAAGCCCGCGCCCAAGCCGAAGTCGGCGAAACCAGCCCGCTCGAATCCACCCATTGAACCTGAATTCCGAAACCCAAATGACGAATCCCGAAGGAATGACGAGGTCCGAAGCTCGAAACCCCGGGCTGGCACCACTGCCAACGGTTAACTGTGCGCGCCGAAAACCACCCGGCCTGCCAGGGCATTTCGGCATTCGGAATTCCGGGCTTCATTCGTCATTCGTCATTCGTCATTCCGCCCCCACCGCGTCCCATGAGCATCGAACTCCGCAACGTCAGTAAGCGCTTCGGCAATGTCGCCGCCGTGGACAACGTGTCGTTCTCGGTCGCCGACGGCGAACTCGTCGCCCTGCTCGGCCCCAGCGGTGGCGGCAAGACCACCGTGCTGCGCATGATCGCCGGCCTGGAAATGCCGACCGAAGGCGACCTCTTCATCCGTGGCCAGCGGGTCAACAAGATTCCCGTGCAACGCCGCAACATCGGCTTTGTCTTCCAGGCCTACGCGCTGTTCAAGACGATGAACGTCTTCGACAACATCGCCTTTGGTCTGAAGGTGAAGAAGTGGAAGCGGGCGGACCTCGAGGAGCGGGTGAATGAGTTGCTGAAACTCCTGGAGTTGGACGACCTCGGCAAACGTCTGCCGCACCAACTCTCCGGCGGCCAGCGGCAGCGGGTCGCCATCGCCCGCTCGCTCGCCCCCAAGCCCACGGTGCTCCTGCTCGACGAACCGTTCGGCGCCGTGGACGCGAAAATCCGTCAGGAGTTGCGCGAGTGGCTCGTGCTGCTGCATCACGACCTCAAGCTGACGACCATTTTTGTCACCCACGACCAGGAAGAGGCGATGGAGGTGAGCAACCGCATCGTAATTCTATCGAAGGGTCGGATGGAGCAAATCGGCACGCCGCGCGAAGTCTATGAAGAGCCGGCGAACGAGTTCGTGGCGCGCTTTATCGGCGTGATGAACATCCTCGACCTCGAAGTGCAGGGCGGTCAGGGGCGCTGCCACGAACTGGCCTTCCCCGCGCATGGCCACACTGCTGGCCAGCGCTTCCGCATTGGCTTCCGGCCCTACGCAGTGCAAGTCTCCGGCGACCTCGCGGCGTTCCGTTACCGGGCCATGCTGCGGCATACGTTCTTCCTCGGGGTCATGTTGCGGGTCGAACTCGAACTGCCCAGCGGCATGACCATCCGCGCCCGCATGGCCAAGGAAGACTACGCCCGCGAAGGGCTGACTGACGGCCGCGAAATCTCCTTCAACATCCGCCAATACCGCGTGCTGGCCGGCGAGGCCGGCTCGCTCGGTCCGGAACAGGAGATTGCGACGTCGTATGCTATGCCGCCCCATGTGGGGGACGGTATTTGAAGCACGCAATCCGGAGAACGAAGGCCATAGGTCGAGGTCCGACCGCCAGGCAGTCCATGACGCAGGACCGACTTGCTTCGGAATTCGGACTTCGGGCTTCCGAGTTCTGCCCTGCCTCTCTCTCCATTCAAGCCAGCCCGGCCCACTTCCGCAGCACGAATCCGGCTCCAGGCTTACGGCACAGCCGGCTTGAACCGCGGCTTCACCTGCGGCGCGTCATTGCGCCAGAGAACCTCCTCGGCGGAGAGCAGCCAGGTCTTGCCCATGTCGGGATTGCCTTGGAAGAACAACCAGGTGCGGCGGTCCGCGTCCACGAAGATGCCGGGGTGGCCGCTTTCGCTGGAATTCCACTCGCCCGGAGCGCCGTTGGGGAGCAGCGGTTGGCTGGCAAGCCGTTTCCAATGCACACCGTCTTTGCTCGCGGCCACGCCGACTTGCTGCGGGTCGTTGTTATAGCCCCCGGCGTAGAACAGGAACAGCGTGTCGCCGCGCTGGCAGAGCGTGGGCGCTTCGATACAACGCGTCTCCCAGGGTAATTCCGGCTTGAGAATGGGGCCGTCGCCGAGCTGCCGCCAGGTGGCGCGGCTGAAGTCAGATATCAACGGGGCCGCGGCCACGCCGAGCATCTGGGTCTTCACCATCGGGTCACGCGTCGCGAAGAACAGCAGCAACTGGTCGCCGAAGGGAAAGACCTCGGCGTCAATCGCGCGCCCGCAGTTCCACGCGCCGGTGGGCCGGAAAACGGGATTCGAGGGATCGCGACGGAAGCGCAGGCCGTCCGTGGAAACGGCATGGCAAAGAGCGTCGTTGGTGCCGTTGCCGTACGTTTGGTAGAAGAGCTGCACCTTGCCATCGAGCACACGCGCGCCGGGCGCGCAGAGGCCGTTGCGCTCGCAGTCCTGCTCGGGCCACAGTTCGGCGACTTTGCGCCAGTCGAGGCGGTTTGTACTCTCGGCGATGCCGATGGACCAACCGCGCGGGGCGTTGGTCGGTGCGAGTTCCTTCGCGTACGGCGGCAGGGAGAAATACATGAGGTAGCGCCCGCCGAAGCGGATGACGCTGGGGTCTTTGGCGAAGGGCCGGCCCAGGCGGGAGGAGTCGGCCCAGCGCATGGGCGTGTCGGCTGGGGTTTGCGCCGACGTGATAACCGGAACGGAGAGCAGGAGGCCAGCCAGCAGCGCCAAGGCGAGGAGCGGGCAGCATCGTGGTGGTGGGGAAGGACGCACCCAGCAACCGACGGGGACGATGCGAGGGCCATTCATCCACGGCGGCGGCGAGCGCGGAGGCCCTCGTCTGCAGCGGCGTCATCCTGCCTGCGCCGCGGCCGCAGCAGTTCTCATGTTGACCCTGGGTCGCGCCCAGAACCGGCTAAAGCCGGGACCCCAAACGGCGTTCGGCAGCGGCGAGCGGGGTTGGGAGTCCCGCCTTTGGGCGGTCGGGGTCAAACTGTGAACTGCTGCCGCAGCCGTGCGCGGGATTGCGCCGCGGGACTGTTTTGCCCCAACTTCAGCGGCACCCACTGACCCACTTATGAGCACCACCTCCGACGCGCGTTCCGCCGATTTCCTCAAAATCGCCAGCCAGTTTCAACTCGGCGGCCTGACCACCGAAGGCTCCCATCCCGTCACCGCGCGTTTGAGCGAGGTGGCGCGGGAGGATCCGGCGGCCGGCCTGGGGCTGCTGTTCGAGGCGGACGGCGACGTGCTCCGTAAATATCGCGAGTTCGCGCGGTCGGGACGGGCACACAGCATCGCCGCGACGGTGCTGCGGGCGCTGGAGGGCGGGGGGAAGATGTTCTTCACCGGCTGCGGCTCGACCGGGCGGCTGAGCATCCAACTGGTTTCCATTTGGCGGGATTTCTGGCAGCGGCAGCCGGCGAGCGGTGATTGGGAGCACCGCGCGTTCAGCGTGATGGCGGGGGGCGACTTCGCGCTGATCAAGGCGGTGGAAGGCTTCGAGGATTTCACGGCGTTTGGCCGGAAACAGATCGCCGACCTCGGCGTGGCGGCGGGAGACGTGGTGTTTGCCATTACGGAGGGCGGCGAAACCTCCTTCGTCATCGGCACGGCTTGGGAAGGCGTGGATGTCGGGGCCCGGGTGATCTTCGTCTATAACAACCCGGACGACGTGCTCGACGCCACGGTCCAGCGCAGCCGCGAAGTCATCGCGGAACCGCGCATCGAGAAACTCAATCTAACGACCGGCCCGATGAGCATCACCGGCTCCACGCGCATGCAGGCGACGACGATCCAGATCTGCGTCCTGCTGACCGTGCTGGAAATAGTCTGCCGCGAGCTGCGGCGACGGCAGGAGCCAACGGCCGCCGTGCCGGACCCGGCGGCGGCTCCGGCAGAATTCCTCGCCGCACTGGAGCAAGCCCACGCGGAACTTTGCTCGCCCGGCCTGCGCGCGGAACTGGCGCGGTTGGTGGCGCTGGAGGAAGGCGTCTATCGCGCGGGCTGCCGGAACAACTACTTCGCCGACCGCTTCGCCATTGACGTGCTCACGGATACCACCGAGCGCTCGCCGACGTATTGCACGCCGCCCTTTCGCAAGTTCGATGACCTGAGCGCGTCGGAATCGTGGGCCTTCCTCTTCGTGCGGCAGGACCAGACGCCGGCGGCCTGGGAACGGTTGCTCAAGCGGCCGCCCCGGTGCGTCGAGTGGAGCGAGGCGGAGGCGCGTCCGCTGGTGCCGGCAGACAAGCTGGCGCGGACGCTGGAGATTCTGGGGCGCATTCGCACGCCGGAGCTGATGCGGTTCCGCATCGGGCAGGATGGGTTGCCGGCCCGACCGCCGACGCCGGGCGGCAGCGCGGTGGCCGTGTGCGGCGAGGCGGAAGCGGGCTTGCTGGAGCCGCCGGAGGGATTCTTCCGGCAGCAACTGGAAGCAACGCGACGCGCAGGGGCGCTGACCGGAGCAGTGCTGGTGGGCAGCGCGGCCTGGGCAGCAACCAGCCGCGAGAAGCTGGCCACGGCGTTGCCCGGCACGGTGGCGGTGACGCTGGCCGTGCCAGAAACGCACCTGTTGCTCGACGGCGTGACGCGGGCTGCGCTGAAAATGCTGCTCAACGCCCTCTCGACCTGCACGATGGTCCGCTTGGGCCGGGTGATGGGCAACACGATGATCTGGGTGGTGCCCAGCAACTTAAAGCTGATTGACCGCGCCACACGCTACATCCACCGGCTGACGGGCCTGGAATACGAGGCCGCGAATCGCCTGCTCTTCGAGGTGATCGAATTCGTCGAGCCGCGCATGAAGGCCGACCAGGCCTATCCGCCGGTGGTGGGGATGGCGGTGATCCGGCAGCGCGATAGCTTGGGCAATGCGGAGGCGGAAAGGCGCTTGCACGAAGAACTGGGGCGGTGAGCAGCGAAGTCTGCCGGGCTGGAACCCCACCGCCGTGCGCGGGCGCGCAGGCCAGACTCAAAGGGCGACCAGTCCCCTGCCCTTCTTCCCGGATTTGATCTTACTCCTGGTTCCCTGCCCAGACCTCCGCAGCGAGCAGGGTAAAGGTGGCAATCAGACGCTGGGCGTCATGCCCCGCTGAGGGGTTTGGGCAGGCGGAAGACTTGCAGCGGCGGCGGTTCTTCCGGCTCGACCGGCAGGGGCACGCTGGAGCGAACGCCGGCATTGAGCGCGACACTCAGGCCAAGCAGGCCGGTGAACGCGGGTAACTGCGTCTGAAAACTGCCGAAGATGAAGATGAAGACGGCCAACTGCGTGAGGAACGAGGAGAACAAGAGGGTGTTGATGAGCTTGAGTTCGGGCGGACTGAAAATGAAGTTGCGATACAGGGCGCGCACGCCCACCCAGCACAGCCAGATGAACCCGATCACGCCCCAAATACCGAAGGGCAGGAGGATGGAGAGGGGGCCGCTGTGGAAGTCGCCGGTGATGACCGCGGTGGCGTAACTTTTCGCCATGCCAGCGCGCATCTTGCCGCCAGAGAGTTCGAGTTCTCCGCGATCAATGGCGAAACCGCGGCCCACGAGCAGGTGCTTGGGGATTTCGGGCAGCACCTCCTTCCACATGTCCAGGCGCCACTGCGTGGAGGCTTCCGAATCCAACCGCACCATCGGGTCCAGGTCCACGAACTCCGCCGGCAGAAAGGTGAGGCACCGTTGCACCTGCGGCGGCATATACGGCGCGATACTGGCCACCACCACCACGCCGGTCACTGTGAAGAAACCGACGCCCACGATCAGCTTGGTGCGCAGGAGGCCCTCCAAGATGAACTGCAGCAGCAACAGCAGGGCAAAGGAGATGAGCACCGTCCGGTAACCGCCGAAAAGCCCCATGACAATGGCAGCAACCAGCAACCCGGTGCGCCACCACTTGCCCTCCAGCAACAGCCCGCGCAGCCCGTAGCGCACCAACAGCAACATCACCGCGAACTGCGCCGCCACGCTCACCCCATAGAAGCGGGTCATCATCGGTTTCTCCAAATCCGAGAAGCCAGTATCCGTCGGGAAAAACAGGTAGATGTACTGCAGCGCAGGATCAATGAAGAAGATCAAGCTCCCCACGACCGCCGTGAGGCCGCCGGCAAAGTAGAGTGAGGCCGCCAGCCGCGACCGCTCCGCCGGGATGCCGGCCATGGCAATCGCGAAGTAGCCCAGGATTGAGGCGAGCAGGATGACGTAGCGCTTGCCGCCAATCACGTCCTCGGAGCCAAAGGAACGGAGGCCGAACCCGCCCGTCACCTTGGCGGTAATCAGAATGACCAGCACCAGAAAGCAGAGGGGCCAGGTCAACGCCGGCACGTTGAGCAACCGCGTGCTGCGGTTCACCGCCCGCAGCGTCAGCGACAACGTCAGGCTGACCACCGCGAGCACCAGCCACATGCTGGGGCGGCCGGGCAGCAGGAACACGAGGGCGGTCGAGTTCCAGCTCAGCAGCAGCAACTGGTGGTGCCACCGCAGCACGAGGGGCAGCGCGAGAATGGTCGCCACGACCAGGAATACGCCCAAGTTGCCCAAGTTAAGCGGCGTCGCCAAGGCATAGCCCATGACGATGGCCAGCGGCAGGCAGAGCACGTAAACCAGCAGCGACCGCAGGATAGGGCTGACAAGCGTCATGCGTGCTTCAGAAGCGCATCAAGGTGGGCGGGCAGGTTGACCAGCGTGGCCCCCCCCATCCGTGCAAGCGGGCGCGGATGCTTGAGCTGGTGGCGGTGCGACGAGCAATCATGGCTGGGTTGCGGGCGACGGGAACATCGGATTACAACAGGCTGAATGGTCAACCCCACCGGCCCTCGGAGTCGAGGGACGCGTGAGGCGAGAGCATCCTAGAACAGCCACGCGGGAGGCGGCAAATAGATTCTCCGCCGGCCCTCAAGCGTCCCGCCAAGCACGTCGGCCCAGGGCCCCCCGCGGCCCCTCGACGACCAAGTTCGCTTTGTCTGGCGCAGACATCGCCGAAATCGCGTGACCCAGTTGCCGCGCGGGCGGTCAAGTCAGCCGATTGGAGGAGCCTGCAGACTGCCCGGCCGCAGTCGCGGCCCGGCGGAACGCGGTCTTGATCAATCTGAAGCCAACTGAAGTCCGCGCGCCCAGCTCGCAACTGCATCGCACGCCGGAGCAACCGGTTTCATCGAGTCCAACCGCGACCCTGTTCCCGACACTCCTGCCGGGTGGCAATTGCTATTCGAGAGGCAGGTGATCCCAATCCGAGCTATGGCGGTTCCAGGCCCCATCCCGATGGCTTTTGCTTCGCGCTTCGTTGCCATACTCCTGGACGAATCTGGGTTCGTCCCCCTTGGTCGGGCCACAGTGGTTAAGGGCGTTTCGGTTGGTTGCCTGGCCCCAGGCAGCGGGGGCGCAAACCGGACGGGGCGGGGCAATCGGCTCGGATCCGCCTCCGCCGAGCCATCCACCGCGAGGTCTTCGCGCGGCATACTCACTTCGCTACGTCTGCTTGTCCGCCAGGACGGTTTGCACCCAAGGCTGGTGGTCGAGATACCACTGGACGGTTTCGCGGATGCCGCGCTCGAAGGTGTAGGCGGGCGTCCAGCCGAGTTCGCGCTGGATCTTGCCGGCGTCGATGGCGTAGCGGCGGTCGTGGCCGGGGCGGTCTTTAACGAAGGCGATCAGCTTGCGGGTGCCGCCGCCGAGGGCGGGCTGGAATTCGTCCACGAGATCGCAGATCAACTCCACGATGCGGAGGTTGGGCATCTCGTTATGGCCGCCGATGTTGTAAGTCTCGCCGTTCGCGCCGCGCGTGAGCACTTGCCAGAGCGCTTCATCGTGGTCGCGCACATAGAGCCAGTCGCGGACGTTCAGCCCGTCGCCATAGACCGGAATGGGCCTGCGGGAGAGACAGCTCTGGATGACTACCGGGATGAGTTTCTCGGGAAACTGGAAGGGGCCGTAGTTATTGGAGCAGTTTGTTATGACGGTCGGCAGGCCGTAAGTGTGATGATAGGCGCGCACCAGCATGTCGCTGGAAGCTTTGCTCGCGGAATAGGGGGAGTTAGGAGCGTAGGGCGTCATCTCGGTGAAGTAACCGGTGGCGCCGAGCGAGCCATAGACTTCGTCGGTGGAGACGTGGAGGAAGCAGGGGGCCAATGACGAATGACGAATGACGAATGACGAATCCAGCCAAGTGGCGCGGCAGGCTTCGAGGAGGTTGAAGGTGCCAACGATGTTGGTGGAGATGAAGTCGCCAGGGCCGGTGATCGAGCGGTCCACATGCGACTCGGCAGCCAAGTGCATGACGTGGGTGATGCCATGCTCCTGAACGACGCGCAGCACGGCCGCCTTGTCACGCAAATCCACTGGCTCGAAATGGTATTTCCGGTGCGCGCGGACGGCTTCCAAGTTGGCCAGGTGGCCGGCATAAGTGAGACAGTCGAGGTTGACGAGTGTCTCCACTTCGGGCCGGTCAATGACATGCTGGATGAGGTTGGAGCCGATGAAGCCGGCGCCGCCAGTGATGAGGAGTTTCATGCGAAGTGGATTTTGCGGTTCAAGGTTCGAGCACCAAGTCGAGACCGTCGGACCAATCGGGCAGCCGCAGCCCGAAGGTGTGTTCGAGCTTGCTGCAATCCAGCACCGAGTAGGCCGGGCGCTTGGCAGGCGTGGGATACTCGGAGCTTGGAATGGGTTGGACGACGCGGCATTTGCGCTCGGTTTCGGGCAGCTTCTCAATGATGCGCGAGGCGAAGCCGTGCCAGGTGGTTTGTCCGCCTGCGGCAAGATGATACACGCCGTTAAACCCTTCGGGCACTGGAGCCGCCAGCACTTGCGTCACGGCCAGCGTGGTGACTTGGGCGATGAGTCGGGACCAGGTCGGGCAACCACTCTGGTCGTTCACCACGCGCAGGGTTTCGCGCTCGCGGGCGAGGCGCTGCATCGTGCGGAGGAAGTTATTGCCGCGGTTGCCATAGACCCAGCAGAGGCGAAAGATCAGGTACTCCCCGCCGGCTTCCTGCACCGCGAGGTCGCCGGCGAGCTTGGTTGCGCCATACACCCCAGAAGGATCCGCCTCGTCCGTCTCCACATAGGGCCGGGACTGTCGCCCATCGAACACATAGTCGGTCGAGTAATGCACGAACAGAGCGCCAGCGTCGCAGGCCGACTCGGCCAACACGCCTGGGGCAATGCCGTTGATAGCCTGGCATAGTTCGGGTTCCATCTCCGCCTTGTCCACCGCGGTGTAGGCGGCGGCGTTGATGACCACGCGTGGCTGCGCTTCCTGCACGAGCGCCCGGAGCGCGTCTGCGTCAGTAAGATTGATTTCCGGGTAATCCACGGCCACGACCTGCGCCAGTGGCGAAAAGCACCGGCGCAATTCCCAGCCCACTTGTCCAGTGCGACCAATGATCAAGACCTTCGGGGGTTCCATGGCGGCGTCAGGGGAAAAATTTCTCCGGCGGGATGTCTCTCAGCCGCAACCCGCTTTGATCTTTCGCGGAAAGCACGGGGTCTGTCACCGGCCAAGTGATGCCGATGTCAGGGTCGTTCCAGAGGATCGTGGTATCGCATCCGGGCGCATAGTGGTCGGTGCATTTGTAGGCGAACAGGGCGAGTTCGCTGGTAACGGCAAACCCGTGGGCAAAACCCGGCGGAATATAGAACTGCAGGCGGTTTTCGGCGGAGAGGGTCAGTCCATGCCATTGACCGAAACTGGGCGAACTGCGGCGGATATCCACGGCCACATCGAACACCTCGCCTTCGATGACCCAGACCAACTTGCCCTGCGGGGAGGGATTCTGGTAATGCAGTCCGCGCACCGACCCGCGTCGCGAGCAGGAGAGATTGTCCTGCACGAAATCCACGTCCAGGCCGGCCTCGCGGTATCGCCGCTGGTTGTAGGTTTCCAGGAAATAGCCGCGCGCGTCGCTGAACACGTTGGGCTTGAGGATCAACAGTCCTTCCAGGTCGCAGCGAGTGACGTTCATGTGAGCCGCCGGGCTTCGGCGATGACTTCGTTGCCCAGGTAATCGCGGTATTCGCAGCGCGGCATGGTGGCGGTCAGCGCGTCCAGTTGGTCCAACGTGAGGAAGCCGCGCCGGAAGGCCGCCTCCTCCGGGCAGCCGATCTTGATGCCCTGCCGCTTCTCGATGGTCTGTACGTATGCCGACGCCTCGTGCAAGCTGCTACTGGTGCCCGCGTCCAGCCACGCGAACCCGCGGCTCAGCCGATGCACGCGGAGATGCCCGCGCCGCATGTATTCCACATTGACGTCGGTGATTTCCAGTTCGCCGCGGGCGGAGGGTTTCAGCGCGCGGGTGATGGGGATGATCTCGTTGTCGTAGATATAGAGTCCAGGCACGGCGTAGTTGCTGCGGGGCTGCTGGGGTTTTTCCTCGATGGAAATGGCCTTGCCCTGGGCATCAAACTCCACCACGCCATATCGCTCCGGGTCATTGACGTGGTAGCCGAAGATCGTGGCGCCGCTCTGGAAATCGTTGAAAGCCCGCAGAAAACTCTCGCCACCGTAGAAGATATTGTCGCCCAGAATCAGCGTCACCGCGTCGTTGCCGACGAAGGACTCCGCGATGTGGAAGGCCTGCGCGATGCCCGCGGGCTTGGCCTGCTCGCGGTATTCGATGCTCAAGCCCCACTGATGGCCATCGCCGAGGAGTTGCCGGAAGCGCGGCAGATCCTGCGGTGTCGAGATCAGACAGAACTCGCGGATGCCGCCCTCGACCAGGGTCGTGAGCGGATAATAAACCATCGGTTTGTCGTACACCGGCTGGAGCTGTTTGCTCGCCACCAGTGTCAGGGGATACAGCCGCGAGCCAGCGCCGCCGGCCAGAATGATGCCTTTCATACGCCGGCAGGCTAAAGACTAATCCGACGGCTGAAAAGCCCTGTGTGCGGCCCGGCGCGCGGGTGGGTCGCCCGCCGTTCCCGAGGCGCAAGCTCCGTCGTAACCAGAACCTGACCGCGACGGAGCGGTGCTCTGCCTGCACCACCCCGCCAAGGTCCGGAGGACGCGCCGCTCAAGGTAGCACCCGCAGCCTATAGAAGCGCCGTTCCAGGCCAGTCGTTGCGCCGCGGGGAACCTTCTGCGGCTGGTCCGGAGGACACAGCCGCGCGCCACTGGGCCAACTGGGCGCGGACCTGGGCGGCGTTGGGGTCTTCGATGGCTTCGTAAATCCGCAGCGCGGCCGCGGCGCGGGCGAGGGCCTGCGCCCGGTCGCCCAACTGCGCCAGCGCCAGCGCGGAGTTCCACAAAGCGTTGCCTTCCCCGCGCCGGTCGCCGAGCTCGCGGTCAATCACCAACGCCTGCTCGTGGAACTCGATGGCCTTGCGCGTCGCCCAAGTTGGCGTAGGCGAGGCCGAGATTGCCGCGGGCCCAGCCTTCTGCCTGCCGGTGCTTGGCGAGGCGGGCGGCGTCGCGCTGGGCCACCAGCCAGCGGATGCGCTGGCGTGGGTGTAAGCGCAGTTCCTGGCCAGTATGGCCACCGCGTCCACCAGCGCGATGAGGAGGGCGGCGGGTGCTTCGGATAGGGGTAGGGACCAGGGTTTGAACCTGGCCCCTCCCTCCGAACCGGACGGGCGGATCTCCCGCATCCGGCTCTCCAGTCAGTGGGTTCGTAGGCCTACGATTGTCCGCGTCCACTCGTGTTCCGCAGCCAAGGACCGCAGCCCACGACGGGCCAACCATTCATTCGACCAGC
>Ga0105046_10009404_pt1 | contig 15297 bp, 11 predicted proteins | sample MAT03_FD_78385 | JGI IMG/M metagenome (GOLD analysis project Ga0105046, IMG submission 78385) | Freshwater microbial communities from Lake Fryxell liftoff mats and glacier meltwater in Antarctica - MAT-03 (megahit assembly) | ecosystem: Environmental > Aquatic > Freshwater > Ice > Liftoff...
ACGAGTGTGGTTTTGCCTTTCGATTTCTTTCTGCTGCTCATCGTTCTCTCGCCTGAGCGCGTTTAAATTGGCAACCTAGCCTGCTTCAGGCTATGACATCTGATGTCAGTATTTCAATTCCAAGGCTCTGCCTGGTACGCCGAGTCGATGATGCCGCCAGTTGCATACCTATCCTGAACTGCCGCTTAATGATCTCGTCCCGTGACTTAGACCTCGCCTCTCGGTTCTCAACGGCTAATCCGCAACCCTCCACCCTTCAGCAGCGCATCCACCTCATCGCGCGTGATCCACGGCAAATCACCTGGGATCGAGTGCTTCAGCGCACTCAGCGCCACGCCGGTGTCGAGGCCTTTTTGCAGGTCGTCGTCGATGAGGCCGTCGATGAGGCCGGAGACGAAGGCGTCGCCGGCGCCGAGGCGGTCGACGATCTCGACTTCATAGGTGGCCGTCTTCAACAACTGGTTGTTCGCGAACCCAATTGCCGTCCAGGAATTGCGCCAGACGGAATGCACCTGCCGCAAGGTCATGGCGATGGCTTTTAGATTAAAACGTCCGACGGCGGCGGTCACGGCTTTTTCGAGGTCGGCATTCGGGATGTGGAAAAAGCGGTCGATATCTTCGGGGTTGGTCACGAGCACGTCAACATGCTCGATGGCCTTGTTCAACCATGCCGCCGCCTGCTCGACGCTCCAGAGCTTGGCCCGATAATTGGGGTCCAGACAGGTCGTCAGCCCGGCTTTCTTGGCTTGCACGAGAGCTTCCAGCGTCGCATCCGCGGCAGTCGGCGAGAGCGCGGCCGTAATGCCGGTGACGTAGAACCACGCGGCGCCTTGGAAGATCTTCGGCCAGTCGATCATGTCCGGTTGAACGCGTGCCATCGCGGAGTCGGCCCGGTCATAGAGGATGCTCGACGGCCGAGGGGCGGCGCCGAACTCGAGAAAATAGAGGCCGACACGGTCGCGATCGGTCCAGAGAATGTCGCTGGTATCGACTCCCGCTTCCCGAGCGCGGTTGCCGAGGACGCGGCCCAGCGCGTTGTCGGTCAGTCGTGAAACCCACGATGCCTGCCGGCCGAGCCGGCATAAGCCAACGGCCGTGTTGAGTTCCGCCCCGCCGATTTCGAGGTCGAGCGACTGAGTTTGCTCGATGCGTCGAAAATGCGGCGGAGCCAGACGGATCATCGCCTCGCCGAAGGTGACCACCCGGGGGGGATATGCCTCGTTCACAGATCGCCTTCCGAAACTATTTGCGGTTATGTTGAACGATCGCCACGTATTGCTTCGCCAGGTCGCGGAGGCGGGCGAAGTCACGGGAGGCGACGGCCTTCGGTTCGACCAACTGGCCGCCGATGCCCAGCGCACAAGCTCCCGCTTTGAGGAAGTCCTTCGCGGTCGTCAGGTCGACGCCACCGGTCGGCATCAAGCGGACCTGTGGCAACGGGCCCTTCATGGCCTTGAAGAAGGCCGGCCCCAGGCAGTCGGCGGGGAAGACTTTGACGATGTCGGCCCCGGCTTCCCAAGCAGTCAGAATTTCCGTCGGCGTGAACGCCCCAGGCATGACGAGTTTGTCGTAGCGGTTGCACAGGCGGATGACGTCGAGATTGATGGTCGGGGAGACGATAAACTCGGCGCCCGCGAGAATCGCCAACCTTGCTGTTTCTGGGTCGAGAACCGTGCCGGCCCCAAGCAGGATCGACGCGGGCAGTTCCTTGCGAGCTTCCCGGATGACGTCGAGAGCATGGGGAACGGTCATCGTCACCTCGGCGACGGTGACGCCCCCCTCGGCCAGGGCGCGGAGCACCTCGACAAGGTGGGTCGGATCGGGAGCTCGCACGACGGCGACGATCCCGGCATCAAGAACCTGTTGCAGTTGCGTATGACGGCTCATGGCACTCGCGTTTAGAAAGGAGGGAAATTCATCCCAATGATTTATGAAACAACGCCGGACCGAACCATCTGACATGTTCTCTGTCTTTCCGGGCGGATAGACTTATCCCATTACCTTCGACCGAGAACGCCATGCCCGATCCCGTCATCGATCTGACCAAGCACGCTGTCATCGAAGCCTCCGCCGGCACGGGGAAGACTTATACGCTCGTCAAACTGGTGATGAGCATCTTGCGCGAAACCAAGACGCCACTCGCCAAAATTCTGCTGGTCACGTTCACCGAAAAGGCGACGGGCGAACTGAAAGCTCGGTTGCGTCAAGGGCTAGAAGAACTCGCGATAGAACCAAAGTATCGCGATCGCGCGAGGGAGTCTCTCGATTCGTTCGACCAGGCATCCGTCTTCACCATTCATGGTTTCTGTCAACGGATGCTGCAGGACCAAGCGTTCGAGAACCAGGAAGACTTCGCGTCCGAATTGGTTTCAGACGACGAGTTGCTGACGACGGCACTCCGCGAAGTGCAGCGGACCCGATGGACAACCCTCGGCAATCAACTGGCGAATGTACTGAAATTATCCGATTACGATGGCGATTCCTGGGAGAAGCCGGTCACGCAGCTTGTCAAATCATTCAGCAAGCGGAGCGGGCATCGGTTGTTGCCGGAGGCGCCCGACGATCTGCGTGCAGACATCGCGAAAAATGTCAACGCGGTCCGCGCAAAGATTCAAGCTATGCGTGAACTAGCCAGGCCGATCGAATCGGGTCGTGAAATTGAACATCATTGGAATGACGGGTTCGGCACTTTGTCTTTTCGAAAGGACTACCGAGCCTCGCGACAGAAAAATTTCTTACTTCCGCTCATCACTTGGCTGGCTGATCCCGATTCAGTTGACAAGCCAATTGAGAACACGATGGCGTTTTTCAAGTCAATCGCGGGCCTCGACAACAAGATCTATAAGGAAGTGGGCTTTCGTATTCTGTTGAAGGAAGATGCGGAAGAGGTTCTGAAAAAATGCCCGCATCTGACCGAGGCAATAGACCTGGTTGAAGAACTCAAGTCGGCGGATGAACTTACCACCACCGCCAAACTTCTCGCCACCTGGACCATTGGCCAAGTTCAGGAACAACTCGACGCCTACAAGCGTGAACGCGGTTTGCAGAGTTTCGATGATCTTTTGACCCGGCTTGACACGGCACTCACACGAGATTCAGCCGTGAAGGCCATCCGGGATCGCTTCCAGTATGCCATCGTCGATGAATTTCAGGACACTGATCCGATCCAGTGGCGCATCTTCGAAAAGCTCTTCGCCCAACCCGGCAGTGACCAAAGGCTCTTTGTCGTGGGCGATCCCAAGCAGGCGATCTTCAACTTCCGCGGGGCCGACGTTCACGCCTATCTGAAAGCCACCCAGACGCTGCGCGACATGAAGGAGACCCAGGTCGTCGAGTTGACGCGCAACTGGCGTTCAACCCCTGAGATGTTGAACGCGTTGAACATTCTGTTCGAGAAGGGTAAGTGGTTTGGCGACTCGGAAATTCAGTACACCCAAGTCGATTGGCCATCCGACGAGGAACAAAAGCTGCGTCTGACGGATGACAGATCACAACGCAAGGCATTGACCCTGGTGAAGTTTGAAGGAGTGACCAAACTCACCACGGCCAGTCGTTCCATGGCTCGCTTCATCGCCCGGGAGATTCGGAATTTGCTGGGCGACGGCAAGGAATCGCTTCTCGAATATCAATCGAAAGATGGCGAATCCCATCGCCTTCAGGCCGGCGACATTGCCGTGCTGATCGACAAGCGCAAGAGTGCCTTGGCCTTGTGCGACGCCCTTCGCTCGGCCGGTATTCCCTATAGCTTGTACAAGGAATCGGGACTCTGGAAATCAGATGAGGCCGAGCAATTGGCTTACTTGCTGCGGTCGATCGCCCGCCCCGACGATTCACTGGCTCGCAAGAGCGCATCGCTCACGCGTTACTTTAATTACACGCCTGAGGAACTCTTGGACGACGATCATGTCAACCCCGTCAACGACGATCTCTATCACCGTTGGCGCGACCTGGCCGTCGACCGTTCATGGGCCAAATTCTTCCACTCGATCATTCACGACACTGGCGTTTTCTTTCACGAAATGAATGGTCCCGAAGCGGATCGCCGTCGAGCCAATCTCCTCCACATCGTCAACGAGTTGCAGCGCCAGGCCTACCTGGGCGATCTCGATCTGCTTGACATCATCGAGATTCTCGACGAGAAGCTGAATGCGGATTCGCAGGATCCTTCGTTCTTGCAACCGATCGAGACCGATCGTTCCAAGGTGAAAGTGATGACGATCCACGCAAGCAAGGGGCTTGAGTTTCCTGTCGTCTTCTTGCAAGGGGGATTCACAGGTCGACAAACTCCTGACTTCTGGCAGTATCATGATGGCGATCAACGCGTATTTGACCTGCGCAAGCAAAATGAAGAAGCCAAGGAACAGCACAAGAAGGAAGAGTTCGACGAACATCGCCGGCTTTATTACGTGGCACTGACGCGAGCGGAGTTCAAACTCTATTTGCCGTGGATCATTCCCGGGGGGAAGGCGCCTTCCTTGCCGGGGCCGGTCATGACGCTCCTGGCGCCGGCGATCGAGGCGTCGAGCCTTGAGAACGTGAACGGCGTGGGCGTCGTGCTTGATGTGCCGTTGGCTCGCGTGAAGGTCACGAACGAACCACTCGTTCTGCCGGCTCCGCTCGAAGTGCCCCAACCGATCAAGACGCCTGACGAACTGTTTCCTCAACCTCCCTACGGTTTGTGGAATCGCCGGATGCGCCTGCATTCGTTCTCCAGCATTCATCGGCAAGCGGCTGCCGCCCAGGGGCCGACGTATCTCGACGAGAAGCAGCGTGAAGCGGAATTGCCGCCAGTCCAGGCCACGGAGCCTGACCCGTTCCGCGGCGCCGTGTTCGGCGAAATGCTGCACGACATTTTGGAAATGATCGACTACACGGAAGTTGGCGCCATGGCGTCGGCGATCAACCCGGAGACCCATCAACTCGTCGAGACGATGCGGTTGAGGCACTGGGCGAAGTTTTCGGCGGCTATTCGTGCTGATCCCGAGAAACCCAAAGCGTGCAGGACGAATCTTGCCAAGCTCGTTTGGCATGCCCTTCACACTCCGTTGCCTGAAGTGGGTCCGCTCTGGAAACTGCCGAAAACGGACCGGCTGCACGAACTGGAGTTTCATTTTCCCGAGATTCCCGGCGAAGCTCCGCCGGAGGTCAATCGCGAGCAAGGTTTCTTCACCGGCTATATGGATCTCGTGTTTCGGCATGGCGGAAAGTATTACCTGCTCGACTGGAAGAGCAACCAACTACCGGGTGGTTACGCGCGGGATGGTCTGAAGAAGGCCATGGAAGAGGCCGACTATCATCGGCAGTATCGTCTCTATCTGGTCGCTCTTGAACGGTGGTTGAGACGCCGCGACAAAAACTTCCAGACGATCCGTGATTTCGGCGGCGTCTTCTACCTCTTCCTCCGTGGTCTCAACGGCAGCGCGGACGGATCGGGGGTCTTCTTTCATCGCCCCACGGCCGCGGATCTTGATCTCAAGCAGATTCGCCAACGGCCGAGCGGCCCGGAGGCCGCCCATGGCTGAATTCAGCGACGCCCAGATCACGACACTCTTTCCGGAAATCAGCGATGACTTGCGGCAGGCCTATAAGCTCGCTGTCGAAGAGGCTGGGCTCAGCGCGACCGATCTGTACACGATCCACGATCTTCTGGAGCTATCCCAATTGGGGAAGGAAGAGAATCTACACTTCCTGTTGTTGGTGCTCTTCACCGCTCTTGGCGAGGGGAGTCCCTGTGTTGACATCAGTGAGTCATCTCTCGCTTCCCGACTAAACAGTCTGAACGCCACGAGCCGGGCTAAATTCCTCGTCGATGATGTTGAAGCAAACAAATATTCAGCCTTGATCGGCGAGCCCGGCGCTCTCGATAGGCCGTTGATTCGTTTGCGAACCGGTGATTCGTGTTTCGTCTACTTCCAGAAATACTTGAAGCACGAACAGGCCGCGTGGAAGTTGCTGCAAGAGCGACTGATCGCGGCAGATTTGAAGATCGACCCCAAAAAGTCAGCCACGGTATTGAAGGCCGTGCTCGATGAGAAATCGTCGCTCAACATCGAACAACGGCGTGCCGTCAAGTTGGCCCTCCAGCGGCCGTTGACCATCATCTCGGGCGGCCCCGGCACCGGCAAAACCTCGATTGTCGGTTCGCTGCTGCGCTGTCTCGTTCGACTTGGTATCGCTCCCGATCACATCGCGCTGGCCGCGCCGACAGGCCGGGCGGCTCAACGCATGTCGGATTCGATTCACCAAAAGCTGCATGGCATCCCGACGCCGCTGGATGAAGCGGACACCGCTCTGATTCAACACAATCCCAAAGCGAAGACATTGCATCAACTCCTCGGCTATTCGCCTCGCTCCGGCTATTTCAGCCGGCATGAGGAGAATCCCCTGCCGTTTGAAGTCGTGATCGTCGACGAAGTGTCGATGGTGGGATTGTCGCTCCTCGCTCAGTTATTGCGTGCCCTGCCGAAAGAATCGCGACTCGTGTTGCTGGGCGATCAAGATCAGTTGCCGTCCGTGGAAGCGGGCGCCTGGCTGGCACATCTGAAATTGACGAAGTTTCCCAACGTGCTCGTGATGCTTGAAACAAACTACCGCTCGCAACAGGAGATTCAGACACTGGCGGCGGCCATCAACCGCCAGGAAATCTCCAAGATCGACCAAATTAAATCGATATCGCTCGAAGAAGACGAGACTCAGCGATTCGCGAATCGATCGGGATGCTGGCAGCTTGATCCTGGGAGCGACCTGGCGACGTGGCGGAGCGTCCTCAAGAGTTGGACCGATCAGCATTTTGGAAAGGTCGACGGGGACCGATCGTTTTTGGAAAACGCGGCGGCGTGCATCATCAATGAGGGTCAAATTCCGCCTGAAGTCGCGGGATTGTTCGCTCTCGTCGAAAAGGCGCGGATTCTGACGTTCATCCGCGAAGGTCCCTGGGGCGCGGCCGGGGTGAATCAGACGATCGCTCGTTTCGTACGACCGTCCGCCGAGCGCGGCTCGCTCTTCGCCGGCGCCCCGGTGATGATCATTCGCAACGATTACGAGCTAGGCCTATTTAACGGCGATGTCGGCCTGACTTTGCCCGCGGCCGGGGGCGGCTGGTGCGTGGTGTTTCCCCGTGCCGGCAATTACATGGCGGTCGGGGCCGATCGCCTGCCTGCTTATGAACTCGCGTTCGCTTTGACGGTTCACAAGAGCCAAGGTTCGGAATACGATCGAGTGATGCTCGTCGCTCCGCCCGAAGGCGGCCAGCGTTTACTCACCAAAGAACTGATTTATACCGGCTTGACGCGGGCGAAATCGCTGGCGATCCTGTGCGGACCGGCCAGCGTTTTTCGAAGTGCCATCGGCCGAAAGGTTGAACGCACCAGCGGCGTCATGCGTGGTTAGTCCCGCGTGACGGGTCGCAACATCCGGCAGCCATACTTGCCAAGCCGGTTGAGCAGGAAGTAATTGACGACGCCCGTACCCGCTTTTGCGCCCATCTTGCCAAGAACTTTGGCCAGCAACAGCTCGGACGCCGGAACGTGCGGCGCGAGCAGATTCTGAATCTGATCCGCGGTCATGTGCTCCATCTCCTGCATCTGTCCGGCCAGGTAAGCGTTGAAGAAAACGCGGGCGAGCATGATGGCCGTCGCCAGACGGCCGGCACGCAGATTGTAAATCTGGCAGAGGTCGGCCAGCATTGTGAAGCTGAAGTAGAGCGTCATCAACGTATCGGTCAGCGTGTTCGGCGAGACGGCCGTGCCGATTGCCGTGCGCCGTGCCCAATATTTAACCCGGGCGGAACCCGCTGCGTCGAGCTTCGACTGAAACGCATCGCGGAATTCCACGAACCAGATGTCATCGCTCGGCCAGCGGTTGGCGTCGAGCAGGCGCTCGCGAACCTGCGCGAGTTCCTCGAGCGTGTCTTCCGTCAGGCCGAGCTTGAGCAACTGCTTACGCTCGCGCCGTTCCATCAACGGGAATTCGATCAAGTAGGTCACGAGTTGCGTCTTGGCCTCGTGAAGTTTCGCGTTGACCAGCCAGCGGAGCTTCGTGCGTTTCTCGAGTTCTTCCAATCCCTTCAAGCGAAGTTGCTTGTTGCGCCGCAATCGGAAGTACAACCAAACGAGGCGCAGGACGGCGTAGACGACGGCGGCCGCGAGGATGCCGAGACCGACATAACCACCATAGAGCCAGTAGCCTTGCAGCGAACCGAGGAGCGAGAGAGCCTGAGCGACCTGATTGAAGAGGAATATCCCGAACACGGCCGCCATGCCGATGACGATTGAGCCCATGAGAGGGTGAGACAGCCAGGGCGGCAACCCCATGACGGCCGGCTCGCTGGCGATCAATTCCTCGAGTTCACGAAGTTCTTTTTGCAGCAGGAGTTCTTCCGCGTCGACTTGAGCTTTGCGGTCGGCTTCCGTGAGCGGGGCCAATTCGCGCGGAATCTGGGCGGGACGGTCGTCCCCCCCATCGCCGGGGCGCAGTTCTTTCTCCTTTACCTCGAACGGCTGGAACGGCGGTTCGGGGAGGGGAACCGGGCGAGGTCGGGCTCCTTCCAGGCGCGGGGCCTGGAGCGGAACTGGGATATCGTCGATGTCGTCAATTTCGGGTCGGGGCATGGCGGCACCAGGATCGGAAGGGCGATTAGGTGATTATACCGCACTCGGGCAAATCACGCACGGAAACCCTTCGGATCTAAAGTACACGCCCGATCAGTAGTTTTCGCGATGTTTCGAATTCAATTGATCGTGTCCGCGAAACCCACGGCCAATCCAGATGGTCCAGGTCGCGATCGGGACATCACCTTCGCGATAGATGAATTCCTTCACCTGAAACGAATGTTGGAAGAGCGTGCTTAAGATTCCGGGATGCCCGTTGATGACGATAAACGTGCGGCCGTTGAATTGCTCGGGATCAGAGACCGGGTTCGGCCGCCAGAAATCGTACTGGCTGTGGCGATCACCGTAATAGGGGCCGAAGGAATAGACCTTGGGATGCCCCTCGCAGTAGAAGCCGATTTCACCCGGAATGTTCCAGCCGGGTCCCGCGAGGATCGGTTCGACGCCTTCCGCGGCCGCGACTTCCCGACGGACCGAATCCAGTTCCTTACCGAGTGCCTGCCAACCTTTAAGCCGACAAGTTGGATCGACGCGACGGATCGAATAAGGATCGTCCGCTTTCAAACGGACCGCCACTTCGCGCAACATCGGGCGCGCCATGCGGGTCTCATGGCTCACAATCGTGAGTACGAGGCAGAGCGAGCAGGCAAGGATCACGCCGGTTCTGGCCAGGTTTCGTGAAGCCGTGTTCACGGCATCGATGCGCTGAAGAATCCAGGCGGTCATCAGAATGCTGCCGGAAAGATACGCGGCCACCGGCCAATTGATCTGCCCGCCGGCCTTGAACGACGAGGCGAGGAATACCAAGAACGTCGGCACCGACATCCACCAGAGATAGCGAATTCGCAGATCACTCGTGCGCGTCGGCCGGAATTGAATCAAGGCGCAGATCCAGACAACGAACCAGTAACCGATGAGTAGAGCGAACTGACCCGCGACGAACTCAAGCGGACCGAACCAGCGCAGGCCGGTGTTCCGAGTAGCGGTCGGCACGCCGGCCTGACCGGCCACATGGCGGAACGTCACCCAGTCGTGATTGGCGTTCCAGATGAGAATCGGCAACGCGCTCAAACTGGCGACGAGCACCATCAACCAGGAACGCGAGCGAAAGAGAGTGGGCCGTAGACTCGGCGTGACGAGAACGAACATGCCGAAGGAGAATAACCAAAGCGCCATCGTGTACTTGGCGAGAATGCCCAGGCCAAGGAGAGCACCCGTCAGGAGCCAAGCCCAGCGTTCCTCGCGAAAGACCGCCCGGCAACCGACAACGAGCGTCCAGCTCCAGATGCACAAGAAAGGGCTGTCAATTGTCATCAGGAGGGAGATAGTCGACAAGAAGGGCGTCGCGACGAGAAAGAGGACAGTGAAGAAAGCGGTTCGTTCCGAACGGAGCGTCTGGACCGCTAGGATGTAGAGCGCCAGAAGCGTGGCCGTGCCGAAGAACAGGGCCGGCAACCGGACGGCCATCATCTCGTTGCCAGTCAACGCGATCGAAAGAGGGCCGAAGAGTTCGATGCCGGCGCGAATGATCCAGGCAATCAACGGTCCTTTACTGTAGTAACTCCAATCGAGATGCCGGCTCCAGTCCCAGTAGTGGGCTTCATCGGGCGCCAGATCGAGCGGGCAGAATTTGATCAGGTAAATCAAGCGAAGAAAGGTCGTGCAACCAAGTAGGATTGCGAGATAGAGCCGCCAAGGGCGACAGTCTTCTGAGCACGTTCCTTCGCGCATGCCAAGCTCCTGCGTGCGGCGACGGGTCGCCGACGGTGTGTCATCCAACAACCAACCCTTGTAAAGTGTGATCGAAGAGACGTCAATCCCGGATCGGAAACGGCGGAAGATGCGGGGATCCAACGCGAAAAGGCCGAGTGAACGTATTCACTCGGCCTTGACCGTTCACCATGGAACTCGAATGCTTCTATTACTTAACGACCGTGGCCCGCACCGGGATCGTTACCGCGTCTGTACTTCCTTCGGTGAGGATGGTCAGATCACGTTTCAAGTCGCCCGTTTGATCCGGCTTGACCACGACCGTGAGGAAATGGACAGCCTTGGAATCGTCGCCCATGCCCGAAACGGTGATGAACCCATCCGCGCCCTTGACCGACTTGATCTTGAACGGCTTGTCGCCCCGCACGAGGAACTTTTGCTCGACCGTGTCGCCAACCTTGATCTCACCCAAATTCAGCGAGATCGGTGTCGCCGTGACCGGAGCACCGACTTCGACAGTCAACGGTACACGAACCTTGCTGAGATTCGGGTTCGTCGTGACAAGCCAAACATCCGTGTACCACTTACCAATTGGCAGATCGTCGCGGAGGGCGACGGTGATCTCGAACGTCACTTCGTTGCCGGCCCGCTTGATGAGCTTGGCGGACGGCTTTACATAATTGCTTTCGGCTTTCACTTCCGTGATGTCCCATTTCGGGTCGCTCATCAGGGTGACCTGAATCGACGCCGTGGGCGATCCGCCACGGCGAATCGAACCGAAAGCGATCGTGTCCGGATACATCGTGAAGTCATCGCGTCCGTTGGCCGTCACCACCAGGCTAATTTCTTCGTAACGCGGCGACGAGAACTGGACGAAGACGGTTACCGACTTCACACCCGTAAAGCGACGGGAATCCATCGAAGCGGAAATGTAGGACGATTCGCCTGCATTGATCTGCGTGACTGGCGACGAAGCCGTCACGCAGCCGCAGGAGACACGGACGTTGCTGATCGTCAACGTGTCCTTGGTGCTGTTGGTGAATCGAAAGTAATGAACGAGCTGCGGTCCCTTCGGCGTGGCGCCGAAGTCGTGGACACGATGATCGAACAACGTTTCGAAGCCGGCGTGGCTAGCCGACGTGAATCCAAGTAAGGCGGCAAGAACAACATGGTGCCGATACATCGAGACCTCTTCTCCCCTGCGCTGATCAACCGACGACACCCCATTATCGTCGGTTGCTCACTGGTGCTTATCTCCCTCAATGGTACGCTTTTTTCATGTCAAGTCAGCGGGAAATCTAAGGCAAATGCGGTGTTGACCCTCAAACCTGCCCGGTCTTCTTCGGTAGATTTCCCATCTTAACATCAATCGGAAAAAAGTGCACTAGTCCTACAATCGTTGTACCTCAATTCAGGTGCGTATTGCAATCTTTTAATATGGATCTTCAGTCCATTGTTTCTCATCATTCAATCTCTTGCCGCAACCGCTTGGCCGAAGCCTATGTAAGTGTACTTAAATATACCTATCTTCCATAGATCTTCGAACAGCCGGTCGACGGCATTTTGAGAAGTGCGATTTACAATTTTGAGGAGCTGACGGACGCTTCAAGGTCGCAGGGCCAGGGCATCTTGTCACTACTGAACCATGCCCGCGGGCACCGGAGCGATTGGGGCCGCACCGACGGGCGCGGTATCGACGGGCGCGGGATTGGCTACGGCGGTACGCGCCGCGGCGACGGGCGCTACCGGAGCTTGCGCGGTCACACCTACAGTTGTGTCCGCGGCCTTGGCGCCCCGCCCTATCAGTCCAAAAAGCAAGCCGATGGTGGCAACCGCGAAGCCTGAGAGGATGATCCCTAGGCAAGTGAAGCTTTGCCACGCCGGGGGGTTCGGGTTCGGTGAGATAAAGTAGAAGTACCAAAGCCCCGCCCAAATCATGGCCAGCGTACCTACCGTCACGTAAAGGATGGCCCCGGCCGCGCTTTTGGATTGGGTTCTCAAAAAGTCAAACATGGCAAATCTCCAGTTGTGGGAGGGCGATGGATTTAGAACGTCGCCTTGCGTTGGTGCAATTGGCGTGCCAGAAGCTTGTCAGAAGTGGGTCGCGTTCGCCCTCATGGTGAATCAACGATGCGCCAGCACGGCAACACAAACGCGGGTGGCGCCGGCCTCACGCAAGGCGCGTGCGGCGTCGCTCGCGGTCGATCCCGTGGTCAGGACATCGTCAATGAGAAGGATCGACTTTCCCGCGGCCGCCTTTAGTGGATGCGCTCGAAATACCCCGCGCATATTGGTTCGGCGTTCGGCTGCCGTCAAACTCGTCTGGTCCGGCGTGGCCCGACTGCGTTTGAGCCAGTTCGCGACGAGCGGAATTTGAAGTCGCCCGGCTATACCCTCGGCCAACGCGCGGCACTGGTTAAACCCGCGTTGCCAAGTACGTCTTAAATGGAGAGCGACGGGGACAACCATATCGACCCCCAGCTCGCGCAGACGCGTCTCGGCATGGCGTGCCCACAAAATGCCCATGCACTCGGCGAGAGACTCGCCGTTCCGCCCTTTCATGGTCAGGATTACTTCTTGAAGCAGGCCTTCATAAGGCCCGAGCCGAATGACTTGTTCAAATCGAAAGCGGTCACCGCGACAACGCGGGCAGCCCGTTTCGACGATACACGCTATGCCGACGTTGCTCGAACAGCGTGGACAAGTCAGGTGGGTGTCCGCGGTCAGGGCGCCAATGCAGGAGTCACAGAAATAGTCTCTGCCGTTCGTGAATGCCGGGCAATAGACGCACACGGGGGGAAAAACGAGTTCCTGAACCCCGCGAAAGAATTGAACGAGCATGACGGGCTCCGACTTTTAACGAAGCAATTCGAGCAAACGCCGGCCGACGATCTCCGTCTCCCCTTCTTGCAGAACGAAGACGGAGATGAGAATTCCTTGATCGCCCGAGCCGTGGACGCGAGCGATGATGATGGGTGGGTCACCTGCCGCGAGCGCTTTGGTGATCTCGGCGGGCGTGACTTTGATCCGCGTCTCGTCCCAGGTCAGGTTCAAGTGCGGCACGTGATTGGCGATGGCCGGCGTGATCCGCTTGGCCTTCAGCGTCGGCACTTCCGCCAGCATCTTTTCAAGAATGCCGATCCGCCGTTCCCACTCTTTCCGTTCCGCGTCATGATCGAGTTTCAAGAAACGTTCGACGGCAACGAGGAGTGCCACCATATCCTCCTTGCCAACCTTGAGCGCTCGGCCGATCGTGCCGCAGTTTGGGTTTGTGTTCTTCTTGGCCGCGTCGATGATGGTCTTACGGCCGAGTAACAATCCCGTATCGTTCGGCCCGCGAAGCGCTTTCCCACCGCTGAAAGCGGCGAGATCGAAGCCCATTTTAAGGTACTCGGTGAACCGTTCAATAGGCGGCACGTCGGCGGCCGCGTCGATCAAGGTCGTCACTTTAGCCGCCTGCGCGAGAGCGACCCACTCGGCTCGCTTGATGCGGCCATCGGGCTCCGCGTGGTTCATGAAGAACATCAGGGCGGTGCGGTCGCTCAACGCCTTTTTGATGTCCTCGGCCGTTTCGACCACGATCACCTTCGCCCCGACGGCGGCAAATCGATTGTCGTAGCACGATTGATGTGACTTCTGAATCAGGATCTCGTTCCGCATCCCGGTCGCATCCGGCAGGCGAGCGATCTTCTTGGGATCGCCCTGCGTCAGGACGGCGGCCGCGGCCAGTTGCAACGCCCCTGCGGCGCCTGTGGTCACCATTGCCGCTTCGACACCGATGCGTTTGGCCAGCCGTTCACCGATCTTGTCTTGAAGCTCGCCCAGGGGAATGAAGTGTTTTGATGCTTCAACCCAGGCAGCGGCCACTTCCGGCGGCATCAACGAACCACCCAGGTTCGTGAAGGTGCCGCCCGCGTTGATGACGTAGCGAACACCGAGCATGTCATACACGTTGGAACGCTCCGCATTTGGAGCATTCGCGGGAAGCATGCTCCCCAAGGCGATCCCCGCGCCGGCGGTCAGCAGGCCGCGGCGGGTCAGGTCATCGAATGATTCGTTCGGCATGAGTTGGCTCCGGGAGAGCAAGTGGTGGGATTCGTTTTACGAAATCTCGCCCAAGCTTCTTGCGTGCCGCCTCAGTTTGGGCAAGCCCGGAAAAATAGGACCGGCCACGGCTCGCGGAATCCAAAATCGTCTTGTCTCTCGTTCCCACCCTCGGTAGAAGCGGCGCGTACCGCAACCAGACCCTGTAACGGAAGTGATGGGACGTGCGTTTCACGGAATTGATGATCCCTGGCGTCTTTCTCATCGAACCGACTGTGATCGAGGACGATCGCGGTGCGTTCGTTCGCCTTTACCTTGAAGACGTCTTTCGCGATCGCGGCCTGAACACGACCTGGATTCAAAACGCACTCGCGTTTAATCGACGCCTCGGGACGCTCCGTGGGCTGCACTATCAGGCTAATCCCGTGGGCGAAATCAAACTGGTGCGTTGCACCCGCGGCTCACTATTCGACGTGCTCGTCGATCTTCGCCCCGCCTCCCCGGCGTTCGGTCGTTGGGTGTCGGCCATCTTGTCCGCGGCTAATCGCCAGCAGCTTTATGTCCCCGAAGGGATCGCTCACGGTTACCAGACTCTCGAAAACGATACGGAGGTCGATTACCGGATTTCTTCGGTCTATCGGGCGGAATTGCAGCGTGGCTTGCGCTGGGACGATGCCCAAGTCGCCATCGATTGGCCCCCCTGCGACACGCGAATACTTTCCGCCCGCGACCGAACTTTTCCGGATCTTGCCACATGCGAACCGTTTTGCTGACCGGCGTCACCGGCTTTGTCGGCCGGGCTTGCCTCGAACCGCTTCTGCGCCTCGGCTTCACCGTGCATGGCGTTGCCCGCCGAGCCGGCCGATTCGACGCGCCCTTCACCAAGCACGAAGCGGACTTGCTTGATCCCACTCAAGTGTCGGCGCTGATCCGC
>Ga0105046_10009405_pt1 | contig 15297 bp, 14 predicted proteins | sample MAT03_FD_78385 | JGI IMG/M metagenome (GOLD analysis project Ga0105046, IMG submission 78385) | Freshwater microbial communities from Lake Fryxell liftoff mats and glacier meltwater in Antarctica - MAT-03 (megahit assembly) | ecosystem: Environmental > Aquatic > Freshwater > Ice > Liftoff...
CCAGGCGCAGCGGCGTTTCGCCGAATTGGCCGGCGATCGCGTGGTGGGCAGCACCGTATTTCACCTGGGGCCTGATGATCATCACGTGCAGCAGGTGCATTTTGCCCCCTGGCACACGGTTGATGCCGTGGCGGCGGCGTGGGAACCCAACGGGTGACCACCCCCGATGGGACCGCGGGCCGCTGGCCCGCCCGTGGCAATCCAGTTGTCAGTCGTCCGCCTCCCGAGCCAGTAACTAATTCCCCCGCCCACAACCATCCCACCATCCCTGACTTCGTACTCCCCGCCAATGCCGACAATCCTCCCGTCTTAGAAATGCGTATGTCCTTTATTGAGTCCTTCTAGTTTTCGGTCCTTATTACCGTGATCGTCCGTCATACCGCCTTCAATCTGATCGGCCTGGGCGCGCCGTTGCTGGTGGCGGTCGCGTGCATTCCACCGCTCATCCATGGGCTGGGGGTGGAGCGTTTTGGGCTGCTGATGCTGATCTGGGCGGTGGTCAGCTACTTCGGATTGTTCGATCTGGGCTTGGGCCGGGCATTGACCCAACAGGTGGCGGTGGCCTTGGCGGCCAGGGATCGGGCCAGCCTTGGGCCGTTGATCGGCACGGCGACGGTGCTGATGGCCGTACTGGGAATCGCGGCGGGTGCGGTAATGGCGATCCTGGCACCGTGGGGTGTGGATCTGATCCAGGGAGTGCCCGACCGTGCGGAGACCATCGGGGCGGCCTATGCGATGGCGGTGGCCATGCCGGCCATCGTGCTGACCGCGGCATTCCGCGGCATTCTGGAGGCGCGTTATGCCTTTGGCATCATCAATGTCATCCGCGTGCCGATGGGGATCTACACCTACCTGGGACCATTGCTGACGGTGGTCTGGCTGGGTCCGCGCTTGGAGGTCGTCGCATGGGTGCTGGTTGCCGGCCGGGTAATCGCGTGCGCTGTCCATGGCTGGTGCGCGTGGCGATCAATCAGGGCGGACCTCATCGGTCCGTTCAGCGTCTCGTCCGCCAAGGCCCGTCAGCTCGGTTCGGCGGGTGGGTGGATGACGGTCACTAATGTGGTCAGCCCCTTCATGGGCTATGTCGATCGGTTCCTGATCGGTGCGCTCATCTCGCCGGCGGCGGTGGCCTTTTACGCCACACCTCAGGAGATCGTGTCACGCCTCAGCATCATCCCAGGCGCACTCACCGCCGTGCTGTTCCCGACCTTCGCCGCGAGCAGCGAGGTATCCCATTCCAGGCGGCTGTTCTACCGCGCCACCATCGGACTCGGACTCGTCATGCTGCCGATCGCGGTGCTCATGGTGGTGTTCGCCCATGCGTTCCTGGCGCGCTGGATCAGTGATGAGTTTGCCACCCACTCCACCCTGGTCTTCCAGGTGCTCACCGTCGGCATGTTCGTCTGTTGTCTGGCCCACATTCCCTACACGTGGCTGCAGAGCACGGGTCGCGCGCGCACGGTGGCGATCATCCATCTTTCGGAACTGCCGGTCCTGATCGTATTGCTGGTCTACCTGATCGGCGAGTTCGGATACCTGGGGGCGGCGTATGCCTGCTTCATCCGCCTGGTGGCGGATGCGATCGTCTTGTTTGCGGTGAGCCAATGGGCGATGAGCAGTGAGGCAGCGCAGATAAAAATAAACGAGGGTTGTCAGGCGTGAAACAAAGTAACACCAATCTTGTGCGAATGCCGTGGCTGGGAGCGACGCGGTGACAGTTCCAGAGGGTAAAGCCACGGGCGATCCGTTGGTCAGCATCGTCATTCCCACCTACAATCAGGCGGACTATCTGGCGATCGCCATCGATAGCGTCCTGGCGCAGGATTACAAAAACATCGAGTGCATTGTCATCGATGATGGTTCGACCGATGGGACACCTGCGGTATTGGAGCGCTACCAGGGGAGGGTGGCCTGCGTTCGACAGGCCAACAGTGGGCAATCACGAGCGCTCAATCACGGTTGGTCGATGTGCCACGGGGAGATCCTGGGTTATCTGAGTTCAGACGATCGTCTGCTGCCCCAGGCGGTATCGACGTTGGTCACGGCACTGTCCGAAGATAGCACGGCGGTCATGGCTTATTGCGATTTCGAACTGATCGATGATACAGGCCGGGTTATTCGGATAAAGAAGACCGAAGAATTTTGCAAGAAGCGCATAACCGAGGAACTGGATTGTCTGGCAGGTCCAGGAGCGTTGTTCAGAAAAGAGATATTGATTCGCACGGGAGGTTGGCGGGAGCATTTGCGGCAGTGCCCCGATTTTGATTTTTTTTTGCGAGCATTGGAGTTCGGTGTCTTTGTGCGAGTGGGGACATGCCTTGCCCAATTTCGCATTCACGACCAATCAACTTCATTCCGACCGGTTTCATACACTCGTTGCGATGAAGTACTAGAAGTCGTCAAAGAATTTTGGGAAGACAAGAGCGGCAGAGAAAAAAAAAGCGCTCTTGCCACGTCCTATCTCAAATCTGCCCGCGCCCATGCTCAATCCGGGCGTTTTTTTTCCGCTCTAGCGCGCATGGGGTCCGCCTGTCGCTATGACCCGCGCAAGATGTGCGCAATCCGTCCGTGGCGGCTGTTTATTTCCGGGTTCTTGAGGTCATCTTATTATAAATATCTCAGAAAGAAAAAATGATAAGTCGCGTCCTGAGGCTGGGCCGGCTGTTTATGCAGGAGGGAGGTATTGATGCCGAAAGCGAATAGCCGTGCCCGCATTGCGCTCCTTGAGCGGGACTGTGATCGCATTGATCGGTCGCGAAAGCCGACACTTTTTTTGGCATAGTGCTTATATTTGATTCTGGACCCCCTTGGCGCTGTAAGTGAATCTCTTCGCGTGCCTATAAGAAATAACAATGGAAAATAAACCAATTAATTATCCTTCTTCTGCGACAGGATTGCTCCCAGGTGACCCGCCTCAAAACGAGATGCTCAACGAGCGGCTTGGAAATAGCAGCAACTGGCACCTGTCTTTCCCCGTCATCATTGCTGCATTTTTAGTAAACGCGTTGGACGCCTATAATATTTTTGACGTACCACTCTCTAGGATCGGCACCCTTGCCCCATTTATCGGATTCTTGTTCTGCAGAAGGAAGACTGAAAGTTTGCGTCGGTCTTCCGGATATATTATCTTCTTCCTCTTCATGTCTTTGGTGACGGCACTGGGATGTGCATTCGGGGAACACGGCGGCAATATGCCGCGAAGCTATCCGGGATCTTACGAATCTTTTATTGCTTTGAGGGTAACAAACCTCCTTTCGTTCATCCTGTGTACGTGCGTCCTACTGGAGCTTTTTCTGTCTGGTTACTTTCGTAAGTTCGCCAAAGCGCTGTCCGTGATAGCCTGTGTGATTTCCATCTACTCAATATATGCTTACATGGCACAGATATACGGCTTCCCAGAGGTTCCAAGAAATCGACTTGGGACAGGTGGCGAAGCGCAGGCAACATTATTCACATACGATTTTCATAGGGCGATGGGGACATTCAGGGAGCCATCCCATATGGCATCCTGGATGGTTGTCATGTTATTTTTCCCCTTCATTTGTTGGTCAGGATTCCGGGCGGTCTTCGTGTCGGCGTTGATGTTCGGGGCGATTGTGCTGTCTGGAAGTTTAAGTGCATTTCTGTCTTTGCTTGCCGTCGCATTGCTGTTCGCAGTCTTGCAGCTTTCTGGTCGACGCTCCATCTCTTTTGCAACCTTCGTTCGCGGAGTTGTTGTCATCTCAATCTCGTTCGGCATTTTCTATTTGTTCTCCTTTGCTTATAACAGCGGAGAAAGCGCGAGTTATTTTTCTACTATGAGGGATCGTCTAGTACCAGTTTTTACAAGTCAGGACGCTTTGATGACCACGAATAGGTCGTATATCTATCAATGGATTGAGGACGAAGGAAGAGTTAATTTTTTTGGATACGGTCTTGGAAATGCTAATATTGTTTTGTCTGCTAGCTTCGGAAATGACATGATTTATAGCTTTTTAAGCCTTTTTCTGAATGTGTTATATAGTGGCGGACTAATCGGATTCATCCTTCTATTATGGATATACATCAAACCCGTCATCGACACCTTACGGAAGTATTCATTGCTCCGATCGCGTGAGCCTGGCGTTTTTGTCGCACTGGGAACCTACACGTGCATGACCGTCTCATTCCTGGGGAGTTGGGAGGAGTTTAATCTACTGTTTTCCATTCCGATCGCACTGATGTTGGCACTCAAATACGGGCCGATTCCAGATGAAGTCAACCGGCACAACGTCTGACGAGGTCTTCCGATTCTTAAGGCGGCCGTTTAGGTGTTGGACATGAACTTCGAAACGCGCCAAGAAACCGCGAAGAGCAATCGGCATGTCATTAGGGACCTTGTGACCACGAGAATTATGGATAAGTTCAAAAAAACCAAGGACTATCGTGAGCACAATCCGAAGAATTATTAAATTAATACCGCTCATGTATGGCAGCTATAAGTTGCTGCTCAGTGTAATTGAGAGAACCAGGATTGGTGAAAAGTCTACCCTGGAAATATTCTCCTCAATACACAAAAAAAATTCATGGAAGGGCAAGGAGTCCGTATCCGGACGAGGGTCCGACCTCCATCAGACCAGGAATATCATCATCGCATTGCCGGGAATCTTCCGCGATCTGAAGATCCGCTCGCTGTTGGACATCCCTTGTGGCGACTTTCATTGGATGAGCAACGTGCCGATGGAAGGCGTTGATTACACGGGCGCGGATATCGTTCCGGGGATCATCCAGCAGAACTCCAAAGCTCATTCAAACACGTCCAGGACCTTCATCGTCAAGAATCTCATCGCGGAGGACCTTCCAGCCGCGGATCTGGTCTTCTGCCGGGACTGCCTGGTGCACCTGTCCTTCACGGACATTCAAAGCGCGATCCGGAACCTCTGCCGCAGCGGAGCGCGTTATCTGCTGACCACGACCTTCACTGAACGCACGGAAAACAGCAATATAGTGACGGGCCAATGGCGGCCGATCAATCTTGCCTTGCCGCCGTTCTCCTTTCCGCCACCACTCCAGGTGATCACGGAAGGGTGCGAGGAGTATGGCAATGAATTCGCTGACAAATCACTAGCCCTGTGGACCGTGGAATCCTTGCAGGGGATAACATTCGTTAACGGCCCGGACGTGCCATGACGGCTGCCGTTGGAGCGTTTCCAGGTGATGACACGATGGTTCCGAGAGCGGAGCACATGAACGACTGGCGATCGGCTGAGGACCATGGGCAGTAAAAAGTCCATCCTGGTGGTCTGTGATTATTTCGTTCCGGGCTATCGGGCCGGTGGACCGGTGAAGTCGATTTTCAACCTGCTCTGTGCCCTCTCGGGTGAATTTTCCTTCCTGGTTTTTTCCAGGGACCGCGACCTGGGGGATCGGCATCGGTACTCAGACCAACGACAAGCGGCGGTCGTCAACCAGGCGCCGTTTGCCATCCTCTATGCAAGTGGATCCCTGTTCAGCCTGTCGTACCTGAAAGTTCTTAGAAGAATGAAGTACGACGCTATCTACTTGAACAGTTTTTTTTCCCCATGGCAGACCCTGCGATATTTCGTGTACCGCAAACTCAGAATGGTTCCCCGGGTTCCGATTCTGCTGGCACCACGTGGGGAGTTCGCGACGGGGGCCCTTGGCATCAAACGATTCAAGAAAGCCATGTACCTGTTCCTGACGAAAGACCTGCTTTTCACCGAGCAGTCGACGGTCATCTGGCATGCCTCGACGCCCTATGAAGCGGACGATATCAAGCGCATGCGCCTGCTGGGTCGGAGAGTGGTCAATGCCGGGAACAGTACGCGCGTTGCGGCGGATGTCGCCGGCATCCATGAGGTGTGCGATGAACGTCGGGGAGAGACCAACCAGTTTGTCCGAAGTGGGAAGAAAAAGGAAGGTGCGCTCAAGATCGTCTTCCTCTCGCGGGTCTGCAAAGTGAAGAATCTGCTCTTCGCGATCCAGGTGGTGAGAAAACTACGCTGCACAGTGCAGTTCGATATCTACGGGCCGATGGAAGACCGCAGCTATTGGAGTCTTTGTCAGGATGCGATGCGGGATGTGGTTCCCGGGATCCAGATCGCCTACCATGGGGGCGTGCAGCCGAGTCGCGTGTCTGAAATCTTCAAACGATACCACGTCATGCTGCTGCCGACCGAAGGGGAGAACTACGGTCACGTCATTGTTGAAGCGTTGTTGGCGGGCTGCCCTGTGATCATCAGCAGGACCACCCCGTGGCGTGACCTGCGTGAGCACAATGCCGGTGAGGATTGTCCGCTGGGGGATGAAGCAGCGTTCATCAACGCGCTGTCGCGCTTCGCTGCTATGGACGAAGCGCAGTTGCGGGAATCGTCCGCTGCCGCGCTCCGGTATGCCTTGGAGCGTTGTCGGATCGACGAGGTGGTTGAGGCTAACCGCGTGATGCTCAACGAACTGGTAGGTATCGCACATTCATGAAGGTATTGGTGATCTCCCAGCATTTCTGGCCGGAGACCATGCCGATCAACGATCTGGCCAACGACCTGCATGCGGCGGGAATCGATCTGACGATCCTGACCGGCCAGCCGAATTATCCCGCGGGCAAGGTATTCTCCGGATACCGGGCGCTGAACGTCATGACCGAGCGGCATCCGGCGGGCTACCCGATCCAACGGGTACCCCTGACACCTCGGGGATCCGGCAGCGGCTGGCGGCTGGCGGTGAACTACCTGTCGTTCATCGCCAGCACGTGCCTGCTGGGTCCGCTGCTGTTTCGTGGCCGACGCTTCGACGTGATCTTCGTCTTCGGCTCTTCGCCCATCCTGCAAGCGTTGGCCGGGATTGCGCTAAAGCGGCAGGTGGGCGCGGCGCTGGTGACGTGGGTGCAGGACCTCTGGCCGCAGAGTCTCGAAGCCACGGGTTTTGTCCGCAATCGTCGTATCCTGCGCGTGGTCGGGTTGGTGGTCGGATGGATCTATCGGCGTACGGATCTGCTGCTGGTGCAGTCCCGGGCCTTTCTGGATCCGGTGCGCCGCATGGCGGGAGCGACTCCGGTTATTTATCACCCGAATCCCGGCGACGCCGCCAGCGAAGCGCTCGTCGGCAATGACAATGGATTGCGTCTGGAATCGGGGTTCACCGTCCTGTTCGCCGGCAACCTGGGGACGGTACAGGCCCTCGACACCATTCTGGATGCGGCGGAGCAGGTGCGCCACGCAGCGGATATCCGCTTCGTCCTGGTGGGCAGCGGAAGCCGTGGGGAATGGCTGCGAGGCGAGATCCAGCGCCGTGGGTTGACCAACGTCACGGTGCCAGGCCGCTTTCCTCCGGCGGCGATGTCGGCGCTTTTCGCCCAGGCCTCGGCGTTGCTGGTGAGCCTGAACCGCAATCCCATCCTGTCGCTCACCATCCCCAGCAAGGTGCAGACGTACTTGGCCGCGGGGCGTCCGATCATCGCGGCGCTCGATGGCGAAGGAGCGCGGGTGGTGGTGGAAGCCGGCGCCGGCATTGCGTGCCCCGCGGAAGATCCAGTCGCGCTTGCGGCCGCAGTCCTTACCCTGCGTGCCGCTTCGCCCGCTGAGCGGGAGTTTATGGGTGCGGCTGGACGGGCGTACCACGCCCGCCATTTCTCATCAGCCATGCTCACGGAACGACTGATCGGTCATTTCCGCACCGTGGCTGCCCGTCGCCCCCGTTGGGCGTGTGCCAACTGATCCAGTGAAAGAGTCCGTAGAAATGTCCACCACCACCGTCTTGGTCCTTGGCGCTGCGGGCATGTTGGGACATGCCGTCCTGCGCGCATTCAGTGCTGACAGAAATTTTATTACCGTCGGAACGGTGCGATCGCTCACCTCCCGGAGCCTGCTGCCGGTGGAGCTGCAGGACCACGTGCGGGTCGGGATCGACGTCGAGAATGCTGACAGCCTGACGCAGGTCTTTTCAGCGGTGCGACCTGATATCGTCATCAACTGTGTCGGCGTGGTGAAGCAGCTCGCTGACGCCCATGACCCGTTGGTAGTCCTGCCCATCAACGCGCTCCTGCCGCACCGGCTGGCCAAGCTGTGTGGACAGGTAGGAGCACGACTCATCCATGTCAGCACGGATTGCGTTTTTGCTGGCACCACCGGCAATTACCGCGAGAACCAGCCCTCAGATGCCCAGGACCTATACGGGCGGAGCAAATTCCTTGGCGAGGTGGACCATCCCCATGCGGTGACCCTGCGGACGTCGATCATCGGTCACGAACTGGCCAGCGCCCATGGCTTGGTGGGATGGTTCCTAAGCCAGCAGGGAACGACGAAGGGCTACACCCGCGCGGTGTTCTCCGGATTCCCGACGGTGGAACTGGCCCGCATCATGCGCGAGGTAATAATCCCCAGGCCACAGCTGCGCGGATTGTACCACGTCTCATCCGCGCCGATCAACAAATATGATCTGCTCTGCCTGATCGCCCGCACTTATGGCAAGTCGATCGAGATCATCCCGGACGATCGTCTGGTCATTGATCGGTCCTTGGATTCCACCCGCTTCCAACAAGCCACTGATTATCGTCCACCGTCCTGGGCCACTCTGGTTCAGGACATGCATCGCTTCTGCTGACCTCATCGGCTTCTGCCAGACAAGGGATTTCCGTGTTCACCAACAAGGTCCTGCTCATCACCGGCGGTACTGGCTCCTTCGGGAATGCCGTGCTGAACCGCTTCCTACACTCGGAACTGCGGGAGATCCGCATCTTCAGCCGCGACGAAAAAAAACAGGAGGACATGCGCATCGCCCTCAAGCATGACAAGGTGAAGTTCTACATCGGCGACGTCCGGCAGTACGACAGCGTCCATGATGCCATGCGCGGCGTCGACTACGTGTTCCATGCCGCGGCTTTGAAGCAGGTTCCGTCTTGCGAATTCTATCCCCTCGAAGCCGTCCGGACCAACATCCTGGGGGCAGAGAATGTGCTGCGGGCCGCGATCGAACACGGGGTCAGCCGGTGCATTGTCCTGAGCACGGACAAGGCGGTCTATCCCATCAACGCCATGGGTCTGTCCAAGGCGATGATGGAAAAAGTCATGATCGCCAAGTCCCGTCTCTGCGACCCAGGGAAGACCGTCCTGTGTGCGACCCGTTACGGGAACGTGATGGCCTCACGCGGGTCGGTGATCCCGTTGTTCCTCAACCAACTCCAGAGCGGCAAACCACTCACTATCACCGATCCGACCATGACTCGTTTCCTAATGTCGTTGGAGGAATCGGTCGATTTGGTGCTGTATGCCTTCCACCATGCGAAACCCGGTGACATCTTCGTCCAGAAGTCACCGGCCTCGACCGTCGGGGATCTGGCGCTGGCGATGAAGGAATTGCTGAAGCGGGACAACGAGATCAAGATCATCGGCACGCGGCATGGCGAGAAGGTCTATGAATCCCTGGTGTCCCGCGAGGAGATGGCGCGCGCCGACAGCCTGGAACGCTATTACCGGATTCCCGCGGATTCCCGCGACCTGAACTACGACAAGTATTTCAATCAGGGCGAGACCGAGATCAGCAAGATCGACGATTATACTTCCCACAACACTACCCGGTTGACTGTCGCCCAGGTCAAAGAGGTGCTGATGAAACTGGATATGGTCCGCGAGGCCGTTCGTGCTTAACGCCAGGCTGAAGGTCATGACCATCGTCGGGACCAGGCCAGAGATCATCCGGCTGTCGCGGGTCATCGAGCGGCTCGACCGTCATTGCGAGCACGTCCTGGTCCATACCGGGCAGAACTACGACTACGAACTTAATCAGGTGTTCTTCGATGAGCTGGGGATCCGTGCGCCCGATCGTTTCCTGGAGGCGGCCGGGAAGACGCCCGCCGAAACCATCGGCAACGTGATCGCTAGGATCGACCCAGTGCTGGAGTCCCTGCGACCGGATGCGGTCCTGATCCTGGGTGATACCAATTCGAGCCTGGCGGCGATCGCGGCCAAACGCCGGAAGATTCCGATCTTCCACATGGAAGCGGGAAATCGCTGCTTCGACATGCGGGTTCCGGAAGAGATCAACCGGCGGATCGTCGATCACCTGGCGGACATCAATCTTCCCTACAGCGATCTGGCGCGCGAATGTCTGCTGCGGGAAGGCATCCCGCCGGATCGAGTGATCAAGACCGGCAGTCCGATGGGCGAGGTCCTGCAGCACTACCGGCCCAGGATCGACGCGTCGGATGTTCTTGGTCGTTTGGGATTGTCAGTGCATGGGTATTTCGTGGTGAGCTGCCACCGGGAAGAAAATGTCGATTCGCCGAAACAACTGGTGAAACTGGTCGAGGTGCTCACCGGTCTGGCGGAGACATACCAGCAACGGATCATCTTCTCGGTCCACCCGCGCACGCGTAACCGTATCGAAGCGTCGGATGTGGTCCTGCCGAAGCTGGTGGAATTGCTCAAGCCGCTGGGGTTCCCCGATTACATCTGCCTTCAGGAAAATGCCCGGGCAGTGCTTTCTGACAGTGGGACGATCAGCGAGGAGAGCTCGATCCTTAATTTCCCGGCGGTGAATCTGCGCGAAGCGCATGAGCGTCCAGAGGCGATGGAGGAAGGTGCGGTCATGATGACGGGTCTGGACCTCCAACGGGTTGTGCAGGCTTTGGGCATCCTGGAGCACCAGCCCAGAGGGGGTGAACGTCTGCTGCGTTTGGTCGATGATTACGGCGTGACGAACGTATCCGACAAAATTTTACGTCTGATCTTGAGTTATACGGATTACGTCAACCGTGTGGTCTGGCGGAAAACATGAGGCTGACGGCATTACTGGCCGGTGCCTCATGGTGCAGGGCCGCTGGTGGATGGAGCTTTATGGGCCATCATCGCGCTCCTAACGGTCAGAGCCAAGTTGACGATCATGGGCGCATGCTGCGCCATCGTCGCATCCCGCTGCGAGTACCAATGGACTGGCTTGGTTTGACGTTTGGCCAGGATCTTCGCCACCACCAGTCGGGTTGGCGTGAGGTGAGCACCGGCGTGCGTGCGTTTGCCCTGACCTCCAGAATGAAGACCATCAGCAATGAACCGGATGTTACCTGCGGAAAACGATGAATCCTGAAACCCAATCCGGCGTGGAGCACGAGAGGAGATCCACAGTGCAAGGCGCACAATCCGAACGTTGTCCCCGCGTAGGCACTGATTTGACCGCCAGCACGCCGCAATCGGATGGTACAGAGGCAGATGTCGCGGTGTTCAAGGCCGGTCGTCCCAGCACGCCCAAGGTTATCGGTTGGGGGTTGCGCGTCGGGGATGTGCTGGGGGTGTTCACTTTGCAGGTGCTGAGCATGACGCTCCTTACGGGTGCCAGTGTCGAAGCGACAATCACCTCGCGGCGGGTCTGGGCGCTGGCACTCCTATGGGTGCTCAGTCAGTGGTTGTTCGACACCTACCGTGTCAGTCCTGCGCACTCGCTGGTGCGCCTGTCGATCCGGGTGGTGACGGCGGCGGTGATCGCTGGTCTGGTCATCATGGTGGCGTTCTATGCACTCGGTCCGGAAGTGTTCGGCTGGAGCTATGGAGAGTATGGTCGTACGGTCCTGGCCGCGACGATCATCGGCGCGGCGGGCTGGAGCGTCTTCATTCGCTTCCTGTTGGTGCGTCATCAGCGACCCATCGCCGGGCGCGCGCGTTGGCTGGTGCTTGCGCGGCATGATGCTGAGGGGCTTCCGCCATTCTGGCGCGACTTCAGTATCAATGTTGGCCGTGGCTCAGCCGTGCTGCTTAGTGACTGCGGCGATCAGGTGGCGGACGGCCCCAAACCGGATGGTTTATGGAATGATTTGGCCAAGCACCTGGAGGAATCCTGGAGCGGAGTGGTGGTGGCCGATGCGTCGTCTCTGCCGGAGGATGCCGTACGCCTGCTGATGCATGCACGTTTGGAAGGACTTCCGGTCCTGGGCATCGAAGAGTACTGCGAACGCTGGTGGGGACGTGTTCCGGTGAACTACCTGCGTGGCGAATGGTTCACTTTCAGCCGCGGTTTTGAGGTCATACACAATCCGGTACGCATGCAGATGAAGCGGGCCAGTGACATCGTTCTGGCACTGGGGTTGTTGCTTATTGCTGGTCTGCCGATGCTGGTCATCACTGTACTGGTGAAGGTGACAAGCCGAGGTCCGGTGTTGTTCACCCAGCCACGTGTTGGCCTGGGTGGCGAGGTGTTCACCTGCCTAAAATTCCGGTCTATGGTCACCGGTTCAGAGGCGGGGAACAAATACACCGCTGCTGGTGATCGACGGATCACCCGACTTGGTCGGATCATGCGGAAGTCCAGGCTCGACGAATTGCCACAATTGTTCAATGTCCTGCGTGGTAACATGAGTTTCATCGGACCGCGTGCGGAATGGACCAAGTGCGTTGAGGATTACGAACATGTCATCCCTTTCTACCATCTGCGGCATCTGGTCCGTCCTGGTTTGACGGGCTGGGCACAGGTCAATTATCCGTATGGCGCATCCGTTGATGATGCGCGGGTCAAACTGGAATATGACCTGTATTATTTGAGGAACCATTCGTTGTTTCTGGATGCGGTCATTGTCATGCGAACGGTCAAGGTCGTCTTGTTTGGGATTGGGGCTCGGTGATGAGTGATTTCCTGAGGCGCGGTCGTGAACCGTGCAGGACATGACTTCAGTCGCCGCAGTATCGACCTCTGAGAATCATGTTCATCTAATCGATATGATGACACTCGCGCGTTCACCATGTCTTTCAGCCGGGAAAAGATGAAATCACCTCTCCATCGGTACGGCGTCATGCTGGTTTCAATCGGCATGGCCGGCGTCCTGTTTTCGTTGTGCTTCTCCATTGCCATGGCCCACATCAGCATGGCGGTCGCGGCATTGGGCTGGCTTTTCAGCCGATCTCCGGTTTGGCGTCTGCCAGGGTTTTTCTGGTGTTGCGCCTTTGCCCTGTGGGTGTTCGGCGGATCGGTTGTCCTGTATTTTATTGAAGGCAAAGCTCTCATTCACAGCCGGCATGGCACCGTGTTCATCTGGCTGGCGATGTATGGTGGTGCAATCGGATTCGCTGATCAGCGCGTTCGCCGCTGGGCCTTGTATAGCGCTCTTGTCGCCATGGTCGCCTCTGTACTTGTTGCCGCGGCACAGTTTTTCATCGGACTCGGCTACAAGCCGCCATTCCGGATCGACCCGAATGGTCCCCGTTTCGATTCTAGCCAGGGATTCCTGGCCAAGCATCTGACCCAAGGTTTCATGATGACCCTGCTGTGCATGGTTTATCTTGGGCAGGCCAGCATGTCCGGAATCACCAGGCGCTGGGCGTGGTGCGGCCAAGCGCTTGCTACAACCGCAGTATTGTTGGCCAATTCACGTTCCGGTATCTTGGCTTTCGCAGCGGCGGTCGGCGCGCATTTGCTGGCTGGTTATGGATTTCGTGCCCGGATCCTTGCAGGAGCCGCTGCCGTGTTGCTGGCCGTGGTGGGCTGGGTGTGGCTAGTCACACCAGAGAAAATCACCCGGGTGCTGGCCATGCAGGATGGCCGCCTGATCCATTGGGAAGTGGCGGCACACATGATTCCGCGTCATCCCTGGTTTGGCGTCGGATCCAAAGACGGATTCGTTGAAGAGAATGCCATCATTGTGCGGGAATTGTATCCCGATGGATCCCAAGACCTCTGGCTTCGTGCCCCGCATGCGCACAACATCTACCTTGGCCTCGCATCTGAGCACGGCATCCCGGCGCTGTTACTTTACCTAGCGATGGTCGGGGCCGTGCTCCGTCATCTGTACCGGCGTCGACTTGAGAATCTCACCGGTTGGCAGCTCGGATGTGGAGCGACGGCGGCGATGATGGTGGGTGGTATGACCGAGCATTATGCCGGGCTTTCATTGCCGAGTTACGGCTTCTTCTGTGTGCTGGGCATGGCCATGGCGCTCGATCGCAAGTACCTGGAAGAGATCGGTGTCGTGGAAGCGGAGCAAGGCCTTGCCGTGATTCCTGATGGGGATGCACCGGCGAAATAGGGCGGGTTCGGATTACCACGGGCGGCGCGATACCGGGTTTGCTTGTCGTGGCATGGGCGGCTCGCCCGTGGTCGAAAGTCAGTGCCCAGAAAGTTGAACAATTGGAACGGAGCAATGAAAGGGGCCTCAAGGCGGGAGCCACGGATATCCTGCGGAAATGTGCTTGGCTCTCAGCCACTTTTAGTTTTGAAAATCGCCCACCGAATGGTTGAAATTCACCCATGTATCAACGCTCCCTGAGCGCCGAGGTCGCTGCTGCCCTGGGCGATACCCCAGTGGTGCTGCTGATCGGTGCGCGACAGACCGGCAAAAGCACGCTGGTTCGGCAACTGATTCAGGCCCCGCAGCGGGAGTCCGCCCAGTAACTGACCTTCGATGATCTGACCACGCTCAACGCGGCCCGCTCTGATCCACAGGGTTTCATCGCCGGACTCACGGGCCCGGTGGTCATTGATGAGATCCAGCGCGTGCCCGACGTGCTGTTGCCGGCTGTTGCCGGCTGTTGCCGATCAAGGCCGCGGTGGACCGGGATCGCCGTGCGGGCCGCTTTCTGCTGACCGGATCGGCGAACGTCCTGCTGCTGCCGCGCCTCGCGGATACGCTCGCCGGCCGCATGCAGGTGATCACGCTGCGGCCGCTGTCCCAGGGCGAGTTGTCCGGCAAGGCCGAGACATTTCTGAGCCGACTGTTCGTTGTGGGGGACGCGCACTGGAATCATCTGCCGACCGACCGGGCGGGGCTGCTGCGTCGCGTTGCGAGTGGCGGCTATCCCGAAGTGCAGTCACGTCAGGCCGGCAGGCGGCGCGAGGCGTGGTTCGCATCTTACCTGGCCACCATCCTGAGTCGGGACATGCGCGACCTGAGCGGCATTGATGCACTGACCGAGTTGCCGCGGGTGCTCAAGGCCCTGGCGACGCGGACGGCGAATCTGCTGAACTATGCCGATATCGCGAGGGATCTTGGCGTGCCAGTGACCACCGTGCGACGGCATGTCGGTCTGCTGAGTGCGACGTTCCTGATCCATGAACTGCCCGCGTGGTCGATCACCATGCCGAAGCGTCTGGTGAAGGCGCCCAAGGCATTGATCACCGACACCGGACTGGCCGCTCATCTGTTGGGAGTCACGGTCGGTGATCCTGCGTCTGGTCAGGGGCATCTTGAACCGCCACGACGCTACGACGCCACGGCGCGAATCCGCAGCCAGGCTCCGCCCACATCAAATCCGATTGAACCGCCACGACGCTACGACGCCACGGCGCGAAACCGCAGACAGGAATGGACTATAACTCTGTTTTCTGCCTTCCCGTGGCGTCGTGGCG